>Ga0182021_10004303_pt1 | contig 16751 bp, 18 predicted proteins | sample 612E3MmetaG_FD_120493 | JGI IMG/M metagenome (GOLD analysis project Ga0182021, IMG submission 120493) | Permafrost microbial communities from Stordalen Mire, Sweden - 612E3M metaG (Illumina Assembly) | ecosystem: Environmental > Terrestrial > Soil > Wetlands > Permafrost | place: Sweden...
AAATCGCGGCGCACCAGCACGTCCAGGCCGGTGGCCGGCTCGTCGAGGATGAGCAGTTCCGGATCGCCGCCGAGAGCCAGCGCCAGGGCCAGTTGCGCCTGCGTCCCGCGCGAAAGATGGCGGACCTTCTGCTCGCGGTCGATGTCGAAGCGGTCGAGCAGCTCGTCGATGCGGCGGTGGTTCCATTGCGGGTAGAACCCCGCCGTGAACCGCACCAGTTGCTTCACTTTCATCCAGTCGTACAGCACCGGCGATTCGGATACGTATCCGACGCGCCCCATGAGCGCCGTGTGATCGCGCCGGCTGTCGAGGCCGAGCAGGGTGACTTTGCCCGCGGTGGGATCGAGCAGGTTCATCATCATGCGGATGGCCGTGCTCTTGCCAGCCCCGTTGCGTCCCAGGAAACCGCAGACGCTGCCTGCCGGCACCTGGAACGAGAGACCATCCACCGCCAGGCGGCGGCCGAATCGCCTGCAGAGTCCTTCCACCGCGACCGCGGGAGGATTCATACCGATTTCTCCTTTGTTACCGAAAGCCGTTCCTCGACCAACTCGCGAACCTGCTGGGCGGTCAAGCCGAACTCCGCGGCTGCCGCCAGTGCTTTGTCCAGCAGTTCTCCCACGGCGCGTACGCGATGGGGGGCGCTCAACTCCCTGGCGCCCGTGGAAACGTAGGTTCCCGCCCCTCGCCGCTTGGAGAGCAGCCCTTCGCGCTCCAGTTCGAGATAGGCGCGCGCCACCGTGTTGGGATTGATCAGATGTTCGGAAGCCAGCACCCGCACCGACGGCAGTTCCTCATCCGCCTGGAGCGTGCCCGCCGCGATGCGATGCCGGACCTGTTCCACGATCTGCAGGTACATCGGAATCGGACTGGCGGGTTCGAGTTTGAGGCGCATTGGCCGGCTCACTGTATTGATACAGTGATACAGTTACGGGCCAGAGGCAATGTTCTCTTTGGTTAACGGTGATGCTCCGGTGCTTACGCGGCCACTGCCTTATGCGCCGCCACGTAATTCCCCACATATTCCGAGAACGCACGCGCCAGAGCCTGACGCGTATGGCCGGAGCGGCCGATCTTCTTGTCCTCGATCTGCCATACGGGCAGCAGGTCGCGCGTGGTCGAAGTAATGAACACCTCGTCGGCCGCCTCCAGATCGCCGGGCAGCAACGCCTTCTCTTCGACGCGGATCCCCGGCACGCGGATCTCGTCCAGAATCACTTCGCGCGTGATCCCCGGCAGGCAGCCGGAGTTGAGCGGCGGAGTGTACACCTGGCTGCCGTTGGCGATGAAGAGGTTGGCCGAGGTGCATTCGGCGACTTCGCCGCGCTCGTTGAGCAGGACGACTTCATCGAAACCGCGCGCCTGGGCGGATTCGAGCCAGGTCAGATTCATCGCCCAGGAGAGGATCTTGGCTCCGGTGAACTGGCTGGCGGCGTGGCGCGCTTCGCGGACATACGCCAGCTTGACGCCGGTGCCCCAATCCTTGGAATCGGCGGTCAGCCCGATGAGATCGCTGGGGCGGCCGTTGGATGGGCCGGCCCACATACCGCCGCCGTTGCGCACGATGGCGACGCGCAGGGTGCAGTTGGGCGCCTGGTTGGCCTCCACCAGTTCGAGCAGCTTGCGGCGGACCTGTTCGGGATCCTGGGGCAAGGGAACGTGCAGCGCGGCGGCATCGCGCTGGATACGCGCCCAGTGGCGCTCCCAGGCGAAGGGAACGCCATCGGCAATGCGCAGCGTACTGAAGACGCCCCAGCCGGAGAGCAGCCCTACCTGGCCGGGAGCGAGAGAAAGGGCGGTAGATTCCTGGATTTGGTCGTTATGAAGGACGAATTGGTGAAGCACACCCTGATTCTACCGTGGTGAAGCGGGCGTGAGCGATGGTGGGGCGGACCCCCTGGTCCGCGGCCGACGCCCCCGTCGGCCTGCCGCGGCGATCCAAGCGCCCGATTCCGCGCGCGAAGAGCGGGACGCGGGCGTCCCGCGCGGACCAGGGGGTCCGCCCCACCCTGCGCATGCACAAGGCGGAGCCTTATGCCACCGCCCAATTCGGGAACGGGTTGATCCGCGCCTCGCGGCAGGACTCGATCAGGGCGGGCACGCGGGCGCGGCGTTCGAAAAGCTGCTCCAGCAGACGGTCCAACGCGTCTTCCTCGCCAGCGATCCAATCCGGCGGGATGCTTTTCCAGGCCTGGTCGATGACCTCCTCGGGGAAGTGCACCACCTGGTCCAGCCAGGGCTCGAAATCGTCCAGCGAGCGCACGCCGTCGTAGACCAGTTTTCGGGCGTACAGTCCCTGAACGGCCGATTCCGGGAAGTCCCAGTTGGGACCGTTGAAAGCGTATCCGTGATCGATCATGCGCGCCACGAAGCTCGGGTGGCCGCCGCGCGAATCGGTGCGCCGCACCATGGCGCGGTAGAAAACGCCCTGGCGGCCATCGGCATTTCCCACCCATTTGTCGAACACCAGGATGGCGCGGAAGTCCTCCAGGTTGGCCACCTGGGAGAGCAGCGCGTCGGGGAGGAAATCGTAGACGGCAACCATGCCCGGGTCGCCGGGATACTGCGAGCCGAACTGCCAGCCGGGCTCGATATCCACCCGCCGCGTGCCGAGCTGCATGCTGCATTCGGGGTTGGCGGCCAGGAAGCCCGCGCCCACCTGGATCAGGGCCGTCTCCGGCGCGGAGATTCTTAGATAGCGCAGCAAGGTGGCACAGAGTGCCTCGTTGACCAGCACGCGGCGGTGTTGGGGGTTATTGCGGAACTTGACGACATACCACTTACCGTCGTCGGCCTCCAGCAGATGGGCCTGGGCGCCACCGCGCATTTTTCGCACGTGCCGGACCGCGGTGAGGGGCATGGGAAAGAAAATCGAGTACCCTAGAGTTTTAACACACGGAGGAGGAAATACCGATGGCCGAACTAGGATCCCCTACAAACGATGCGGGCAGCGCGGCGGATGCCAAAGGCGCTCCCGGCGGGGGACGCAGCAAGGACGACGTGGCACTGGACCTGATGAAGTTCATTGCCGTCAACACGGGATACGGGAAGTCGGGACAGGCATCGGCGGGGTTTTCGGCGAAAACGGGAACCCGCTCGCCGGAAGAACTCGCCGACGATCTGCTGAATCTCTTCGACCGCTGCCGGAAAGCGGTCAACCAGGAAGTGTAAGCACTGGCCCCGCGCCGGAATTGCGGCCGGCGCGGGGTTTGACCGGCGATGGTCCGGCCCGTTTCGCCTATTTCTTCTTCTTGGGCGAGGCTTTTTTCGCCGGCGCCTTCCTGGCGGCTTTCTTCAAGGGGGCTTTCTTGGCCGGCGCCTTTTTCACCACCTTCTTGGCGGCGGCTTTCCTGGCGGGAGCCTTCTTGGCGGCTTTCTTCAAGGCGGCTTTCTTGGCCGGCGCCTTCTTCACCACCTTCTTGGCCGCGGCTTTCCTGGCGGGAGCTTTCTTGACGGCTGTCTTCAAGGCGGCTTTCTTGGCCGGCGCCTTCTTCACCACCTTCTTGGCCGCGGCTTTCCTGGCGGGAGCCTTCTTGACGGCTGTCTTCACCGGAGCCTTCTTCGCCGCCGGTTTAGCCGCCGGTTTTGTAGCCTTCTTCGCCGGAGCCTTCTTGGCCGGCACTTTGCGCGTGGCTGCCTTGGCAGGAGCCTTCTCAGGCGGCGCGGTCTTGGCGGACGGTCCCTTCGCCGGAGCCTTGCGGGACGACGACGCCTGCTTCACCGGTTTCTTGGCCGGAGCTTCCCGAGGAACTTCCGCCGGAGGGCCCGGTGTACTCGACGGTCCGGCAATGGCAGCCGGCACCGGTTCGGCTACGGGCGGCGGCGGCGCGATCTCTTCCTCGTCGTCGTCTTCGTCATCTTCGTAGTCGTCGAGCTTCGAGTCCATCTCGGCATGCTCTTCGTCGTCGTAGTCGTGGAAGTCTTCCATCTCTTCTTCGTCCTTCAGAGCGATGATCGGGCGATCAAACATTAAACGAGCCCTCCTGTAGTCAAGGCGCAATCACCCATAGAATACCCCTTTTTGAACGAGAGGCAATAGCCAAATAGCATTTTCACGCGCCACGCGCGGGCGGACGCGGCAACCAGCCCCGCGGCATCCCCACGGCGACTTCCGCCGCGGCCTCCCGCATCGCCGCCGGCCGCAAATCGCAAGCCGTTTACCCGTACCCTAATGGAAACCGCCCTGGCAGCCGATAATCCCTGGTGAGCGACACCCGATGATCTCCATCCGAAATTCACTCACCGAACTCGAACGCAGCCATCAGATCCGCGCCGCGGTTCTGGACTGTTACGTCGGGGCAATCAAGAACATCGCCCACTACGCGATCGACCTGGATCAGGAGATTACCGCCTCCCACCGCAAGTACCTGGAAACCCTGGCCGTCGAAGTCGCCGCCGATGCGCCGGAGGTGGTGGTGGAGAGCCGTGCCACCTTGCGGGGGCTGTTGCGCGACTACCGCGACAAGGCATCCCAGTATCTCGTCAACATGCGCGAGGAACTGGCCGGCACCGCGCGCGCTCTGCAGGAGATCCTGGATTCGCTGGCTCAAGCCGACGGCGATCACGAAAAGAACCTCCACGCCGCGCTTGGCAAGTTGCGGCAGGTGGCCGCCGCCTCGAGTTTTGCGGCATTGGGCACCGTGATCTCCACCGTGGCCGATTCCATCGAAACCAGCCTGGAGCAGGTGCGCAAGCAGCACCAGCTCACCACCTCCCAGTTCCTGGTGGAGATCCACATGTTGCACAAGCGGATCGATACCCTGGAAGCCGCCGCCTCCATGAAAGAGGTCACGCGCTTCGCCACCCGTGAGGAACTATCGGAGCGGATCCGCGCCACACCGGCCGGCCAATACTGCCTGCTGTTGGTGGGGGCGCGCGGCCTGCGCCGCGCGGAAGTCCATTTCGGCAAAGACGCGGGTGAAGAGCTTTTCGGCGCTTTCGCCAAGCGTCTGCGCAACAGCCTGCCCACCTCCTCTATGATTGCCCGGTGGGGATCCGAGGAATTCGCAGCCATCCTTGTCGCCAAGAAGTCGGAAGCCATGGCCTCCGCCAAGTGGGTCACCGAACATCTCTCCGGCGCCTACTCCTGCCTGATCGCCGGCAGGGCCGTCCGCCCCGTCCTGCAAATCACCGTAGGCGTCATCGACACCGCGGCCCAGGATACGGCCGAACGCATCATCGAACGCATCGGCCTCTTCCTGGTTGGCCAAACCTAGTGCCATCCGTGGAGCGACCAGACCCAGAGGGTACCCCGGTTGCCACGCCGGCGGCCTTGCCGGCGTTCTTCGAAAGATGCCGGTACGAATACCGGCATGGCAGGCGAAACGCCCGCTCCACGGTGCTCTGGATAATGCGTGCTATTTGCGCCGCACACCACTAGTTGGACGAACCGGGGGGCCGCGGTGGCGCTGGTTTCTCGCCCCAGTCCCCGGTTTCCCTGGCAGGACGCGCCGTAAACCAAAGACAGATATGTCAGAAGTGAGCACTTTCTGCCTAATTCACGCTACAATAAGGGGATGCAGGGTCCCCAAACCATTAACGAGTCGTACTATTGTTTGCGAAACAAGCCGGATGGGCCGGTTTCTGTCCTGACGACCAACTCCTACGTTGTCGGTGAATACAATGTGAATACCGGCGATATCCGGTGGGGAAGGGTCGTTCTGGCCAGCCAGAAAGTCCAGATCCAGAACTATCTCCACCGGCACTTTCCGCCAACCAGCGCGGCAGCCCCAGCCCCAGCCCAGAAGACTCAGATCGTTGCCGCATAATTGCGGCCGCGCCGCCACGCGCCAGAGTGCGGGCATAGACTACGAGGATTTTCATGGCCGAAAAGAAGAAGAAAAAAGAAGATAGCGAAGTCATTGCCCCCGCGGCGGTAGTCGCCAAGCCGGCGACTCCCCCAAGAAAGGTCAAGATCCCCAAGCTCGCCAAGAGCGGCAAGTCGCGTCTGCCCCGCAAGCAGAAGAAACTCCAGCAGAAACTCGCTGCCGCCGCCTCTCGCGAATAGCCGTGCGCAGCATGGTGGGGCACGCCCCAGCCTGCCATCCGAGCCACCCTCGGAGATGCCGGCCGCCTCGCTTGTCCCCGAATAGGCGATAATCGTTATTTCCAACTCGGGTGTTTCTATGGCGATCATCGTGGTTGCGGGACGAAAGGGCGGCGTCGGGAAATCCACCATCGCGGGGAACCTGGCGGCTGAATTCGCCGCCATGGACTACAGCGTCATTGTGCTCGACGCCGACCCACAGCACAGCCTGGCGGCGTGGGCGGCCCAAGGCAAGGGAATGCTCTCGCGTTGTGTCGAGAAAGTGAGAGGCCCCGACGCCGGCGCCCTCCGGACCCGCGCACGCTCGGCGGAGAAGGCCGCCGATATCGTAATCATCGACACGCCGCCCGGGATGCCTGAAATCACCTACCAGGCCGCCCTGGTTGCCGACCTCTTGCTGCTGCCGTGCGGACCTTCTCCCCTGGATCTGTTTTCCCTCAAGGAAGCTTTGTCCCTGGCTCTTAAGGCCCGCGCCGAAAGGCGCTCCAAGCGGCCGCGCATCCGCTTCGTCCCTTCCAAGGTACTGCTCAACACCAACCTGGGGCGCAGTCTTTCCTCGTCGTTGGAGGCGATGGGGAAGAAGGTGCTGCCTCCCATCGGCCAGCGAATCGTCGTGGCCGAGGCGGTGGTGACCGGCCTCACGGTCTGCGAATACGCCCCCAATTCAGTCGCTCGCATGGAGTTCAAGGACCTCGCTAAAGCGGTGGACAAGATTGTCATGCGGTAGCATTACATTATCTCTCCTGCCTGGCGGCGAGGAACTCAACAGGAAAAAGGAAGCGTAACCGCCATGACCTGCCCCTTTCTCAAAGAAGCTCAGGTCAAGTACTGCCAGACGTCCCCGATCCGGAAACTCATCCCCATCCAGGCGGCCAGCCAGACGGACGAGAAATGTTCCTCCCAGGCATATCTCACCTGCCCGGTCTACCCCATGCAGTTCGCGGCGCCGGCCGTTTCCGGCCATTGCCCCTTCCTGGGCGAGTCGCTCATGCAGTACTGTGGCGCCGCGCCCGTCGCCAAGATGGTCCCCTACAGCGAGACCTGTCCCACCGGGGCACTTGCCAAGCTCCAAAGTGAACAGTATTGCAGCTAGCCGCGCCCCAGCAGACTCACCTGGGCGTGCAGGTTCGCCACGCCGGCAGTGTGGCGCGAGTCGCTCACAGTGAAGGCGACGGCGTCTTCCAGCCAATCGTGCCAGACGCCATCGGGATCGTGCGAAGCCGCGGTGAGCGTGTAATCTCCCGGACAGAGTTCGCACCAGAAGGCGAATGCCAGCTCCAGCGTGTGGCCGGCCATGCAAGGACCGAGCTTGAGTAGCTCCAGCTCCGTGTTGGTGCCGTAGACGTTGAGCCCGACGCGGGTGCGGATCATGATGCCCACCACAGGATCGGCCACCGCCTCACGGAAGCGCACGGCCACGCGTACCACCGCGCGTTCACCCGTGCGCCAGACCATGGTGGGCTTGCCGCTCTCGCCGACGGTCTCGATGCGGAGGATCTCGGCGCGTCCATCGCCGCGGCGGACCGTGGGCGCCATCGGCGGGCTGATGCTTTCTCCCCAGGCCCGCAGTTGGGTGGAAACGTGTTTGCGGTACGCCGCCAGCACTTCCTCGGGATCGCCGCGGGCGGCGAGTTTGCCCTTGTGCAGCCACCAGACTTCGTCGGCCAGGCGGCGAATCAATTCTTCTTCGTGCGACACCACGAGCGTGGTGGCTCCGGCGCGGCGGATGCGGTCGAGCGCCACGGCGGCGCGTTCACGGACGACCAGGTCCTGGTGGCCGAAGGTGCGGTCGATCAGCAGGACCGGCGCGGGCGCGAGATTCAGGGGGTCGTCCGGCCCCAGCCAACGAACGTTTCCCGAGGCTTTGACAGAACCCGACGCGGGCGTTTCCAGCCCGGCGGCGAGCCGTAACAGGTGGCTCTTACCGGAACCGCTCTCGCCGACGATGCCGACCACGGTTCCGTCCGGCGCGACGACGTCCAGATTGTCCAGCGGCGCGCTCGTGACGTTGCGAAATGCAAGCGACATAAACGTTAGAATAACAATTACCACGATGGAAGATCCTAAGATATTGGAGAGAATGCGGGCCGACTGGAACCAGCGGGCCGGCGAAGACGCCTACTATTACGTCGCTTTCGGCCGCCGGGAGCAGGACGACGAGGAGTTTTTCGCCACCGGCGCCGACATTGCGAAGGTCCTGGAGTTGGACCTGAAACGCCTGCGCGGCAGGGATGCGGCGCTCGAAATCGGCTGCGGCCCGGGGCGCCTCATGCGGCCCATGAGCCGCAATTTCGCCGAGATCCAAGGGGTGGACGTCTCCGACGACATGATCCGCCTGGCCGAAGAGCGGCTCCGCGGCACGCCCAACGCGCACCCGCTTCATAGCTCGGGTTCGGACCTGGCCATGTTTCCCGAGGAGAAATTCGACTTCGTCTACTCCTACGCCGTGTTCCAGCACATCCCCAGCCGCGAGGTGGTTTTCAATTACCTGCGCGAGGCGCGCAGGGTGCTGAAGACCGGCGGCATTCTGCGCTGCCAGCTCAACGGACTGCCGCCGCACGCCAAACAGTACGACACCTGGAGCGGCGTGCGCATCGCCGCGGACGAGATCGCGCAGTTTGCGCGCGACGAGGACATGCAGTTGCTGGTGGTGGAGCAGATCTGGACGCAGTACATGTGGATCACGTGCCGCAAGCGCCCGGCGGGCTGGAGCGCGTCCCTGGCCGGCCGGCGAGTCCCGCGCGCGTCGGTCATCCGCCGGATCAGCAACGCGCTGACCGGGGAGGCCGCGGCGCCGGTGCGTGGCCCCTTGGCGGCGCTCTCTCTGTGGGTGGAGGGGCTGCCGGACGAAGCCGATCTGAACCACATGACCGTCACCGCCGACGGCCGCGCGTGCCGCTTGATCTACATCGGTGAGCCGGAAAAGGACGGTATCGCGCAGGTCAATGTCGCGCTGCCCGAAGGCTTGCGCACCGGCATGGTGCCGGTGGAAATGTTATGGCTGGGCCAGCCCGTGGCGGAGCCAGGGTGGGTGCGGATCGTTCCCCCAGGCCCCTCCGTGGCGCGCGTCACCGCCATCGCCGACGGCATCAACCTGCTTTCCGGAACGCGCATCGTCACCGGCTCGGTGAAGGTCACTATGCACGAAGTGGCGGATGTCTCGCAGTTCCATGCCACCATCGAAGGGCAGGACGTGCTCGAAATCGAGAGCTTCTGCACGGACCCGATCTGGCAGCGCTACGAGTTCAATTTCCGGCTGCCGGCCCGGATTGCCAAAGGGCGGCGCGAAGTGCTGGTCAGCCTGGGCAATCGAAAGCTCGCGCCGCTAGAGATCGAGGTGGCGTAGTTGAAGCGGGCTCTGGTGGCGGCCGTGGCGGCGGCCGCCGCCGCACTGCTGCTGGCGCCCCCGCCGCGCGGCAGGTTCGTGCAACTGGCGCCGGGCACGGTCGAACTCCACGCGGAGATGGTGCTGGGAGAGGGCGCGGAAGTGCGCGGCGCGGCATCTGGTTCGGTGCTGCGCGCGGCGGCGGATTTTCAAGGTCGCGCGCTGATCGTGGTGCGCGGCAACCATGTGCTGCTGCACGATTTCGCCATGGACGGCAATCGCGAGAAGCTGGAATCGCGCCTCGGACTGCCGGCGTACGTCGTGCCGTTCGCGCGCTTCACGCCGAGCAACGGCGTGCTGGCGGAGGGCGTCGGCCACCTCGCCATCCAGAACGTGAGTTTCCGGAACATCGCCGGGTTCGCCGTGCTGGTGAGCCGGTCGCGGTACGTCGCAATCGATGGTGTGCGGGTTGTCGATAGCGGCTCGCGCAACGCCGAAGGCCGCAACAACGCAACGGGCGGCATCCTGCTGGAAGAGGGCACCGGCGATTTCCGCGTCACCCGGTGCGAGCTGCGCAACATCCGGGGCAACGGCATCTGGACGCACTCGCTCTACGCCTCGCCGCGCAACGCCCGCGGCGTGTTCGCCGGGAATCGCTTCGACACCATCGGCCGCGACGCGCTCCAGGTGGGGCACGCCACCCAGGTGCGGGTGGAGGGAAACACCGGTACGCGCATCGGCTTTCCCGAAGAGGCGGTGGACGTGGAGGGGCGCGCCATCCCGGTGGGCGTGGACACGGCGGGAAATGTGGACCGCTCGGTCTACACGCGCAACCAGTTCTCCGGGATCAACGGCAAATGCATCGACCTGGATGGGTTTCACGATGGCGAGGTGAGCCGGAATGTCTGCCTGGATGTGGCCGGGTACGGCATCGTCATGAACAACTCCAATCCCGACATGGAGCCGCGCCGTGTGCGGATCGAAGACAATCTGCTGGATGGCGTGAAATACGGTGGCATCTTCGCGATCGGCGCGGACAATGAGATCCGGCGCAACCGCTTGCTGAATCTGAATACCGCGCACTGCGGCTGCTATTACACGGCGGGCGAACCGGATCTGTTCTCTAGCGGGATCTACTTAGGCAAAGGCGCGGAACGCCCCGCGCCGGCACGCGGCAACCGGATCGAGGACAACGAAATCACCGGCTATCGGATGGACCAGCGCTGCATCGGCGGCGCGCCGGGCATTGACCCGGATTGGAACACGGTGCGGGGGAACCGGTGTAAGTAGGAGGTCTGCCTACTGCCTTCGGGCGGCCATCACCTTCTGGGCTTCGGTGAGCATGGTTTCGGCCTTGGGCAAGTTCGCCACCGCCTTCTGCACTTCCGGATCGTCCACAAACTGCGCGCGGTCGCTGGTCTTCTTGTCGAAAGCGCGCATATAGAATTCGTCGCGGAGTTGCTCGGTGATCCACTTCTTGTCGCGATTCCAATCCGCGTCGGTGAAGGGGATGGGGACGGGGCGCGATTGCACGTAGTCCTTGAAGCGCGCCAGCAGGTCGTTATCCGGCGACCAACCCGCGGGAAGCTGCGGCTTGGCCGCTCCGAAGTAGGTGGAGGCGAAGCGGTAGACCACCGACGTGCTGTAAATACGCCGCTCCAAGAGCGTCGGTTTGGGAGCTTCGAACTTTTCGTCCGGCGCGATGCCTGCGCCGCCGTACATCTTGCGGCCGATATCGGAGCTCTTCACGTCGTCGTTGTTCTGCGTGGGTTTGCGCGAGAAATAGTAATCGAAGAACGAGCCCTTGGTGTAATCGCGCTGGATCAGCCGCCCGCTGGGCGTGTAGTAGTGCGCGATGGTGAGCAACAGCGCGGCGCCTTCGGTGAGCGGGAACTGGGCCTGAACCAGACCCTTGCCAAACGTGTTCTCGCCCATGATGAGGGCGCGGTCGTGATCCTGCAACGCCCCGGAAACGATCTCCGACGCCGAAGCCGAGTTGCCGTTCACCAGGACCACGATGGGGTACTTCTGCGCCAGCGGATTCGCCTTGGCGCGGAATACCTGTTCCTTTTCGGCGCGCCCGCGATGCGAGACCACCACCTGGCCGTCGCGCAGGAAGCGCCCGGCCAAGGATACGGCTTCCGTCACCAGGCCGCCGCGGTTCTCCCGCAGGTCCAATATCAGGCCCTGGATCTTCGATTCGTCCAGCTTGACCATGGCGGCTTCCACGTCGCGCGCCACGTTCTGGGCTTCGAAGCTGGTCACCTTGAGGAAGGCGATGCCGGGCTGGTACCAGAAGGCATCCACCAGGCTGGTCTCGATCCCGCCGCGAATCACGGTGGCGGTGATGGGTTCGGGGGCGCCCTCGCGGGTCACGGTGACGCGCACCGGACTGCCGCGATCGCCGCGCAGCACCAACGCGACGCCGGCCGAATCCTTCATGGTGACATCCTTGCCGTCCACCGCGATAATCACATCGCCGCGCCGCAGGTCGGCGCGCCATGCCGGCGAACCGGGGAAAGGCTCCATGGCGATCACCTTGGGGCCGTCCATGGAAATCAGCATGCCGATGCCGAAATACTGCGCGCGCTGCTTGCGCTGCATATCCTGGTATTCGGTGGGGTCGAGGAAGGTGGAGTGCGGGTCGAGCGTGCGCAGCATGCCCGGAATCGCGCCCTGGTAGATCGCCTTCTCCGAGGAGACCGTGTCGGCGTAATTCTGCTCCAGGAGCGCCAGGACATTGGCGATCGACTTGAAACTCCTGTCGAGATCGTCCTGCGGGGTGGCCGCCCGCGCCCGGATGCTGGGACCGTAGAGCGGCGCCAGCACCGTGCAGGCGCCGACAATCAGCGCCACCTGAACCGAAGTCCGAATTTTCATGAATTACCCCCGGGCGGCAAACTGCTTCCCCTAGCCTCTATCATAACCCGTTTAAACAGGGCTTCCCAGGCCACTCCGCCGGGGGCGCGCACTGGTACCGCCTGTCTCAGTCTAGTAGACTCCAAGAACCCCCAAAACGGTTGCAAATTTGTTGCCAGCCGTGGCACTTCTCCGGCTCGCGCGGTAAATTCCCGGTATAGGTACCGTCCCATTACCGTCGTGGACGGATTCCCGCCGGGCCAAAGCGGATAATGGAGAGGTAATTCATGGCACGCGCAATTTCACTGTTCGGCTTGACGGCTCTGTTCCTGGCGGTTTCGCCCCCCTTGCGCAAGGACGTACTTGGCGTCATCGGCGGCGGTGTAGCCTTCATGGTTCTCTACGCGCCCTTGTCCTACGTCGTGGGCGGCCTGCTGGTCTTCGGCGCCCTGGTGTTCGCGCTCAACCGCGGTTCGAAAGCCCACTGACGCTACACTGAACAGTGATGAAGATTGAGACCCGGGCGGTGCATGCCGGCCGCCATATCGACCCCGCCACCGGGGCTGTCACGCCGCCCATCCACCTTTCCACCACCTTCGAACGCAGTTCCGAGGGCGGCTATCCGCGGGGGTACAGCTACTCGCGCGAGGACAACCCGAACCGCCACGCGCTCGAAGAGTGCCTCGCCGCGCTCGAAGGCGGCACCCACGCCATCTGCTTTTCCTCCGGGCTGGCGGTGGTCACCGCTCTGGTGCAGGGCCTGGAACCGGGCGCCCATATCGTCGCCCCCGACGACGTCTACTGGGGGCTGCGCAAGGCGATCGGCGAGGTGTTCGGCAAATGGGGCATCGAAACCAGCTACGTCGATATGACCAACATCGACGATTTCCACGCCGCGCTGCGCCCCGCGACGCGCCTGGTGTGGATCGAAACACCCTCCAATCCGCTGATGAAAGTCACGGACCTGACCTCGATCGCCGCCCTGGCGCGCCTGGGAGGGGCCAACATCCTCACCGTCTGCGACGGCACCTTCGCCACGCCCGTGCTGCAACAGCCGCTGGATTGCGGCATCGACATGGTGGCGCACTCCACCACCAAGTACATCGGCGGCCACAGCGACGTCGTCGGCGGGGCGCTCATCGCGCGCCAGCCGAATTACCTGTTCGAGCGCGCCCGCCAATCGCAGCGCTATGGCGGCAGCGTGCCTTCGCCGTTCGATTGCTGGCTGACGCTGCGCGGCATCGACACCCTGCCGTGGCGGGTGCGCGCGCAATCGGAGAACGCCATGCTCGTGGCGCGCTTCCTCGACCACCACCGCGCGGTGGAACAGGTGCACTATCCGGGACTGCCCACCCATCCCGGCCACCACGTGGCGGCGCGCCAGATGTCGATGTTCGGCGGCATGCTCTCTTTCCAGGTGAAGGCAGGGCGCCAGGCCGCGCTCGGCGTGGCCGCGCGATGCGAGCTGATTATCCGCGCCACCAGCCTGGGCGGCGCGCAAAGCCTCATCGAGCACCGCGCCAGCGTCGAGGGTCCGGACACGCGCACCCCGCCGAACCTGCTGCGCCTCTCCATTGGCCTGGAGCACGCCGACGACCTGATCGCCGATCTGGACCAGGCGCTGTCGGCGATTCCCGCTTGAGAAGTTCGGTAGCCCATCTCGCGTTTGCGAGACCCCCGGTTCCGTGGTGCTAGCCTGCCTAACAATGTGGTTAGCATAGTACCACAACCACCACACCAGTACTGTCAGGACCACCCCCCCAAACTAGTGTTAACCTTCGTGGCTGGATCTCCCGGCCCATTCTATGAGAATACTACTTCGGGTGACCCGCTTTTGTGGGGGGCGGCATGCCCCCACGGAGGTTATGGATTGACTGGCCAATTCGCATTGCTTTCGATTGTCTACATGATGAGCTTCGTGATTCTCTTCGACCGCGTGCACTACAGGCACAAATTGCGCGGCCCGAACCTCATCAGCCACGAGGAACTGAACCAGATTCAAGCCATCTGGTTCGCTTGCCAGGACACTTAATCGCGTCCGGCGCTAAGTGCTCTTGCGGGGCGGCCCCCCGGTCCGCCCCCGTCCACGATCGAACTTTACTTCAACAACGGCTCGGACCGTTCTACTGCGCCAACCCTACCTGGATCGTCACTGTGGCGTACACCGTCACCAGACCCGTCTGAACGGGTGTGGTCGCGGCTCCGGCGCTGGCGACTCCCACGGCGACCGGCGTGTAGGAGGAACCTTCCTGCGCCGACAATACGGCTCCCAGTTTGCCGCCGATGCCGGCGGCAATCGCGGCGGCATGCGCGGTCGCCTGCTTGGTGGCCTGCGTCAGCGCCTGTTCCACAAGCGGCTCGGGGTTCTGCAGCCCGAAGGACAAGCCGCCCACGCTGTTCGCGCCGGCCTGATTGGCCGCATCGATCAGCAGGCCGATCTGCGACAGGTCCGTAGTGGTGACGCGAACCGTATTGCTTGCCGTGTAGCCGATGATCGCCGACGGTTGGTTGGGCGTCGTGCTATAGCGCGGTGTTACGTAATAGCTCACCGTTTGCAGCGTGCCCGCCGAGCCTAGCACCTTGCTCAACGCGGCCTGGACACTGATGCTCAGGCTGGCGTTTTGCTGGGACGCGTCCTGAGCGGTGGCGCCATTCGTGACCACTCCCACGTCCAGTTGCGCCTGGTCGGGTTTGGCGGTGAGGGTGGCGCTTCCGTTGGCTTGCACGCTGGGCACGGCCGTCTGGGCAGCCATCGCGGCACAAGAGAGCGTCAAAAGCAGGAACGACGAATACATCCGGAACATGCATCAACTATATCGCTTGCCGCCGGAAACCGGAAGCTGGCTTCCACGGATTTGCGGTTCCCGCCGAAACTCGCTGGAATCGTAACAGAGGATTGAATTCGGAACGGGTAGGGCCGGCCAAGCGACGTGGACAGGACTCAACGGGAGAGATCCCACAGAGCCCGGCGGACGTTCCAATGTACGGTAACGCCGTTTCACTGCCCAAACCCCGTTCTCATCCGTGGTGAATATTTTCTGACACGCAGTTGGGAGTCGTTTGTCCAGGGTGTTTGATGCGCATAGAATGTGGATATGCCGAGCGACGCCACAAACGAAATGACCAAACAGGAGTGGCGTGAACTCGGCTTTTTCTACGACTGTGACGACCAAACCAGAGTTTGGACGCTAACTGGTTCTCGCACTGGCTTACTTCGTTTTCGAGATGCCCTTCTTTCCTATGTTGCCGACCCTCGCAGGGCACAGAAGTCGGAACACGAGCACTACGGCCCGTACATGTACCTTGTCGTTACCACTTGGCCAGAAGCTGGGATCGATGGCCACTCGATCTTCGGTCCGCTGGCGGACTTGGTACGGCTTGCGAAACTCGTTGAGGCCAAACTCGCCATGGCGCAACCTGGTTCGTCTTTCATTATCCGCGAGGAGTTTGCGGCAGACAGTGCATATGCTCTCGCTTTTGATTTGCAGGAAGAAGGCTTCGACCCTGCAACAGCAGACACCCTTCTACCAGTCGAAGACGCGCCACACCGCGACGTGTGACCCCTCCGTAGAAGATGTGCTGCGTGCTGGTCCACCCAGGATAGTAGCCAAGAAGTCGCGTTGGGAATGACATGTGGCGTTACCGGAAAGTCGTTAGCGCCCTATCGGGACTGCCTCGGACGGGAGAGTCCGGGAATGGTGCGAATGCGCGGGCCGAGGCAGTTTCGATAGGGGCGACTTGAAGGATGTGGCCGATTCGAATTCGCGGTAGTGGGTCAGTTTCGATTTTCTCACGCTTGACACCGTCCCCCGTCCTGCAATACTGGGATCATGCTTGACCGATCAAAGAAGCGCCCCCGCGACCCCAACGAACTGGCCTACCAGATCATGCTTGAATCTACCGGCCAGGTGCCGAAGTACCAGCCGGAAGAGAAGCCCAAGAATCCCGCAGCCGTGGCACTGGGGAGGCTCGGAGGATTGAAGGGTGGCGCAGCAAGGGCAGCGAGTCTGACCCCGCGTAAACGGTCTCAGATTGCGGCCAAAGCAGCCAAGGCGCGATGGAAAAGTACAAAATAGCTCGGCCCTCCCGAACTAGCAAGGGCCGAGCGTTCAGTTTACCGCCACTTCGAAATGGCGTGAGCGGACACGATGATCCCCAACGTCAAAGAAACCAACGTTAGGAATTTAATCAGCCCGTCTGCATTGTTTTGCTGCATTAGGTTTTTGACCTCATTTTGCAGAGCACGTTTTCTCTGACTCGAATACCGCCCTACTCCAAGTGAGGTGAAAAACGGCCCATCTTTTTGAGCCTCCCTCACAGCCATGCAATTGACGGAGCGCCCAAAATGGGCTTAGGATAGGAACGTCAGGTTCCCACTCCGTCCATTCCACGGATTGATGAGTTCGATACTCTAATTTGGCCCACTTCGATCTTCTGATTTGGCCCACCTGGACAGCCCCGGATGTCAAGATTCCGGGATGGACAGGAGGAGCAAAGTGGAACTATTCGAAGAGATCCGGC
>Ga0182021_10004304_pt1 | contig 16750 bp, 3 predicted proteins | sample 612E3MmetaG_FD_120493 | JGI IMG/M metagenome (GOLD analysis project Ga0182021, IMG submission 120493) | Permafrost microbial communities from Stordalen Mire, Sweden - 612E3M metaG (Illumina Assembly) | ecosystem: Environmental > Terrestrial > Soil > Wetlands > Permafrost | place: Sweden...
TCCACACGCACAACCTGGTTGATGTCGAGCTTGAACGCAGTCTGTACCGCCGTTTTGAAACCCTCGCGCTCGGCCGTCACGGTATAGGTTCCAGGTTTCAGCTCGGTGACCACATATTCTCCCCCGCTGTTGCTCGTGGTCTTTCTCTCGGCGTTCGTCTGTGTTTCTGTGACCGTCACGGCCGCGTCCGCCAGGACCGCGCCGGAAGCGTCGCGAACGGTGCCGACAACTTTTCCCGACTCCACCTGAGCCTGCACGGCGGAGGCAAGGATGAGCATCGCGCCGACGATGAGGGTGAACCATGGCGACCTCGACCCAACGGGGATAATCGGATTCATCGTGCCCTCCCAATGAGCGACCGGGTGCAACCATGATCCCGTTAGCTCCTGAGGATGAAATGAAAACATCATATGTATGTATGGTGTCAATATATATTTTTGGACTTGCGCCCGGGGAGCGACAATGTTGCATCGGAGAGTCTACGTAGGCTATTTACTATGTTTGCTTTACCGCTACTTGCCAACCAGGGAAAATGTCGGTCAGCCGACTCACAGTAATTCTGCTCTATGGATCTTATGAACGTTGCATACTATGTGAGTATGTTTCCTCGTGAGACATACACTGCTATCCCATGTGGGGGGCGATAATTCCGCATGTGATCGCTTTTGGAGAGGGTCGCGGGGAACGTGCGATAGCTCGCAAATGCAGTCGCGGACTAACTATATGATCGCAAGCTAGCCTCTGCACTTCCCGATGCCGCGTTGGGTTGATGGAGCGGGAGACGGGGATCGAACCCGTGACATCCAGCTTGGGAAGCTATAGTCGACCCTTCGGCCAACGATAAATCATGCACATAGAGCGGGCCCACAGGGGCCAAGTGCGGCACTGTTGGCGCGTATTGAACACAATTCTGAACACAACGGTCCGCCGTGGACGACAATCAAGAGCCATTGGTTTTTGCGCGGTAATATGGTCGCCGAGAGAGTGGGATTCGAACCCTGCCTCACCCAATCGCTTCCACGAGTTGTAGATTCTACATTGCCCCGAATGCCCCCAAATTTTACCCCGCTTGCCGCGCACCCTTGCAGGCTATTGCACGCTGCGGTACCCCCGTCCTAACCCAATCGAATCCAGTCAAGAAGCGGAGGGAGAGGTCGTGAACAGGCCTGGTACGCCACCACTTGCGTTCATACGCATTACAACGCCTTTCATTTACGAAGCAGAGAAGCAGAGATGGAGCCCTGTCCTGAATCGCTGAGGAGCGACGACCCGTTGCTGGCCAATTTCCGGCCTGCCGCAGTCTTCCAACAGAGCGCTATTCTCCAAAAGGCGCAGCGTCCCCAACGCTTGACGTATCCGCTTAGCGCCTAGCGAGCAGAGACTACTGAATGTCACTCTCGCTTCTGATCCAGCTAGTCCATGCCGGAGCGAAGATGTCCGCCTCCTGGAGGAGCTAAGGTCGTCGCAATTCTCTCCATTGCGGAACTCTGCCGAAAAGTGAAGTTCTCAGTTGTGAGTACTTAGTTAAGGCTCTTCCGGGACTCGTAGACCTTTCGATCCAGCGACTCCTGGAATTGGAACCCCTTCCGCCTGGACAACCTCACTTTGAGGGACATGTTTTCCACAGGCCGACTCATTCTTGAGAGCTTCTGGTCCGGTTCTTACTTACTTTGAGCCTTGTGAAGGCGCAGTGGCGAGTATGTTCCTGAAACTAATCACAGTTACTTTTGCACATTACCTAAGCGGTGATTCAAGTCACCGATGTTTGTGACGTGCGCACTTTATACGTTTTTGTTGTTGCGAAAGCAGGCGGCAGTTAGTTAGTGTATCTATGTCGTTGTAGTAAGACCTTCAACACCATGCTTGTGTTTCGCCGTTGTGACACAACATTGTCGTTCTATCGATAACGGGCTGTGATCGTGCACTTGATGCCGACTAATGTGATGGCACTCAACAAGAGCAATTCGTCCAGCACGCGTATCTCCTCTGCAACAGCGGTTCCTCGGTGGTGGCCTGAGAGGTTGCGCTCCACTGGATGTCTCTACCAGGCCGTATTGCACATAGTCCAGGGCCCCGATTACCAGTTAGCTACACATTCATAGCAGATGTGGTGGATTACTCACTATTTATCCACGGTCGTGTCGGATACTACACTTCGGAGCCAAATGATGATCGCACTCTTTGACAACATACTGGGTTTGTCGAGCCAGGTTTCACGACGTCATATGTGGCGCGTGTTGAGCGTCCACTGCTGGGAGATCTGTCGGCAGTTTGTCGCCTTGTTAGTGACCTACTCGATGGTCCTAGCGACGATGCCGGCATACGCCGATGAGATCAACAACACGTCCCGTCCGACGATTGTCGCTCAGTCCCTGGTGGGTGGGCAGCATCCAGAGAAGAACGGAGTCGTCAGGTCTGGAATTGCGAACAACGCAGAAGCGCGTCGCTTCGCGGGTCGCCGACAGGAAAGTTCCAGCGGCACAGTTTTCGGGCCTCAGGAGTATGCTCCAACTACTGGGCAACAGGATGTCTACAACACCGGTATTTCCGCGCCTTTTGGGAACGACGTTTCAATCGCCAAACAAGTCATAACTACAATAGGCGAATTGCCACGGCTCGTTGCTTCCGTCTCGGAGGCATCCCACGCGCAGATCCACAACGCAGAAAATGGGATGGCTCAGTCTCAAGGGGCGCAACCTGCGGCCGCTTGTCTGTATGCTCTGGATTCGAGTGCACAAGGTACGTTCTCAATTTCGGGAAGCACCTCGATTACCACCTCTTGCAGTGCCGTGGTTGAGTCGAACGCCAGCCAGGCCTTCAAGATGTCCGGCACGGAAATACTGTACCTCCAGAACAATGCCCAGGTCGGAGTGGTTGGCGGCTGGCAATTGAGTGGCCAGAGCAAGATTGTGAGCCAGTCGACCGGTCAAACGGTTCAGCCGGTCACCATCGCCAGCCCAGGTGATCCGTTTGCATCTGTGACCGTACCGACGCAAGGGACGATTGTCGGCAAGAGCCACACTTCTTATGATATGAACAATCGGCCACCGAACAATACTCTTTCGCCGGGTGTGTATTGTGGCGGCTTGACGATCGGTAATACTAACGGGGTTACGTTCACGATGAGCCCCGGCGCTTACATCATGGCCGGCGGCGGCTTGACGATCAACTCGCAGGCCAACGTGAGCGGTTCGGGAGTCACCGTCTACAACACGTCGAGCACTGGCTGGGGTTGCTCTTCGAGTTCCAGCTATACCCCCATCACAATCAGCGGACAGGCGAACGTGACGATGTCGTCCCCGGGCACGGGCGCCTTGGCTGGGGTGGTGCTGTTTGGCGATCGTGCCGGATGTTCGAAGGTGGGGAGCTGCCAGGATCAGATCAACGGAGGCGCATCTACAACATTGACCGGAGCGATGTACTTCAAGAGCGACACACTCCTGTTCAGCGGTAACAATTCGAGTACCGGTTGCATGATCGCCGTTGCCGACATGATTGACTTCAACGGCAATTCTTCGTTTGCGATTCATGGTTGTGCTCCACCGGTTGCGAACGCAGGCCCGGCACAGACCGTTCCCGTCGGAGCGACCGTCCAGCTCGATGGAACCGGGTCCAGCGATGAGACAGGCACGCCGCTCACCTACATCTGGTCATTTGTCTCCGTTCCCTCCGGCAGCAGAGCGACCTTATCGAATCCCACCCTGCCCAAGCCGACGTTCATCGCAGACGCCTACGGGAATTACACGGTGCAGCTCGTCGTCAATGACGGATACCACAGCAGCGCGCCGAGCCAGGTCGTCATCAGTACGCGGGACTCCGCGCCAGTCGCCAATGCCGGCCCGAGCCCAGACAGTCCCAACCAACACGGCGGTGCAACTGAACGGAAGCGCATCGACTGACGTGGATGGACAGCCACTGAGCTATGCGTGGTCGTTTACGAGTGTGCCCGCCGGCAGTCATGCAGTGCTGAACAATCCAGCATCGGTTAACCCGACGTTCACCACCGACAAAAAAGGCACGTATGTAGTGCAGTTGATCGTCAATGACGGCCTGCTGAATAGCGCTCCCGCAGCGGTACAGATTAGCGACGTGAACAGCCCGCCAGTCGCCAATGCCGGACCGAATCAGACCGTCAGCGTCGGTGCTACCGTGCAATTGAATGGTAGCGGCTCGACTGATGTCGATGGAGACACGCTCACCTACCGGTGGTGGTTCTTAAGTGTTCCAACAGGAAGCGCAGCCACACTGTCCAACTCCACGATCGTGAATCCGACGTTTGTGGCCGACGTTCCCGGCAGCTTCGTCGTGCAGTTGATTGTCAACGACGGCACCGTCGACAGCGCGCCCTCAACGGTCACCATCGGTAACCAGGACATCGCTCCCGTCGCCAGCGCCGGCCCCCCGCAGACCGTCTCGCTCGGCGCCATGGTCACACTCGACGGCACCAAATCGACCGATTCCGACAACAAGCCTCTGACCTATCAATGGTCGTTGCTGAGTGTTCCTGCCGGAAGCGCAGCTACACTGGCACTGCCAGCGTCGCCCAATCCCTATTTCACCGCCGATGTTGCAGGAAATTACATCGCGCAGCTCATCGTGTATGACGGGTACCTTAATAGCGCGCCCTCGACGGTGACGATTTCGACCCGCCACTCCGTGCCGGTCGCGAATCCCGGGCCGAATCAGACAGTGACCGAGGGCGCGACGGTGCAGTTATCCGGAGCGGCATCGTACGACGTGGACGGCTACCCACTGACTTATCGCTGGGCCATTCTGAGCCAACCCACGGGTGGAACAGCTGTTCTCTCAAGCTCGACGGCGGTGAATCCCACCTTCGTTGCCAACGCTGCAGGCGCCTATGTCGCGCAGTTAATCGTGAACGATGGCGTCTACGACAGCGCTCCCGCCACGGTGATGATCACTGTGAATCCGCCAAACCAAGCGCCGGTGGTCAATGCCGGACCGAATCAGACCATCACGCTGCCGACCAACACTGTAACTCTGAACGGAACGGCGACTGACGACGGCTTGCCGAATGGAACGTTGATCATCGCATGGACCCAGGTCAGCGGACCTGGAACAGTCACATTTAGCAGTCCGAGCACGGCGGTGACGCAAGCGACGTTCTCAGCTGCGGGCACCTACGTCGTGCAACTGAGTGCGAACGACACGCAATACACGAGCACAGCACAGGCAACGATCACCGTCAACACCTCTGTGAACCAGCCGCCGATTGTGAGTGCTGGCTCCAATCAAACTGTTCCATATCCGAATACATTGCCACTGCAAGGCAGTGTGACATCGGCAAACACTCCACCGGGACAACCGACTTCGGTGTGGACGCAGATCAGCGGACCGCCGATGTCGCTTGTGAATCCGGCTTCGCCGACTACCTCGGCGAACTTGAGAACCGCCGGCACGTATGTGCTTCAGCTCACCGGAACAGAAAAGGGACTTAGTGCGAGCAGCACGGTTACCATCACCACTGTCCAAGGCAACCAGCCGCCTGTTGTAACGGCCGGTCCGAATCAAAGCATCGCGCTCCCGGTCAATTCAGTGACGTTGAGTGGAACAGCCAGCGATCCTCAAAGTAGTTTACTAACCCTCACATGGAGCCAAGTCAACGGGCCGGGTAGCGTGACGTTCGCCGCTCCGGGAGCTTTGACAACCACGGCGAGCTTTAGTCTTGCGGGCACTTACATTTTGCGTCTCACGGCTGTAGATGCCCTTCACCTGACGGGCAGCGCCAATGTAACCGTCGTGGTGTCTCCAAAGAACGAACCGCCGGTGGTGAATGCCGGACCGAACCAAACCATTACGCTTCCGGTCAACGTCGTTCTTCTCAACGGAACCGCGACCGATGATGGTCTGCCGGCGGGCAGCGTGTTGCAGACAACATGGACCGTTGTTTCCGGCCCCGGCGCAGTGGAATTCGGCAATCCGAATGTGACCAGCACGACTGCGTTGTTCACCGCCGCCGGCGTCTATGATCTTCGCTTGTCGGCGAACGACTCGCAGTACATCACCACTGCGGACGTTACGATTACCGTCAATCTGTCCGTCGCTACGCCTTCCGGTTCGATCGTGCTTTCACCACCGAGTGCCAGTCCGGTCTCGGTCGGTACCGTGCAGCAGTTTCAAGCCGTGGTGACAGATGGAAATGTGCCCGTGGCCAACCTGGCTGTCAGCTTCACGGTCGCCGGAACGAATTTAACCACAGGAACCGCCACGACCGATGTTAACGGGAACGCGGTATTTTCCTACACGGGAAGCTCCGCCGGACTTGATTCTGTTACCGCGGCCACAACTCTTGCTTCGACCCAACTTACTTCCAACACCGCGCTTGTCAATTGGGTAATTTCCTCGCCACAGGTTACACAATCCGCCGTTACCGGCCAGTTCTTCACCTCAGATGGATCTGGGACTTTCGACACGCCGGCCGGCGCCCGGGCCGTTTTCAGTCAGACTTTCGACTCGGTGGACTTCAACCCAGCCATGGGCACGGTTCCGGGCGCGCCCGATTCGATTGACGTTACCACTCGTCCGTTCACCAGTGTAACGACCGATGCCAACGGAACCTACACTGGATCCGTTGTCGCTCAGGGTAACGGTTATCAGGCGGGGGTGGGTTCACTCTCGACTTTCCAGGCTGAGTTCGCTGGCACGCTAACGGTTGCCGCGGCCGGAAGTGAGACCTTCAATTTCTTCAGTGCCGACGGGTTTGTTTTCGGCATCGGCGGCGGTGCCAGCCGCGTGAGTGGCACGCTGGTGGATCCGCCGACGAACGGGACGACCGCTTTCAACAACTACTCCGTGATGGGATCGTTTAACACCGTGAGCGCGCCGGTGGCGAACACGATCACCGTGTATTTCCCCGCGGCAGGCACTTATCCGTACGAACTGGACTACGCGGCTTCCAATCAAAATTCTCTGATCTTCCCTGGCTCGCTCTGGCAGTACTCGCTCAACAATCCCACAGGGTTCTATGAGCCAGGCTTTGACGCCTCGTCATTCGTCGAGGGACTGTCGCCATTTACCAACGCGGTGGGTTACCAATCTCCAGGGTTCGGCTGCCCGCTCATTGGCAACAGCTACTTCCCTGTGTTTGGAACCGTCGACCTCCTCAAAACAATTTATCTTCCAAGCGGGACCTCGAATGTTACCGCCTACGTTGCCATTGATAACGACTTCACGCTGTGGATCAACGGCACCGAAGTAACAGATCGAACGTCGGAGGGTTGTGCCTACGAATGGAACTGGACTGTTCCCATCCCTGACAACCTATGGGTGCAGGGCAATAATATAGTCGCGTTCCAGGCGCGCGATCGCGGTGGCGCCACTGGTTTCGAAACAGAACTCATCGAGGGAGCCGGCACCGGCAACAATCAGCCCGTGAAGGGGCTTGCGCTCACCATGAGTGCGAACCAAAACAGCGGCAAGAGGGCGATTACGTTAACCCCGGCGAACAGCTTCGCCAGTAACATTGGACAGGCTGCCACATTTTCAGCGATTGTTGCCGATGCTTCCGGCACGCTGGTGCCCAACCACGCCGTGATTTTCAACGTCGCCGGGGCAAATCCTCAGCAATCACAATTAGTGACGGACAATACCGGCACCGCCGTCTTCACCTATCACGGATTCAACGCCGGAGCCGACGTCGTCCAAGCCCAGGCGCTGGTTACCGGTGCTACCGTGGTTTCCGCGCAGACATCGGTCACCTGGAACAGCTTCGTCAACCAGCCCCCGGTGGTGAATGCAGGTCCTAATCAAACCATTGCTTGGCCTTCCAATACGGTCATCTTGACGGGCACGGCGACAGATGACGGCCTGCCCAATGGAACGCTGACCGTAGCGTGGGCCCAGATTAGCGGCCCGGCCGGCGCCTATGTCTCTACTCCAAACCAGTTGTCGACCGTCGTGCTTTTCACCCAACCGGGAACTTACGGTTTTCAACTCACGGCGTCGGATTCGGCCCTGTCGACTTCATCGACGGTGACAGTCGCGGTAACTCAGCCGAATCAGCCTCCGGTCATCAACATAACCGCCGACACCACGATTTTGACGCTTCCTGCAAACACAGTGAACGTTACGGGCGCAGTTACAGACGATGGTTTGCCAGCCGGAGCTAAAGTCACCGAGCAATGGACCGAAGTGAGCGGCCCTGGAGCGGTGTCCTTTACCAATCCGGCAGGTCCGAACACTCAGATTGTCTTCCCGAGCTCTGGGAGTTATGTTCTTCAGCTTACGGCCTCCGATACGCAGCTTACTTCTTCGGTAAACCTGGCCGTCACGGTGAATCCACCGGGTCAGAATCAGGCGCCCGTGGTCAGCATAACCGCCAGCCCGGCCACGATTACGTTGCCCGCCAATGTGGTTACTCTGAACGGAAAGGTCACGGACGACGGATTGCCAGTCGGCAGCTCGATAAGCGTGCAATGGTCACAACTGAGTGGCCCGCAACCTGCCACGTTCAGCACCCCGACCACAGCAGTCACCCAAGTTGGATTGCCCGCCGCCGGTGTTTATATATTTCAGTTGGCAGCTTCAGACACGCAACTGACCGGAACCGCCCAGGTTACCATCACCGTAAATGCCGCAGGCTCAGGCGGAAGCCAGCCTCCGACCGTGGCCATCCTTGCCAATTACACGACCCTGACCCTGCCACTCAATACCGCAATACTTACCGGCGTCGTGAATGGTGGCGCGTCGCCCAGCGGACCCTTTACCACGCAATGGTCGCAAGTAAGCGGGCCGGCTGCTGCCAGTTTTGCACTGAATAGCGCGACTTCGCTGACAGCGGCATTCCCCATGTCCGGTCTGTATGGCATCCAGTTCACCGCCAACGTTGGGCAGCTTTCCAGCACTGCCAGTATCAACATCACCGTTCAGAACCCTGGAGGCAACCAGTCGCCGACGGTCAACGCGGGTCCGAACCAGACCATCCAGTTGCCACAGAACACCCTGACCCTCAACGGCTACGCCTCCGATGATGGACTGCCGTCCGGCACTCTGACAATGCAGTGGAGCCAGATAAGTGGGCCAGAAAGCAACTCGGCAAATGGCTACGCCTTTGGGCAGGCTGTTGTAGTGGATCACACGAAAGTACCCCATACCGACCAAACCGACTTCCCGGTTCTGATCTCGGGAACATATCCATTCTTGGCCACCGTCGCCAATGGTGGGAATGTGCAGAGCCCGAGCGGATACGACATCATTTTTACTTCCGATGCGACGGGATTGAACAAGCTGGATCATGAGATCGACAGCTATGATCCCGTGACCGGAACGGTGAATTTCTGGGTCAGAATACCGACACTCTCACACACGTTCGACACAGTGATCTACGTCTTTTGCGGAAACTCGAATATCGTAGCCTCGCAAGAGAACAAACTTGGGGCGTGGAAAAACGGATATGTGTCCGTATACCACTTGTCGAACGGGACGACTCTTAGTGCGGCAGATTCACTTAATGCAAATAACGGGACCAACGAGGGCGCGACTGCAACGACAGGGATGATGGATGGCGCGGGAAATTTCAATGGAGCCACTAGTTACATTGCTCTGCCTGCTGCGGCGTTCGGAAGTTATCCGACAACTGGCTCAACGACGAGTTATACACTTTCATTTGAGGCATGGTTCAAGACGGCGTCGAACGGAGTTATTCTCGGACAAACTGACGGAACTATGCCTGGGGGTTCCCCCGGCGGCGATGTCCCAGCCATTTATATTGATACCGCCGGGTATGTAAGAGCGAGTATGTTTTGGCATGGCAGTGGTTCCTCCCAGATTCTGTCGAGCGCCGCATATAACGACAACCGCTGGCATTCTCTCGTGGACACATACAACGACGGGATGGAGACACTGTACGTAGATGGCGTGGTATTGGGGACCCAGGAAGCTACGGAAGAGATGTATGCCTCACGATATGGTTATTTCTTAGGCGCTGGCGAGACTAGCTCCTGGCCTTCTACGGTCGGCGGCTGGTCTTATCTCAACGGCGCGCTGGACGAAGCGCGCATCTCCGCAGAGGCTCGCTCCGCCGACTGGATCGCGACAGAATATGCGAACGAGTCGTCGCCCTCGACGTTCTACAAGGTTGGCGGTGGGCTAATTGGAGGACTAGTAAGCTTCAGCAACCCGAGCGCGCCTGTTACCCAAGCGACGTTCAGCACCGCTGGCACATACGTCCTGCAATTGAGTGCCAACGACACGCAATACACGAGCACATCCCAAGTTACGGTGATCGTGGATCCGTCCCCGGGAAGTTCCAATCAGCCTCCGTCAGTTAGCGCAGGCGCGTCACAAACCATCGTATTGCCCACCACTACGGCCACACTGAACGGCGTCGTCACTGACAATGGTTTGCCCAATGCCGCACTGACCATTGGCTGGACGCTGCTGAGCGGCCCCGGCACTGCAACGTTCGCAAATGCTGGCAACGCTGTTACGACGGCGACGTTTACCAGCACGGGCGTGTACGTGTTGCAGTTGAGCGCGAGTGATGGCCAGTACACCGTCACCGCTACCACTACGGTTACGGTAAGTACTCAACAGCAGGGAGCGAACCAACCGCCAACGGTGAACGCCGGGCCAAATCAGACGATCTACCTGCCCAACACCGTGGCGACCCTCAATGGCCAAGCCAGCGACGACGGGTTGCCCCAAGGTTCGGTATTAGCCGTATCGTGGAGCCAGATCAGCGGACCGGCGGCCGTCACCTTTGCCAACCCCAACGCACTTTCAACCCAAGCGACCTTCGGTGCACTCGGAACCTACGTGGTGACACTCACAGCCAGCGACACGCAGTTGCAAACGTCCTCGCAGGTAACCATCACTGTGGCGTCTTCGCCCGGCGCACCGCCAACGGTCAACATCGCCGCTCCTGTCGATAACTCCGAGGTCACCGCTCCCACCGCGGTTACGGGCACCGTCAGCAATGGCAATTGGGTATTGCAGTATGCGGCTGCCAGCGAGCTCAATCCGCAAGCCCAGCAGTGGACCACTTTCGCATCCGGCTCCGGCGCGGCGTCCGGAAGTCTGGGGCAACTCGATCCAACGCTCCTGCTCAACGGGGAATACACCGTTCAACTGGTCGCCACCGACAACTACGGCCAAACCGCATCCGCCTCGGTCACGGTCGAAGTCGGACGCAACATGAAGCTGGGCGCATTCTCGATCGCTTTCCAAGATCTCAGCGTGCCTCTGCCGGGTCTGCCAATCACCGTCACGCGCACCTATGACTCGCGCGACCGCACTCAGGGAGATTTCGGCGACGGCTGGCGCTTATCCATTGCCAACGTGCGCGTGCAGAAGAACGGCGGCCTACTCGGCCTGACTTGGGATGAGGAAGTTTCCTGGAGCGGCATGTTCGACCAGTATTGCCTACAACCGGCTCGCAACCACACCGTAACGGCAACCTTCCCCGATGGACGCGTCTATCGCTTCGCGCCGTCAACGTCACAGCCTTGCCAGTCGTTTGCTCCTCTGACTGCCACCAACATGACGTTCGTACAGGTGCCGACGTCTTCCAATACATCCGGCGCCACGCTCGCTCCCGCAGACGGCGGAGCGGTGCTGACCGATGGCGATATTCCCGGCCCGGTCAATCTGCTCGACTACAACGGCAATCCTTACGATCCGACGCAATTCCTGCTGACCACCGCCGACGGATACACCTACACCATCGATCAAACCCTCGGCGTCACGCAGGTCAAGGATCTCAACGGCAACACGCTCACCATCAACGCCAGCGGAGTCGTTTCCTCGTCCGGCAAGAGCGTCGCTTTCTCGCGCGACGGACAGGGCCGCATCACGCAGATCGCCGATCCCACCGGCGCCTATCTCACCTACAGCTACAGCGGCGCTGGAGATCTTGCGAGCGTCACCGACCGCGCCCAGAACACGACCACCTTCGGCTATAACAACAATCACTACCTGCTGAATATCAAAGATCCGCGCGGCACGCCCGCGGTTCGCAGCACCTACGATGCCAGCGGACGCCTCCTCACCACCACCGACGCCAACGGCAAGACCATCAACTACACGCAAAACATCGCCGGACAGATCGAGCAGGTGCAGGACCGCCTCGGCAACACCACCACCTACGCCTATGATGCCGACGGCAACATCCTCAGCATGACCGATCCGCTCGGCAACACGACCTCCTACACCTACGACGCGTTCGACAACAAGCTCACCGAGACCAACGCGCTGCACAAGACGACCACATATACCTACGATGGCCTGGGCAATCGCCTCACCGAAGCCGATCCGCTGGGCAATACCACGACCTACACCTACAACTCGCGCAACCAGGTGCTGATTGTCACCGACCCGCAGCATCACACGACAACCAACATCTACGACGCGAACGGAAACCTGACGAGCACCACCGACGCCAACGGCAAGACGACAACCACCGTCTATGCCGCCAACGGATTGCCCAATTCCGTTACCGACGCCGCCAACAACGTCACCCAATTCCAGTACGACGGATCGGGCAATCTCACGCAGCAAACCGATGCGCTCAACCACGTCTCCACCTACACCTACGACGCCAACGGCAACAAGCTGAGCCAGACCGTCACCCGCACCGTCAACGGCAGCCCGCAAACGCTCACCACCGGCTACGCTTACGACGGCAACAACCGCGTCACCAAGACGACCTATCCCGATGGCTCGACCACGCAGGTGCAGTACAACTCCATCGGCAAGCAGAGCGCGACCATCGACCAGCTCAACCGCACCACCAGCTACGCCTACGATGCCGACGGCAATCTCACCACCACCACCTACCCCGACACCACCACCGCGTCCACGACCTACGACGCCAACAACAACCACCTGACCTCGACCGACCGCGCCGGAAACGTCACCACCTACACCTACGACGCCGACAACCGCCTGACGAAGACCACCTACGCCGACCAGACCTTCACGCAGACCGCCTACGATGCCGCCGGACGCGTCGCCTCCGCCACCGACGCCAACGGCCACGCCACCAGCTACGGCTACGACGATGCCGGACGCCGCACCTCCATCACCGACGCGCTCACCCACGTCACCACCTTTACCTACGATGCCGCGGGCAATCAGCTCTCCGTCAAAGACGCCAACCAGAACATCACGCAATATCAGTACGACGTCCTCAATCGCCAGATTGCGGTCATCTATCCCGACCAGACGACGTCAAGCACGGCCTACGACGCGCTAGGCCGCGTCAGCTCGAAGGCTGACCAGGCAGGCAAAGTCACCGGCTACGGCTACGACGCCCTCGGCCGCCTGACCTCGGTCACGCAAGACGCCGTAGCCGGCGGCCTCAACCTCGTTACCGCCTACGGCTACGACGAAGTTGGAAATCGCATCTCGCAAACCGATGCCAAGAACCACGCCACCACCTACAGCTACGATCAGAACGGACGCCGCGTGGGCCGCAAACTCCCCGCCGGACAATCCGAAAGCTACGTCTACGATGCCGCTGGAAATCTGAAGTCGCAGATCGACTTCAACGGCAAGACGACGGCCTACGCCTACGATCCGTCGAACCGTCTGCTGTCGAAGACGCCGGATGCGAGCTTCAACGCGCCAACCGTGAGCTTCACCTATACGCCAAACGGCCTCCGGCAGACGATGAGCGACGTGTCGGGCGCGACCGCGTATGGCTACGACACGCGCAACCGCCTTACCGCGAAGCAGACGCCGTTCGGCACCCTGAGTTACGCCTATGATTCCGCTGGCGATTTGCTGACGCTGAAATCCTCGAACACCAACGGAATTTCTGATACATATACGTACGACGTGCTAAATCGCCTGAGTACCGTGACCGATCCCGCGGGAGCGACGACCTACTCCTACGACGCGGTCGGCAATCTCGCGGGCTACAGCTATCCGAACGGAGTGGTGAGTTCGTACAGCTACGACGCCTTGAACCGCCTGACGCAGATGGGCTCGGCGAAAGGCAATCCGCTTTCCAGCTACACCTACACTCTGGGCGCGGCGGGCAATCGTTTGACCGTTGCCGAACTGAGCGGCAGGAGCGTTGCGTATGGTTATGATTCGCTCTATCGCCTGATTTCGGAAGCGGTTACCGCCGACCCTAACAATCACAACGCAACGAACGGTTACTTGTACGACGCCGTGGGCAACCGGCAGCAGTGGCTGGTCAACGGCACAACGGTGAATACCTACAGCTACGACGCCGACGACCGACTAGGAGCCGATGCCTACGACGCCGACGGCAACACCATCAATTCCCTCGGAACCGTAAACGCCTACGACTTTGAAAACCACTTGGTACAGCACGGCTCCGTGACGCTGGTTTACGACGGCGACGGCAACAGAGTCAGTGAGACCGTCGGCGGCGTGACGACAAACTACTTGGTGGACACGGTGAATCCAACAGGCTACGCGCAGGTCGTCGATGAACTGGTCAGCGGCAAAGTGACGCGTAGTTATTCGTACGGGATGGAACGGCTTAGCGAGAGCCAGACGTTGAACTCATCGTGGACACCGAGCTTCTACGGCTACGACGGCCACGGCAGCGTGCGCCAGTTGACGAGCAGCACTGGTGCAGTCACCGACAGCTACGACTACGACGCCTTCGGCAACCTCGTCAACTCCACAGGAACAACTCCCAACAACTACCTGTTCGCGAATGAAGCCTACGACAGCGCTTTGGGCCTCTACTACAACCGCGCCAGGTACCTCAACACAACCACGGGACGCTTCTGGAACATGGATACAGACGAGGGCAACAACCAAACCCCGCTGAGTCTAAATAAGTACCTGTACACAAATGCAAATCCGGTCGATGGTACCGACCCGTCGGGATTCCAGGACAGCATGGGCGAACTTGGTGCGGAGATGTCCATGAGCATGACGTTCGATTCCATGAGCACGGTTCTGCCCACCGGGGTTCTAAGCATTTTCAGCGGAACGACCGGCACGATTTGCCATTTGAAAAACTGCTACCTGAAGGAAACAAGCCGCTGGCAGGCCCCTGTATTATTCCCGCCGGGCACGGAGAAGTGGGAGGTTGAGTACCACGTGTATGTCCAAGATCGCGGAGTAGAGAGAGCTGTCAGGCCGGCCCGAATAGTGTTATACGAGGAGCGCATCAAGGGAGATCCCACCAGCGATATTTGTGACACGTTCTGCACCAACGACGACACACCGAGCGAGCAATTCTACAGCGACGGCAGAATTGTGGATTCAATCGCTGTGGGCACGAAAGGTTCTGAAGATATTCGGCAGCAGTTTTTTGTAGAACGCGGACAGGTAATGATTTACCACATCATCCAAGGATTCACATTCTCTGGATACTCGCAAATTCTCCATGTGAGGGCCAAAGGACAGCCCACATACACCATGGAAACTTACTAAGGGCAAAACGATGACGGCAAATGGCTGGTGGAAAAGCGTGGTGTCAGTTGCGGTTTTGGCGACAGTTGTATCGTTGGGTTTCTACTTGCATTTCGGAAGCTCCATTTCGACCGAGCGTCGGTCTCGATTCCCGAAGGCTCCCTCCGCATTTGAGGGAGACTTCTGGATGGGTTGGAATCACACGGAGCGCATCAACTTTCTGAGGGGCATGATCATTGGATATGACGACGGTTACAACAGGGCTTGCACGGAGGCAGAGTCAATCACCGGCGAGAAGCAAAAAGAAGGCAGTTTAGCTCAGGACCTCTATGATGCGTGCGTCAAACGGCATCTCCGGTTCCTTACTAGTTTGGAAGACTACGAGAAGGTGATGACAAGTTTCTATTCCAAGTATCCAGAGGATCGGGATCTTCCGCTCGACCGGTTCGTCTTGATGCTCTCCGCGCCAGAGCACAAAACACCCGAACAGATTCACCAGTGGTTAGCAGAGATGACCCATCAGACGCTCTAATCACGATCTTCGGAGGGGAAATGGGGTCGCCGATCCACGCCGTGATCCCGATCTCCGTTAGCGGCGCTTTGCGGCTCCGATTCAGTCGCCGATTCGGCCCCGGGGTTCGGGTAGCGATGCTGCTACGGTAGGGGTTGTCGTTCTGCGAGGTTCGGGGCGTCCGGTTGGCGGGATACTGTGTGGTATCAGGAGAACGAAAAGCTGCGCCGCCTGCGGCGTCGGGAGTATAGGGACACGTCATCCCCGATTGGGAGCTGCACAGCTACCTTTGGGAGCTTATTGGTTACCACAGAAAACAAAGCAGTTGCAGGACGGCGGGAACCAATGGGTTCCCGCCGGGCGCTGTAGGGCGCTCTGCGCGTAAACGTATTGATCTGTCGCGGGTTGCGCGTAGATGCGGAATCGGGGCCGTTGCCGCCGCGTGCGGTGCTGTCTGGTGTGCGTCCGGGCTTTGTTTGGCGTCTGTCCGGTAGTGGACTGAGTCCCGAAGGGCTACTCTCGCGGCAAACTCCGAGCAAAGTTCGCGATGGGATACGACCAGGACAATGGGCGGTTTTGGTGACTGTGAACGGCGTGCGGCGATCTCGCAAGCTGTCCGAGAAACACTCACAGAAACGAACCGGCAGCGCATCAGCAGTGGACTTCGCGGCGACAGGAACCGAGCCATTCCGAAGCGGGAAGAGGGTACGGGCGCGGATCACGACCCGTCAAGCTCCGTCCCGCAAAGAACGCGGGACGCCTTCGGCTGCGCTGCGCTCCGGGGCATTGACAGGCCGCGCCCGCGCCCGTAAAGGCCCTCCCGCTATGTTCGGAATGCCTCTCTCTGCCCCAGCCGGGGCAAACTTTTCAAGGCGGCAA
>Ga0182021_10004305_pt1 | contig 16750 bp, 32 predicted proteins | sample 612E3MmetaG_FD_120493 | JGI IMG/M metagenome (GOLD analysis project Ga0182021, IMG submission 120493) | Permafrost microbial communities from Stordalen Mire, Sweden - 612E3M metaG (Illumina Assembly) | ecosystem: Environmental > Terrestrial > Soil > Wetlands > Permafrost | place: Sweden...
GGCGGTTTGCTTAATACAATCAATAGTTTAGTTCCAGTGGGAGGAGATATACTTCTTGCAGGTACAGCCAATCAGATAACAGCGACATCTGCGGGTCATACTGTGACTTATTCTTTACCGGCAGCAATCACAGCTCCCGGAAGTCTTACAACTACAACATCATTAACAGCAACCCTTGGTGCTATTACTGCAACCAATGGTAACTTAGTTTTTGGTACAGCTGGCAATAAGATTCTATCTACAAGTGTTGGAACTTTAGCAGCAGCCGGAGCAAACTCCTTTGGTTCTGTAGTTCTTGTAGGAGGCACAGCGACAGTTGCCACTACAGCGGTTACTGCTAACTCATTAATTGTTATCTGGAGACAATCTATTGGAGCAACTGGTGCAGCAGCTATCGGTCATTTGACTGTGGGTACAATAACCGCAGCTACAAGCTTTGTAATAAGATCTGTAAGTGCAGCCGATGCTACAGCTTTAGTTGTAACTGATGTGTCTGTTGTCGGATATATGATTATCAACTAAGACAATGTATTCAAAATTTAAAACTCGAATACATTTAGCAAAAGATGCATACAAAAATAAAGCCCGAGGGTAACTTCGGGCTTTTTATTTAACTCGGAAGTTTTGATCTTCCGAGTGCTTCCTAGTAAAAAACTTCATTGGCAAGGTTAATTCCTTGAACCGAAGTTATTCTTTGACTATGTCTTGAGGTTTTGTGGCTTTATCTTTATTTTGGATTATAGCTTCTAATAGTTTATCTTTAATAAAAGTGAGTGCAGCATAATTTTCTTCTTGGGAGCAAGTTAGTGGAAACTCAAAATAGAAAATTTTACTATCGTCTATCAAAGAATATTTGCCTCTAGCTTCGGAATAGATTTTCTTTTCGGCAGATTTGTTATCGTTAATTTCCGACATATAAGTCCTTATATTTAATTGTTTTGCAAAACAAATATAGCAATATTATATCTTGATTGCTAAGTCTATAGTTAACATTTTATTTATACTTAGATTTTTTTCAAGAAATTTTTATTGATAATTAAAATTATATCTTACATTGTAAAATAAATATTTTAAACAGGGCTGGCCAATATCGCCATACAAATAAGAGGCCCGTAATTAAGAGGTAAAAAATGGCTTATCCAAAACGTCTTGTAGTAGACGAAATTCGATCTTTAGGATTTGCTTCAATACTAGCTGCTTATTCAGCAGTCGGCGGAGCACTTCTAGAACCTTGCAGAATCTTTTGCATCACAAACACAACAGATCAAAATATTTTCATTTCATTAGATGGAGTGGCAAATAACTTTATTATTCCGACAAATTCCTTCAAGTTAATTGATGTTACAGCAAATAAAGTTCGTGACGATGGTTTCTTTGTCGCAGAAGGTTCTTTTTTCTACGTAAAGAGAGTTTCTGCTGCTCCTACACTTGGTAGCGTTTATATCGAAATTATACACGGTTAAGGAGGCGCTATGTCACAAGCAGGAAGACTAGGAGCTGGAGGGGGCGGAGGAGGCGGAGGTGTTGAATCAATCACTGGTAATTCTGGCGGAGCGGTCAGTCCAGATATCGGATCGAACATTAATATCGATGCTCTATATACTAATACGGTCGTTGGCACTCCAGGAACGAATACTCTTACAATCACTCCAACCACAGGCGGATATCCTACGACCCCATATGTTGTTGGACCTGCTGGCCAAGCGGGATATACTACAATACAATCTGCTATTAATGCCGCAAATACCGCTGGTGGCGGAGTAGTAGTCTTACAACCCGGAACATATACTGAAAACCTTACTCTTTATAGTGATGTTCATATAATGGGATTGAATTTTGCAGATGCAGGAGGGGGGGCTGAAATTATCGGAGTTCATACTCCTCCAACAACAGGGGGTTTTGTTTTTAGAAATGTTCGACTTCAAAGCGCAACACATATTTTTTCAAGTATTGCTGCGGGAAGCGCACATTTAGTAATTGCGGATGCTTGTATTTTTGTGACTAATGGTTATACATTCAATCTACCTAATTGGACAGGACAATTTGAACTTTTTGATACAAATGATTTAGGTAGTACAAATGATGGATTCATAAATAATACGGGAGGAGCATCTGTTGCATTATATTCAGGTGCTTATGGTAATGGAACTGGTAATACAATGACAATATCAGGTTTTATTTTTACCGATGCTGCCGAATTTTTTGCTCCTGTAAATTTTACAACTGGGGCTAATTTGAGTCTAATTAGATGTTCTTTTTCTCAAAATGTTACATGTTCAGGGAATGCAACTGGATTTTTTAGTAGTTGTGATTTTGAAACAGGAGTTAATACTGCATTAACAACAACTTCTGTTGGTAATATTAGTCTTTATGATGTTTCTATTGATTCGTCCGCTGCCAATGTGATAACAGGAACCGGTACAATTGAGTTTGGTTCAGTTACATATTTAACCAACACAGGTATCGCCGGAACAATAACTAAAAACTACACGACCAGATTTGAAACTGGTGTTTTAAAACTATCCGATGCAACAGATGGAATACTTAAAGCTACTGCTGGTCTTGTATCTGCAACAGCTTTAACAGATGGGCAAATACTTATAGGATCTACAGGAAACGATCCAGTAGCCGCCACATTGACAGCCGGAACAGGAATAGGAATCACAAACGCAGCAGGTTCTATTACTATATCAGCAGCAGCAGGATCTGTAGTACAAGTAAAACAAGCAAACATTACTGGTGTAATACCAGTTACAACTGGTTGGGCATTTGATGCTTCAATTCCACAAATTAGCGAAGGCATTACATTAACAACTCTTACTATAACTCCCACAAGTGCAACAAACATATTACTGTTTAAGGCTTTTGCCTGGGGACAAGTAGCTAATGGAGCAAATACAAGTCTAGCTCTATTTCAAGGAGTAGTAACTGATGCTTTGGCTGCTTCAATGGCAAATTATTGTGTTGGCCCAGGATATACATCCCCTGCAACTTTATTTTATTCGATGGTATCTGGAACAACTTCGCCTATAACATTTACTTTGGAAGCAGGAACAGTTGCTTCTCTTTGGTATATCAACGGTGATAATTCAGGAGGAGCAATACTCGGAACTAGTGGAATGAGTTATTTTGAAATCATGGAAATACAAACATAGTCACAGTATTAATCTATAGACAAACTCTTAGAGATTGTCCTAGAAAAACTGATATTGCAGATAGAGTTTTACCAGAATGTCCAAAAATTTTAAGGAGTCACCATGGGCACATTAGAAATTATAAAAATAGTCATTAAAATCATTCAGGAAGTTTATCCAGATGATAATGCCGTTGAAGAAAAAATTGAAGATTGGATAAAACAAAAACTTGGAATAGATATCGATTTAACTCCTTCAAGTCCTGAAAAAAAAGATAAATAGGTGAAATAATATGCCATTTATACAAAGAAGTCCGCTTGAATACCCTCCTAATAACGCTGATCAAATTAGACGTTTTGAAGATCATAGACCTCCGGTAAGCGGATTAAACGGAGATTATAAACAATTTAGGCTTGGTGATTTATGGCTTGATACTTCAGCCAACTATTGGTGGATTCTTTGTTATAAAGATCAGACTCAGGGTATTTGGAGAAGAATAGGAATAACACCCGGGGGATTAGAATTTTTAAGAGGTGATGATTTAGTTGATGTCGGACCAGATGGTTCAAATAGAATTAATGTTACCGGTGGTGTTGGAATTGCCACTACAGGTGATACAATTACAAATACAATAACTTTTACTAATACATTACCAAGCAAAATAGTTCAAACAGTTTATGCTTCAGATGCAACATGGAAAACTATTACTACAACGATTCCTGTAGATGATACTATTCCACAGCAAACGGAAGGAGAAGAAGTTATATCTTGCACGATCACTCCTACAAATGCTGCTAATTTGTTAATAATTGATTTCTTAGCTAATTCAATCCCTAAAGCCGGGACAGTTTCTGCTTTATTTCAAGATGCCGAATTAGATGCTTTAGAATCATCAATAGCGTCTACTGATGGAGCTCCAAATGGGAAAACTTCCATTTTAAAACATTTAATGATTTCCGGAACAGCATTACCAACGACTTTTAAAGTAAGGATGAGTGGAACGGCCAGCACACCTACTACGGTTAATGGAAATACACTTCATAGATTATTTGGTGGAACTTCACGAATTTATTTAACAATAACTGAATATTTAGTATAAGGAAAATTATGACATTAAACAACAAAATGAAAAAAACGATATTTATATTTTTAGTGGTTTCTTTAACTGGATGTTCGTATCTTAATAAAGAAATGGGTTTAAAAGATGACAATTGTTTGGAAGAATTAGGAGAAGCTGTCCTTAAAGCTGAAACTGGCATAGACATAGATTTAACCCCATCAACCCCAGAAAAATAAAGGTGATATTATGAGCGGTCAACCTCCTGAAATAGAAGCAAAAATGAGAAAAAAACTCTATGGCGGAATTATTATTCTTGGTATTTTATTTATAACAGTTATCGCAGGAATGACTTGGAAGTTTTTTCTCCCATATATAAATGATAAAATACCGGAGATTGAAACTAATCCTTATTAATAATTTCCTTCACTGCTTTTATGTCATCAGCATGTTCTTTAACATCTCTTGAATAATGAGCTACTTTCATTAAAAGATCGCTATATTTTTCCTGAAAACTCTTTTCTATTTCATTTACTTTGTATTGAGTCCACATAAAATTAATCGACGAATAAAATATCGGGAAAAAAGCGATTATTAAAAACTCCCACCAATCTAATACCATAAAAATCCTTTGTAAAAAAGGCCCACAATTTGACTCAGTGACCTATGCATAGGAAGAAGTCCGTTCGGACTAAGATAATCGCATCATGGGCCAAAAAACAAAAGGAAAGCCTAGTTATTTTTATTTAAGTCCTGCTAAACAGCTAATACGTCTAAAGTCTCTAAACTTTTTACTAAGCTTTGTAGTTATAACCCTTGCTCTCCTGCATGGCGCAACCATAGTTTGTGCTTTCAGTAGAGTTAGAGATAAAACTGCCATGTCATGTTCCATATCCTCAACGCAACAAGCCAACTGATATTTATAATCCGGTTCATCCATCGAAGCCTCATGTAGTTATGTTTAAATATAATATTCTATATCCAACATATGAGGAATAATATCAAGTATTTTTTTTAAAAATAACTTCAATCCGGCTAAATTCCATAAGTTCTTCATTTCTAATAATATCATATTGAACAGAGTCAACAATTTCAGAGTCTTCCAGTTTTTCGATAATCTGGTGCTGTAAAAACAGGGGATTGGACTCCGGAATCTTATGAATCAGGGAATTAATCTTATCCAGGGTCGGAGCTGCTAAGGTAAGTCGTCTTTGGAATCGATTTTCCCCATGATGAAAAAGATCAATAAGATCACTAGAAATTGTAAAGCAAATATCATCGGCTATTTTCATACTAATTATTAATTAGAGCTTTCAAAAATGCTACCACTTTGCGCAACATTTCCTTTATTATTTGTAGCAAGATAATCACCAAGTGCCTTCGTTACTTCGTTTAATAAATCTTTCATTGGAGGGGTCCTTTCATAAGTTGAAAGCCACTTTCCATTCCTTTCGACCATCGGAAGTGAAATCCACTTGCGATTTTCTTTTATAAAATAGGCAGCGTTTCTGAAAGTCTCGGATTTTTCTCCGGGGTATGTAACCTTGAAATCAACATTACCTATCCGGTTATTTTTTTCATTGGGTATAAATTCCAGTATGGTTATTTGCATGTAATTCCTTTAATTTTTCGTTCTTTTGCCCTTTTTAAGGGTTTTCTTTGTTTAAACGATATGTTTGTCGTCTTTTTAAAAATAAGCCAAATTTAGGCTATCCTATAAGTTATAATACTAGATTATGTTGTTTTAAAGTCTCATCTAATGTCTTTTTAAAATTAGGAACATCATAATTCAAAGTAAACGAGGGTGACTGGCATCCTAAATAAATAATCGCAAAATAGGTATGAAAAGCTTCAATTTGGTATCTACTTTTTTCTGATCCCGTATACTTTTTAAATTTAAGTTCTATAGACTTAGCATATTCTTTATTATCTTCCGGAGAAGAAACATTCTTTTTTATAGTTGCTTGAGAAGTTTCCAGTTTTTTCATGTTCTTACGCAATCCAGCTGGAGATTCAATTACTGTTTTCCAAAAATCATCTTCAAAAGCAAAGTTAATAATCTCAATCAGCTTTTCTTTAGAGTGAGTTTTAAGCAATCTAGCAAGTTCACTATTCCAGTTTTTTGTAATAATAGTTTTGTCACACATTTCAAGATTCAAGGATTTTCTAAATTCATTATATTTAAAAAAGAGATGTTGTGCCAAGTCGGAGACGCTGGGCACTATATTACTATTTGTTTTAGTATTTGTTTTAGTATGTGGTATAGGTCGGGCGATTTCGTCTTTTCCATTTGGCGATTCCGTCTTTTCCATTTGGCGATTTCGCACTATGTCTATGAAATCATCTATGAAAACACTTTCATCACAAAAAGCATACCACAGCGTTCTGTCATAAGCTATTTTGTTAAAATTATTTTTTGATAGCACTCCTTTTTTTACTAATTTGTTTAAAAGTCGTTTAACTTGATCTATTGACCAGTAAGGAAAATGCGCCGTAATCTCTTCAATCGTTTGAAAAGTCCAAGTTTTATTATCAATAAAATTTCTTTTTAATCTTTTATTGTGTGATATCCAATATTGGAAATGATGAATCATTAATGCTTCATCCACGCCATATTTAGTGGCAAGATGAACGTTTAGAACATGACTAGGTCCCACAAGCAAGCTCCTGTTTTAAGAACTAAAACTTGATCTGGCTATCATGTCATTTAGGATTTAAAAACATTTTTCTTGGTTTTTAATCTGTCATTTCGTAAGATTATTTACGTTTTACGACAAAACGATCCTGTTAGATCAAGTATTAGAGAGCAGCGACTAACTGCTCTTTTTTTTTTGTCCCGAATATATTAAATCTAAATATTAATTGCTATATTAAAATATTTATTACAACTCACTAAGATGCAGTTTCCTCAATAAAAAAGGCAACCATTTGGTTGCCCTAAAAACAAAATAACAAATGAAATCCTAAAAGAATAATACGATAATTGACTTTACTCAATCAAACTGAATGTACTGTATTTACTGGATTTTTTTCTATATACTTCTAATTCATCTTCCGAAATATTGCATTTAACACAATATGCTTTCCAGTCGATAACTCCTTTTCTTTCTGACCAAGTCATTCTGACTCCGGCATTCGAAAATAAATATTTCTTGTCATCTTTATACAATTCTTTCAATTGCTGCTCAAGATACTCTATTTTTTCTTTTGCTTCTTTTTCAGATTGTTTCCAGAATTTTAGTTCAAGTGCCATTTCATTTGCAAATTTGTCATCAATGTAAGTTGTTCCGGATTCAGTTGGCTGAACATCAGAAATAACGAAATCCCAGAAAATTTTAGCTTCAGCAAGCATCATCTCGTGTCTTTTAATATCCGGAAAGAACGGAATAAGTTTATAACGTTCCTCATCAATATATACGAAAAAGTCACATCTTTCAGCACCGCTTACCATTAACTGCCACTGAATCTGATCTTTATAATATTCAGGTACAATATTTTCTAATGCATTTTCATAAAGCCTTTTATTGACGGGACATTTAATTTCACAAATAACTTTACTATCTTGACTTATGCCGTCTAAAGATGCCGTTGCAATTGACCATTTTGGTGACGTCAACACATTGGGTACAATAAGTGTGCCAGTATCGACCATGTATTGATCTCTAGCCTTTTCTTCTGTTTCTTTGCCGTGCAACATTGCCGCATTCATCGGCTGCGGTTCTTTCTTTCCGGTCTTTTCGTTCCATAAAGTAATCGCATCTTTCCAAGGATTACTGCCCATTATGCAGGATATATCGCTACTACCGATATGCGTAATCCTAAAAGCAAGCCATTCTGGGGTATTTTGTTGTAAGTTCATCTATTTTGTTTCCTTTTTTGTTGTTATTTCACGTTTTCTTGATAATTCCTTACGATTGCTATACGTTTTTCTAAAGATTTTTTTGCTGATGCAAACTTTTCTTGTGGCATCTCATTTAGTTCTTTGATCTGACACCAAGCAAGTGTAGATTTTAGATCATCATCTGGCAAATCAAATAGTAAGATTTCCAGTTCTCTTATTTGAGTTGGAGTTATTGTTAATTTCTTTGGGTCTTCAAATTGTTTTGCAAAATCCTTAGCGTTTTCTTCTTTGGATTTTTTATCTCTATTCATTGTGCTTTCACCGTCATCGTCTTCTTCTCCAACTGTAACGCCAACAATTGAAGCAAAATTATATCGTCTTAGATAAGTTATGTAGCTACCTAAGCTTTGAATATCGGTTTTTGGAGGATTTATCGGCATTTTAGCTTCAATCCACTGACCGGAAGCATGACATAATCTTGTATGTAAATACATTTGGTTATTTCCATTAGTTTTAATCCTTTGAATTACAGATAAACCATATTTTGATAAAGATGGTCTAGCTGCACTAACAATTTGATTTAAATCACTATATTTACTCTTAAAAAAAGGGTTTGTGCTGTCTTTTTTAGCGATTTCCATTTCGCATTGAGCTTTTGCGAGAGATGTATAAAGTTCGTTTAACTGATCAGATTCATCCTTGCTTTCAACTGGTTTGTAATTATTTTCTGGGAATTCCATATGTTTCTCCTTTACGAGATTGTTTAAATTGATTATATTTAAGCATATTTAGGAATTAAACCGCAAGATAAAATGCTAAAAAAATTAGCAATCGATACAAGTATATGATGCTTAAAGACTATCTTAAACAAAATAAAATATCAAAAGTCAAGTTTGCAAATAAAATTGGCATTAACCGTATGACTCTAGCGAAATATCTAGATCATCCAGAGTTAGCGCCGATTCTTTTTCGATTGGCTATTGAGTTTATATCCGCTGGAGAGGTTAACCGTCATGACTGGGGGACAAAAAATGAAGGTATATAAAGTTTTTAATAATGTTATAACTGAGATAGAAGTAGAAGAAGATTTTGGAACTTCTGCTTTTATGGGAAAATATTATAGCACATATGCAAAAGGAAATTTTAATAAACCATGGTGCGAATTTACAATTTACGAAATAAGTCTCGTAAAAGATAGCCGTTATCCAAGTTATGTTTTAGATACTGGATTTAGTACAGTAGATTGTTATTTGTTTGATGAATTTATGTCGTTAGTCCAATTTTTAAAAGGAATAGATTTAACGATGGATGAATAATAAGATGACTGGCATAAAGATTGAAATAGACGCTGACCCTATTCCTTTACAAAGGGCTAGAGGAACGCGTAAGGGTTTTTACGATCCGCAACACATAGCAAAACGGAACTTTGCATTAGATGTCATGTCTAAAATACCAAGAGCTAAACTTATCGATACACCTATTTCCTTTGATATGACCTTTGTAATAAAAATGCCAAAAAGCTGGTCTGCGAAAAAAAGAGCGAAATTTTTGAACCAACCACATATTGTACGTCCTGATGTCGATAACTTAGTCAAATTTATTTTTGATGCTTTAAATAAAGTGCTTTACAATGATGATGCCCAAATCTATAAAGAAGAAGCTCAAAAGATGTGGGGAGAAACCGGCAAAACAATTTTGGAGTTAAATTATGACGTTTGCTAGTTTTATTCAACAAATAAAATTTCATAAAGAAGAAATAAAAAAACTAAGAGAACTAATTAAAAATACTCCAGAAAAAAAACAAAGAAAGCGTGAAAGTTATAAAAAATGGGAACTATCTAATCCTTTAGCAAAAAGAATATATTGGGAAAAAAATAAAGATCATTTAACGCTGAAATCAAAAGAATGGAAAGAAAAAAATATAGATCGTCATAAAGCCGTACAAAAAAAATGGGTATTAGCTAATAAAGAAAGAGTAAATAAAGAAAGAAGGGAAAAATATCGATTAAAAAAGGATAAAGAAAAAAATGATCAAACTTAGAGTAAAACTCGACTCAAATGGAAACACGTTCAACTTTCGCCACGAACTTCCGGATGATTATGTTCTTGCAAAAGAGAACCTAGAATTACAAAAATTGGTACAAAGCGACTGCGATGAGTCACACCTTACGGAAATCGAAGATGTGACGCTGTTTGTTAAGTGGTACTGGTGATTAAAACATGGAAAATGAGAAAAGTATTTTTGAAATGGATCAAGAAGAATATGAAAAAATGCTCCAAAAAAAAGAATTAGTGTTGGAGCAATATGAATATAATAAGATTAAAGAACCTATTTAAATTCATTCTCCAAGTCTTTTAGATAATCTGGTTTTTCTTTTAACAAAACATTTAATCTTGCTATTGCTTCTCTTTCGTTACAGCAATGTAACATCATGAGATCATCTATAGCTTGTCTTTTTGCTATTCGTTTATAATTTAGTTTCTTCATATTAAAACCACCCTTTAACTCCATAATATCTTTCGGGATTACTTTCCCTTTCTTCTTCTTGCTTTCTGTATTCTAGATCGTCCATTTCTTCTTCTGTCAGGCTTATCTCTTCGTCCCAGATTAGATTGTTATACATTTTCTTTATCCTTGCTTATTCTCTAAGCACTTTGTTTGTTATTTATGCTTAAAATATAGCATTTCACATCAATTAACACAATATGCAAAAATTATTTTACTATAAATCGCTGACAGTTTATGGTTTGAATTGTGTTAAAATAAAGAGTTTATAGTAATATGGCTGCGCAAAAAGGTAATAATTATTCAGCTTTAAGAAAAACTAATCCTACTTACACAGACGAGCAAATAGATAAAATTTGTGATGATCTTTTAGAGTGGGCTCATTCTGGAGAGGGAATTTGGCTTGCTTCTTACATTTATGAGAATTATAAAAGATCACCAGCATGGCTAAATCAATTAGGCGAACATCATCCTGAAGTTAAAGAGGCTCTAGCTATAGCTAAAGAGCTAATTGGTGGAAAGGTGGGAAACCACTGTTGGATTGGAGATCGTAATTCTGCCTTCGGTGAAAAGATATTACCGATGTATTCTAAAGAATATAAGGATGAAACTGAGAGAAAAGCAAAGCTTACTAAAAATGATTTAACCGAACAAGACGCTCAATTAATAGTAAATGCTGTAAATTACGCAAAAAAACAAAATGGTTAAAGAAGTTGATCTTCCTTATAACTTCATTCCTAGAGACTATCAATTACCTTTCTTAGAAGCTATGGATTCAGGCTTTAAATATGCTTGTCTTATGTGGCCAAGACGTCATGGAAAGGATAAAACAGCCTTCTGTTATCTTATAAAGCGAATGATTCAAGAAGTAGGGAACTATGGATATGTATTTCCTACAGGATCGTTAGCAAGGGAAGCTGCCTGGCAAAATATTGATAAGCAAGGGTTCCATCTTTTAGATCACATTCCAAAAGAATTGATTAAACGTAAAGTAGACAATCAAATGTATTTAGAGTTAGTTAATGGCTCTACTCTTAAATTCTTTGGATCCGATCGTCAAATATCTGTAGGAACTGCATATAAAGGTTTAGTTTTTAGTGAATTTGCTCTACAAAATCCCGAAGCATATTTTTATTTAAGACCTGTTCTTTTGGAGAACAATGGCTTTTTAATTATAGTATCAACTCCCCGAGGGAAAAATCATTTTTATGATTTATGGGAGATGGCTAAAAATAATAGTGTTTGGTTTACTCAAAAACTCACTTGGAAGCAAACTGGAGTTTTTACGCAAGAAGACATAGACCAAGAAAAACTTGCCGGAATGTCTGAAGAAATGATTCGTTCTGAATATGAAGTAGACTTTACGGGATTAATCGGTTCTTATTATATCAGGTACGTAGATCAGATGAGAATAGACCATAGGATAGGAAAAGTTCCTTATGATTCTACAGCGAGAGTTTCTACATCATGGGATATTGGTATAGGGGACTCTACAGCTATTCTTTTTTTTCAGGTTATAGGAAATGAAGTCCATATTATTGACTGTTATGAAACTAATGGCGAGGCTTTATCTCACTATGCAAACATCTTAGATAAAAAAGGATATTTATATGAGAATCATTATGCTCCACATGACATTGAAAACAGAGAATTGACAACGGGCTTATCAAGAAAAGATGTAGCAGCTAATTTAGGAGTCAGATTTTCGGTATTACCTACACTTAAGATTAGATTAGAAGATGGAATAGAAATAACTCGTGGAGCTTTTTCTAGAATATGGATAGATGAAACTAAATGCAGTAAACTCATAAAAGCTTTAGAGAATTATCGTAAAGAATTTGACGAAAAGAACAATGTATACAAGGAAAGACCTGTACATGATCAATATTCTCATTTAGCAGATAGTTTTAGATATATGTGTATGGCAGTTAAGAACTATTCTGTAAGTAGAATGACTCCTGAAAAGTTACAAGAAATGAGAAGAGCTAGCTTCTTGGAAGAAATGTAAAACGGCTTTACATCTTTGCAAAATAATATAGTCCAAAAATGAAACCTAAAGTATGCTAGGTTTAAATAAGAGAACCGCATGAGCAAAGAAAGGCTAGAGGAAATGAGGAGGAAGGCGTTTTATGAATAAAAAAGAAATACCCGAAGGTGAATCATACGAATACAAAAATAAATGCGAGTGTGGAAAAAAAGTAATATTACTAACTCAACACGATAATAACCCCGAATATTATGCAAATATCTATGCAAAATGTGATTGTGGAAAGTACTTATTGTTTTAACTTCCAGTAAACTAAATATATGAAATTGTTTATTTTTCAATATATTATTTATTTTATTTCAGTAATTATTTTATCAATATGTTTACAGGATTAAAACAATGAAATGGATATCAGTAAAAGATAGGTTACCCGAAGACGATCAAACAACATTATGTTGGCAGGCAAATCAAACAGCGGCAATACCGATTATATGTTACTTTGATAAAGAGGTAAATGCATTTGTGGCTTTATTTACTTGGCAAGAGATTTTTGTTGATGTAATTTACTGGATGCCTTTGCCTAAACCCCCCGAAGAAATAGTATGGAATGGATAGTAAACAAACTGGTTAAATAGAATGAAAATACCAACAACTTGGCTTGATAGTGAATATAGGAAAAACATTAGTGTTTCTGCATATCAAATTATGTTACATGCGTTGGCTTATTTGTCCGGTTTTTATGAGGATGGAGCAGTGCCGAAATCTGCTATTTTAAATGTTCATGAATTTCTGGTTGCTTGTTATCCTAGAAAAAAGTTTGGTGGTTCTTACTATAAAACCATTCGGAAAGGATTAGAGAAACTATGCGAGAAAAAAATTGTTAAAGATTACTATTTTGATAAAGGCGTATTAACGATTACTTTTTATACACTTTTTGTAATTGAAATTTATGGAAAAGAAAACTTGTTTACTTTTGATAGGTTAGATGAACTATACGAAAAAGCTTTAAAAGAAAAAGGTTAGTATGGAATGGATTTCAGTAAAAGATCGTCTTCCTACCAAAGAAGAGTGTAAAAAATATCAAGCCTGGTTTCTAGTTTACAGGCCTCAAATGCAAAAAAGACCCGATATGTCACGTTATGATAAATATAATGATCTATCAAATGGACATGATCATGGGTGGAAATATGCTTACGATTACCTGATAACTCATTGGATGGAGTTAGCCGATCGTCCAGAAATTTATGAAGAAGATCTCTAAAAAGAAGTATGTAATGAAAAAAGCTAAAGGTGAGAATGCTCATTTCGAAGGAAAATACTTTTGCGGTTGTAAAACAAGAAAAATAAGAAAATGGCTAGGCATCAAGAGATATGGCAAAAAAGAAAATGACGATCTAAATAAAGAGGGTTTATGATAGTAGATTTGCCTTTTTTTACATACAGACAAAACCAAATAGCCTCAGTCGTAGTTGCAGTGACAGGTATATTAATGATTAATTATTTTTTAAAAACTATTCCTCTAATAATATCTGTTATAGGCATATTTCTTGTTTCATATTTTTATGACTGGAAGATAGGTGAAAGAACTATTTAAGATTTTGTTGGGAACAAAATTTTATGGTACTCATAACTTTCTGCACTGTCTTTATGATTTCTATAATAAATTCAATCTCGTTAGCGTCTAGTTAATATTTTAATTTGTTTTTCATTTGACAATTTCAAATTTAAGCTTAAACTCTCTAAGCATTTTCACACTTAATCAAAAATTATAAGGAGATTTTATGGCAACAGCAGTATCCCCTCAAAGAGATGCATCTCAAGCTTTAATAAGACCCGCTACAGACAGAGATCCTGCATTAGTGGATGCAAGACATCCTGAATTAGATTCGCTTGCTAGATCTATAGAAACCCGGATTTGTGCTATAAGTTCTCGAGTGTTTTACGAGGTATATTATTTTTTTAATCCTCCGAATCTTTTACCTATCCATGAATTTTATCCGATGCCTGAATATGACGAAGGACATCCAATCCAATACACTTTCGCTCAGGCGAAGGAGCTTTATTTATCTTGCCTTAAGGAGGAGCCGCTTGGAAAGTTCCCTATATATGAGCGTGAGCACTTTCATGAATATGAAAATCCTGAATTTCGCTTAGAACAAGCCAGATCTTTTTGGGAAGATGGTGTGCATGGCCGTGCAAGGGATACGCATAGAGAAAGTATGGCTTTAGCTTATTGCAGCGAGGAATTGCATAATTTATATGAGTCTACATACAAAAAAATACGCGAAGCGACAGGACTGGAAGCACAACGGCTTGCACATCGATTACGCTCTGAAGACAAAGCTAAAAAAAACCAGCAAAGACGCGTAGAACATAGAAGAGAGTGGGACGGAATGAACTTAACAGATAGAGCAAAAAAAACATGTTTGGAGGGGCGAACCTCTCGGTACTTGATCGCAGCGGCAGGCGTTACCACGATGGTTACTAGCGGTTTTTTTTTGTGGATCCATGGAGCAGACTCGCATCAATGATTACGGAATTAGTTATGATGACTTTTTTTTATAAACAATTTATTAAATAAAGGCAAGGTGTTATATGACAGTTTCGTTAAGATTACAGGAAATATTTCCAGAGCCAACCCCAGAACAGAAAGGTTTGATAGACGCTTCTACCTTATGTATGTCTAGAGTTGAAAAAACTTGCATAGATGTAATTAACGAGGGATGGGAAGCATACCGAGTAGACCACGCGGTTGATGCGGAAGAGCGACGAGCACTCAGTGATAGATACATAACTATCGTCTCTGACTCAAGGTATGAAGGAATAGCCGTGGGTGTTATTGGCGGTGCCGTTGCTGGAGGATACGCTGGAGGTATTTATACCGCTGGTAATATTGGTGGAGTAGCGGTGGGAGCTGCGGTCGGAGGATGTAGTGGCTATTATGCTGGGAGTAAATTTGGCTTAAAAATAGGACGAGCTCGGGCGGAAGCTACCGTAACTCGAATGCCTGAATATAGGCATTGGAAAACGCAAAAATATCAAGTTATTTTACCAGCCCTTATGCGTTCTATGACTTTACAGGAAAGAGAGCCATTTAATTTAGAATGTCCTATAACACACGATTTTATGGAAGAACCTGTCAAAGCAGCAGATGACCACTATTATGAAAGGGAGATAATTAGAGCATGGCTGGATAAGTGGGATAGAGACTATCCTCCAGAGAGATTAGCTCAATTAACGGAAGAGGAAAGAAGACAAATTTTTCTACAAACTTCGCCTTCTCATTCCTCAAGAATTGATTCTGCCCATCTTTATTTACATCCAGACTATTATGATGTTTTATACGACCGTATGAAAGCTATCTACAACGGAAAGATTGGGGAATTGCATTTATCGCTACAAGGACATGCGCCAATGAGACCGGAAATGGCGCCAATGGTTAGGTTCTACCAAAGACCTCTAGAGGAGCGAGAAGAGCTTATTGATGACGTTAAGTCTATTGTTAGGAGATCGCATATACTACAACATGAAGAAAAACAACAAATAAGAGGATTGTTCGATGAAGCTGTGGAGCCACCTCCCGCTCTCTTGTAATTAATTTACACTTAACCAAAAATTATAAGGAGGTTTACATGGCTGCGTTAACAAGACTTGATTCTTTAGGAGCGGGAGCGATGCATAGCAGGGCATTACCGACCACTTTTGAACCCTACCAGCTCGACATAGACAAATTCATATATGCTGGGATTCCCAACCGTAGTTTATTCGCATATAAAGCTTTAGATGGAGAGGCTGTTTGTACATATTTGCGAATAATGGATTTGGAAGAATACCAGCAAGTCTTGAAAGAACACACTCAAATGGGTAAAGCAGGGGCATTAAAGGGGCCTGTAATTACAACTACGGTTGTTGGTACTGCGCTTGCCGGTGTGGTTGGGACCGTGGTAGCTGGGCCGTTTGGCGGTGTCTGTGCAACAATAAAAGCTGCTTGTGTTTGGGGGGGTATTGTTGGGTATGGATGTGGGGCATTATGCGGGACATTCCATTATAGAGCAAATATGGATTTAGCAAACGGTGATATAGCTGAAAAAAGAGCTGATCGCCTAACGAAAAAAATATACAGTCTTGCTGATAGAATAGATTTTTTGGAAAAAGGAGACGGAAATTCAAGAAGGGAACTCATTCAACTTAAAGTAGCTAACACTTGTTTTCAAAGAGCTTTACA
>Ga0182021_10004306_pt1 | contig 16746 bp, 16 predicted proteins | sample 612E3MmetaG_FD_120493 | JGI IMG/M metagenome (GOLD analysis project Ga0182021, IMG submission 120493) | Permafrost microbial communities from Stordalen Mire, Sweden - 612E3M metaG (Illumina Assembly) | ecosystem: Environmental > Terrestrial > Soil > Wetlands > Permafrost | place: Sweden...
CCGACGACCAGGGCAACAACTGCTATCAGGGTTGATTCTTTGTTCACAGGACACCTCTCCGTATGGTTGGTTAACCGGTTACGCGGTTTTAGCCGTCTTTGCCAAGGCACGATTTTCGAGAATCACCACGATCGGACTGGCAACAAATACCGATGAATAGGTGCCTACGATCACGCCAACCAAAAGGGCAAATGCAAAATCATGGATTACTTCTCCTCCGAAAAGGAAAAGAGAAATAGCAGCAAGAAATACCGTCGTCGAAGTAACGATCGTACGGGAAAGCACTTCGTTGATGCTGTCGTTGAAAATAGTATGCATTGCACCTTTGAGGTTTTTATGCAGGTTTTCACGAATGCGGTCAAAAACGACAACCGTGTCAGTCAGTGAGTAACCGGCAATTGTCAGCACGGCGGTGATAAACATCAGATTAATCTCTTTGTTCATCAGATAAAAGACGGCAAACATGGAAAGACAGTCATGCATGGTAGCGAGAGTTGCTCCCACCCCGAACTTGAAGTCAAAACGCCAGGCGATATACAAGATAATCCCCAGCATTGAAAGCACCGCGGCAATCAGTGTGTCCTTGCGCAGCTTGTCGCCGATGGAGGGGCCGATTTCCGTCGAACTTTCCACGGTAAAGGCATTGTCGGCAAATTCTTTTTTGAAGGCGGTCTGCACCATTTCAGACGGCTTGCCGACCGCAGCTCCGGCCATCTTTACCAGCAGCTTGTTGCCGTCCTTTATCTCCTGCAGGTCGGCCTTGGCTATGCCGTTTTTATGCAGTGCCGTTCTGGCGTCGGCAATCGAGATCGGCTTGCTGAACTTCAGCTGCATGGCGGTGCCGCCGGAAAAGTCGATACCCATGTTGGCCGCACCACGTCCGACCTGAATGACACCGATGACACCGACAATCGCAATAATCGACGATATTATAAATGAAATGTTGCGCATTCCTATAAAATCTATTTTTGTTTTTCCAAGAAGTTCCATGAACGGTGTTACCCCCTATATGCTCATTTTTTTAACTTTGCCCTTGTGCAAAAACAGGTCAAAGGTCACCTTGGTTCCGATCAGTGAGGTAAACAGATTGATGATAACCCCCAGACTCAAGGAAACTGCAAAACCTTTTACCGGACCGGTGCCGAACTGGAACAGAACAGCCGCGGTAATCAAGGTGGTGATATGGGAGTCCATGATTGTCAGGAAAGCCTTGTCATAGCCGGCATCAAGAGCCGCTTTCGGGGATTTGCCCAACTTGAGTTCTTCACGGATACGCTCAAAAATGATTACGTTCGAGTCTACCGACATACCAACAAGCAAGACGATAGCGGCAATGCCGGGCAGGGTAAGAGTGGCACCCAATGCAGCCAATGCTCCCATCAGATACACGATGTTCAGAACCATACCCAGGTTGGCTATCATTCCGGACAGCTTGTAATAAACGGCCATGAAGACGACAACCAGCAGCACACCGATCAGGCCGGCGTACAACCCTTTATTGATGGAGTCCTGTCCCAACGATGGTCCAACGGTCACATTCTGGATGATCTTGACAGGAGCCGGCAATGCACCGGCCCGCAGTACAATCGCAAGGTCGGCTGCGGTTTTTTCAGTAAAATTACCCGAAATCTGGGCGCTGCCTCCGGAAATCCGTTCACGTATGACCGGAGCGGAGTGAATGTTGTTATCGAGAACGATGGCAAAGCGTTTGCCCACATTTGCCGCCGTGACCTGATCAAAAAGCTTGGCACCCAGGGAATTGAATTCGATCCCGACATACGGCTGATTGAACTGCGAATCGATCCTGACCTGGGCGTCCGTCAGCAGATCGCCGGTGATCATCGATTTTTTCTGGACAACGATCGGGATTTCCGTAACAGCGCCGGTTGCGGCATCTACAGATTTTTCCTTGAGCAGTTCGGCGTCATCAGGAATCGTTCCGGATGTCGGAGAAATATCCTCACGCACCATTTTAAAATCCAGCCGTGCGGTACGGCCGATAAGCTCGATGGCCCGCTGCGGATCCTTGATGCCCGGCAGCTGAACAACGATATGATTGATGCCTTCACGCTGGATTGTCGGCTCCGAAACACCGAACTGGTCAATCCTGTTACGGATCGTTTCGAGAGCCTGCTGTACGGCCTTATCCTTGCGATCCTGCGCATCCTTCTCACCCATCCGCAACGTAAGGGCGACAAAGCCCCCTTCATCAAACGTCGGGCTTTGTTCGTAGGAAGGATATTTATCCTTGATCAGTTTTTGTACAGTATCGGCAGTCCCCTTTTCGTACAATACGACGGACACCTTATCAGACCCGTTTCTGGAAATACGTTTGAAACGAAGGTTTTTGCTGTTCAACGTATCTTCAAGATCCGTGGCGACCAGATCCAGGGATCCTTCAACAGCCTTCTGGGTGTCGACCTCCATCACAAGGTGTGTTCCCCCCTGCAGGTCAAGCCCGAGGTGGATCTTGTCCTTTGGCAAGAAGGTTCCCCACCATGATGGCAATTTGCTCACCAGTGTCGGAGTGAGGTACAGAAACGACAGTGCAACAAAAACAGCTATCAGGCTTATACGCCAGCCAGTTTCTTTCGGCATAAGGCTCGTTCTCCTTTTCCAGATTTTGAACTAGTCCTTCTTGATTGCGGCAATATAACTCTTGGTAATCTTGATATTCACGTTGTTTGCGATCTCGAGAGTTACAAGCTCGTTGTCAACAGCGGTAATTTTACCATGGACACCACCGGCTGTAATGACATTGTCGCCCTTTTTCATCGACTCCAGCAGCGCTTTATGCTCTTTGGCCTTTTTCTGCTGCGGACGAATAAGTAAAAAATAAAAGATTGCAAACATGAAAACCAGCGGAATAATCTGCTGAAACGCCGCCATTCCGCCGCCGGCTCCGCCTGCTGCTCCTCCTGGTGCCCCCCCCATCGCAAAAGCCAATCCAAACATGTTGTTATCCTCCCTTTTCAGTTATGCTTCTGAATCATCGTCGATTTAAATTGCCTGCGAAATTCGTCAAAACTATTCTGCCGGATCGCTTCCCTGACCCTTCGCATAAGGTCAAGATAAAAGTGAAGATTATGATAGGTTGTAAGTTGCGACGACAGAATTTCACCCGAACGATACAAGTGCCTCAGATAGGCACGCGAATAATTTCTACAGACCTTGCAACTGCAGGCCGGATCGAGCGGTCCCGCATCTTCCTCATATATCTTTGACTTGATGTTGACCCGACCCTGACTTGTAAAAAGCATGCCGTTACGGGCATTTCTGGTCGGCATGACACAATCGAACATATCATACCCGTGCCAGACAGCTTCAACCAAATCTTCGGGTGATCCAATCCCCATAATATATCGCGGGGCATCCTGCGGCAACAGAGAGGAACAGCACTCCATCACTCCGTACATCTGTTCTTTTTCTTCGCCTACCGACAGGCCGCCCAGTGCATAGCCGTCAAACCCGATCGAGCAGATATCATTCACGCTGCGAGCCCGCAGATCGTAATGCATGCCACCCTGGATAATGCCGAACAGCTGCTGCCCGGCACGAGTGTGAGCATCCTTGCAGCGTCCAGCCCAGCGGGCCGTCAGCTCGAGAGAGCGGCTGACATACTGGTAATCTGCTGTGGCAGGCGGACATTCGTCAAAACACATGATGACATCGGCACCGAGCGCTTCCTGAATATGCACAGCCAGTTCTGGCGTTAACATGTGATAGGAGCCATCCAGGTGCGACTGGAATTTGACCCCTTCTTCACTGATTTTTCGTAGCTCCCCGAGACTGAAAACCTGGAAGCCGCCACTGTCGGTCAGAATCGGCTTGTCCCAGTTCATGAAGCGGTGGAGCCCCCCCATCTGCTCGACCAGTCGATGCCCCGGCCTCAGGTACAGATGATAGGTGTTGGCCAGGATGATCTGCGCCTTGACAGCGTGCAGATCTTCCGGCGTCATCGCCTTAACGGTGGCGTTGGTACCTACCGGCATAAAAATCGGTGTTTCTACCTCGCCATGTGGAGTTTTCAGAGAGCCAAGCCGCGCTTTGCTGGAAGAATCACGATGAATTACTGAAAAAGTTTCAGCAGAAAATGGTTCTGACACACGACCCCTCAGGAGATGAACATAGCATCGCCGTAACTGTAAAACCTGAACCCGCGCGATACCGCTTCTCTATAGGCTTCAAGCACACATTCACGCCCGGCTAGAGCGGAAACCAGCATGAGAAGTGTCGATTCCGGCAGGTGAAAATTGGTTATCAGAGCGTCGACGACATTGAAACGATATCCGGGGTAGATATAAATATCTGCCTCTCCACTGCCGCCAATAACGTGCCCGGATTGCTGCGCTGAATATTCGAGCGTTCTGGCAGATGTCGTCCCAACCGCAATGACCCGGCCGCCCGCCGCTTTAGTCCTGCAAACCGCCGCTGCCGTATCGAGTGGAATGACATAGCGTTCCGTGTGTATCTGATGCTCCTCGACATGTTCAACACGCACCGGCTGAAAGGTGCCCAGACCGGTATGCAAAGTAAGAAAAGCGGTTTCAATACCTTTCGATGCCAGCCGTGCCAGCAGTTCATGCGTAAAGTGAAGACCGGCGGTCGGTGCCGCAACCGCCCCGGGTTCCCGCGCAACAACTGTTTGATACCGCTCGCGATCGGCACTGCAGTCATCACGCTGCAGATACGGCGGGAGTGGGATGTGCCCCTCACGTTCCAGCCAGGTATCAAACGGCTCACTCCCGGAAAATTCGACCAGCCAGTTTTCCGAACCGCTCCGGGACAATACAACAGCGGTCATGCCGGACTCAAGAAGAATGTCCTGCCCTTCGTGAAACTTCTTTGACGATCTGAGCAAACATTCCCATCGCTCCTGCCCGGCAGTCAATGATCGCAGCAGAAAAATTTCAACTTTTCCGCCGGTGGGCTTACTACCGAACAACCGGGCCGGTATGACGCGCGTGTCGTTCATAACCAGCAGGTCACCCGGGCGCAGATAGAGCGGAATGTTACAAAATGTGTCTTCAGCGATTGATCCCGACGTGCGACCGAGCAGCATTAAACGAGACCCGTCGCGTTCTGCAGGGGGGTGACGGGCAATCAATTCCTGCGGCAGATGATAGGTAAAATCCTTAACGAGCATTCAAATCCCTGCATCAATCATGCGGTCAACGAATTTCAGAGAGCTTTTTCAATTCCGTGCCAGGATAGTAGTAGGAAAGAATTTCCCGACTCACAAAGCCGTCGAGCGCACGCTGTTTCGCGCCCCACTGGCATAGCCCGACGCCATGTCCGTTGCCGCTTCCAGAGAAGCTGACTTCATTTTTTGAGTTCTTCAACGTAAAACGGGTGCTCTTTATAACACCATAGCCGATAGCCTTGCGAAACTGTTCGCCGCTGATCATGCTGCCCCCCTTTGACGTCAGCAGGAGAACCTGTCTCAGGCGGCCACGCGAATTGACCACCCCCGGCTGTATGTCATACAGTCCTGACACTTTATGCCCGGCCGATCGCAGTCGCTCTTCAATTTCTTTCAATGAAAGCTTGTATTCCCATGTGGTGGCCGTCGGGGAAGTCAGGCAATACTGGCAGTCAACACCCTTCAGATACGGCAATGAAACCCCCCAGACATTCTCGGACGCTTCGGTCCGACCCCCGCAACTGGAGTGGTAAAAGGCCTGAATAATACCGCCGCCAAAAGTCAGCACCTCTCCTTCAGTGTCAAGAACCGCACGACGGGCGCGACTGTCTTCGATAAGGCACCCCTCATACACCTGATCTATAACCGAAGACTCAAGATGGTACGGGGAGGCTATACGGGCCATTTTCCTGTTCAGAGCGTATGTTCTGGCGATAATCGCCTGTGCTTTTACCGCTTCAATCGGCCACGCAGAAGAAATTTCGCAATTGATCAGCCCGACCAGGTATTCCTCAAGAGGCAACTGGTTAATCACCAGAATCCCCTTATCTGCCACGACCAGTTCCGCAAGCCCACGATACGGTTTATTATTCACATACACTGCGGAAGAAGCGGAAAAAGAGAGGCGCCGGAACAGCTTCCCCTCAACCAGCAAACCATCCTTTACAGGCTTAATCGTCGCGGGAAACGACATGACAAGGGCATCACCCCTCTCATTAGTCACAAGGAGACCGTCACCTGCCACCGTCACTTCGGAAGCTGATTTAACAATGGCAATCCGGATTGTCTCATCCAGGGTTGCTGCATTGATCCTGTTCCTCCCCGGCAACGACAGGGCGGTCGTCGCCAGCGCCAGAAGAACAATTATGCACATACGATACGGTAATCGCAAAACCTAAGGATAAAAACACATAATGCCGCATCGTGTCAATTTTTTTGATTTCCAGCTTTTTCAATCATTTTGGTCTGAAGTCTGCTATTGTACGAATTGGCACGAATACTGCTTTTTTAACCCGGCACGAACTTGAATTATTAATAACAGCCAATGGTATCTATTGATACTAATACCTTTTTTCCGATGTTTACCGGTACCGACGGGACTAACTATCCGTATCTACGTTTGTTTATAGTTCATAGCAAGATGGACAGTTCCTACTAATATACATATATCGTAATAGTATGTTTTTCGCGATATCGCTATTGTGTGTGCGGTAAAAGACATGTAACCTATTTTTTTTGGAAAAATCCCGTGATTTTAAATTCTCTCAAAATTAAAATAGTCGGCATGATATCGCTCATCGTCATTGCGGTTATTTCCTTCATGTCGTGGCACCATTACCGCGACCAAAAGGCCGTGATTGAAACTATCGTTGAAAAAAGTTCCATCGTGCTGACCGAAAGCATCGTTGCCAACATTCAAAACTCCATGAAAGCGGGCCACACAACCGCAATAAATGAAATTTTGCACGATGTAAAAACGAATGATCATATCAAAGAGTTACGGATAATCGACAACGAAGGCACGATCATTCATTCAGCGGACACAAATGATATCGGCAAAGCGCTTTCAACAGAAGAGCTCGAAAAGATCGCGAGTACAAAGCAGACTCATTTCCATTTCACCAACAAGGTAAACAACCTCGACTCATACACCCGCATCCTGAACACTCCCGACTGTCAAAGCTGCCATGATTCACGGAAACCGGTTATTGCCATCATTGAAACCGAAATATCTGTCGACGAGTTAACCCGATACCTACGACTCGAAAAGAGAAATACTGTTATTTCCGCAGCTGTTATGATCATGCTGATAGTCGGTGCTATCTTCGCTTTTCTGACACTCTATGTCGACCGACCGGTCCGCTCGTTAATTACAGACATGCAACAGATCGAACTCGGTAATTTTGAGGTATACAGTTCGATTCAAAACTCAAATGAATTGAGCGTGCTGTCGCTGCACTTCAACTTGATGACCACCAAGTTGAAGGATCTGATGCAGGCCACAATCATCAATGAACGCGAACTGGCACGGGCCGAAGAGAAGCTGGCCCATCATCACGACACCCAACTGATGAATCAGAAACGTGAAGAGCAGATCAAAGAAATTGAGATCCTGAATGTTTCTCTGGAAGAACGGATCAAAGAGGTTGAGCAGGCGAGTTACACCATTGCCGACCTGGCCGGCGAACTTGAAGAGAAAAATTCCAATCTCGTGCATGCGATTGACAGACTATCAACAATACACAAAATCGGCCTGGCAATCAACTCTACCATGGATATTGACCGGCTGTTCAATTTGATTGTGCGTAGCACAACCACCACATTGGATGCCCAAATCGGCTTCATAATTCTTTATGACAAGGGGCAGCAGACACTTAATGTCACAAATCTGGTCACCGGCGGCAAAGTGGTCAAGCCGCAAAGAGTTGTAAAAATGCAGGACAGCAGTATCTCTTCATGGGTTATTGACAATCGTCAGCCGCTCCTGATTGCCGACATAAACCAGGCGCCACAGTTTGACCGTTTCAGCGAATTGGGCTATGAGCGTAAAACGTTAATATGCGCACCGCTTATGGTCATGGATGAAATCATCGGTACCATTACGGTTGTTAACAAGACAGATGATTCACAGTTTTGCTCAAATGAGCTGGAAATGCTTACTACCATTGCCGCACAAGCTGCTATCGCTATCAAAAATGCAACGTTGTATGATGAACAGCAGCAGACTTACCTGAACACGATCAAGGCACTCGTTACGGCTATCGAAGCCAGTGACAGTTATACCAAAGGGCACTCCGAGCGGGTCACTCGTTACAGTGTGGAGATCGGCCGCCGCTTTAACCTTCCCGGCGATCGACTGCAAATTCTGGAGCGAGCTGCAATTTTACACGACATCGGGAAAATAGGCGTCGATCTGAGCCTGCTGCACAAAGAAGGTAAACTTTCCGCGCACGACGTCAACAAACTGCAGTTGCACCCTGTGATAGGTATGAAGATTCTTGAACCGATTGAATTTTTAAAAGAAGTCCGAACGTGCATCGGTCAGCACCATGAGCGCTATGACGGCATAGGATACCCAAACCATATTAAACATTGTGATCAACTGCTAGAATCGCGTATTATTGGAGTAGCGGATGCATTTGATGCCATGACCTCCGATCGTCCCTATCGTAAAGCGCTTACACAGGATGTTGCCATCTCGGAGTTGTCAGAAAACTCCGGTACGCAGTTCGATCCTGCCATTGTAGAGATATTTATCTCCATTCTTGATGAAGGTATTTTTTCAGGATCCCGCTTTGACAAATCTTCTACTGCCTGCCAACCGGCTTTACATGCCTGATGTGTTCCCCTCCTCCCTTGTGAGCGGCTCGTGACAGAACTGCTGTCATTACATAACCTGCAGGTCTCTTTTCCAACTGGAGACACAACCTTTCAAGCCGTCCGTGGAATTTCTCTTTCTCTTGCAGCTGGGTCCGTACTGGCGCTTGTCGGGGAATCTGGTTCAGGCAAGAGCATGACGGCCCTCTCAATCATGCGGCTCGTGCCTCCGCCCGGTTTTATCAGTTCAGGCGACATTGTATTTGAGGGACACCATTTGGTCTCACTCCCGGAAGAGGCCCTGCGGAAGATCCGTGGTCGACGGATTTCAATGGTCTTTCAAGAACCGATGACTTCCCTAAACCCGGTATTGCGAATTGACGACCAACTCTGCGAGCCGCTGATCCTGCATATGGGCCTGTCTCGTCATGATGCTTATGAGCGGGGAATCGAACTTCTGGCACATGTCGGTATTCCGTCTGCCGGTGATCGGATGCGTGACTATCCGCACCAGTTGAGCGGCGGCATGAGACAGCGCGTCATGATTGCCATGGCCCTGTCATGTCATCCGGCATTGCTGATTGCCGATGAGCCCACAACAGCGCTGGATGTCACTATTCAGGCGCAGATACTGGAACTTCTCGATACTCAGAGAAAATCCGGCGGACTGTCGATCCTTCTCATTACCCACGATCTGGGAATAGTTGCCGAACGTGCCGACCATACCGCTGTCATGTATGCCGGCCAGGTGGTTGAGTCCGCTCCAACGGCTATTCTGCTGGCTGCTCCTCTGCACCCGTATACACAGGCGCTCCTGGCTTCTCTGCCACAATTCGCCGAACCCGGCACGCCGCTACCGACCCTGGCCGGCCAGCTGAACACCCGGACAGCATTTGGCGGTGGATGCTGCTTCGCAGACCGCTGTCCGCTCGCCGAAGATATATGCCGTGCCGAAGCTCAGCAGCTTCTCGAGGCCACGCCATCACATTCAGTTCGTTGCTGGAAATGCCTGTGAGCGAGACCCCTCTTCTCAGCGCAGTTAACCTTCATAAAACATTCAAGGTTGCTGCGCAAAACCGTTCTACCCGTATCCTGACGGCTCTTGACGGGGTTTCCCTGTATCTGATGGCCGGCGAAACGCTTGGGATTGCCGGTGAATCAGGGTGCGGCAAATCAACGCTTGCAAAAATAATGGCCGGTCTATTAACCCCGGACGGTGGGAGTGTACTATACAAGGGTACTCAGCTGGGGCAGCTGGGACAGAACGGCAAGGCGTCTTTCCGCCGTAAGACCCAGATGATTTTTCAGGACCCTTTTTCGTCCCTGAACCCCCGCATGCGGATTGGAGACAGCATATCAGAACCATTCACCATCGCCGGCATGAGTACCCCGCTGCAGCGTGAGGAGCTTTCCCGCATCATGGCGGCGGTCGGTTTGCAGAGCGATGCCGTCAATCGATTCCCTGATGAATTTTCTGGAGGACAGCGTCAGCGCATCGGTATTGCGCGTGCCCTGGCAGCTTCTCCGGAAATTCTGATCGCCGATGAACCGGTATCATCTCTCGATATTTCAATTCAAGCCCAGATAATCAACATATTGCTTCAAATGAAACTCGAATTCTCGCTCTCCATGATGATTGTCTCGCACAATCTACTGATATTGCGCCATATCTGTGACCGGATAATTATCATGTATCTTGGGGTAATCGTAGAATGCGGGCCAGCTTCAGAAATTTTTCGCCGCTGCCGGCATCCGTATACCGAGGCCCTCATCGCCGCCATTCCCGGTTTACACACGTCAGCCGCCGCCAAGGACGAACTGCTGCGGGATGACCTGCCGTCTGCCCTGTCAATACCCTCTGGGTGCCGATTTCATCCCCGCTGCCGTCATGCGGTCGAGCGCTGCCGCCACGAGGTTCCTGACTTGGTCGAATATGCAAGTGGCCATACTGCAGCCTGCCACCTGAGCGGCCAACTGTACGGCATACCGGTTGAACCGCCCGCTTGAGGTACAGTTTTAGATTGACGAGCGCAGATTCCATATATATGATATTCAAAAATTAATAGGAGCTGGAACTATGGCCTTTGATAAAGAGAAAAAATTTACCGCTGAAGCCGAAGTATTAAAGGTGCTCGGTCACCCGATCCGCCTGAAGATCGTTGCCGGACTCTGTGCGCGTGAGTGCAATGTCAAGCATATCTGGGAATGCCTCGGACTGCCGCAGGCAACGGTATCGCAACATCTGGCACTGCTTAAGAACAAGGGAATAATTGATGGCAAGCGGGAAGGGGTGGAAGTTCACTACAGCGTCATCAACGAGTTTGCCAAAAAAATCATCGGTTCGTTATAACCGGGGCAGCCACATCGAAATAGATTCGCACGTTTGATTACGCCCTGGTATGGGCAGACAGGTAGAGGACGGTATACGTAGCTGGAATTTTGCCGTTCTGCCCGTACCGTTTTTGATACAGCCGGGAAGTTTCCTGAAGCACCCCCCTCCACCCCAGGCCGATTCCAGATCCGCCCGTCACAGTTCCTGCCCCGATGTTTTTAATCGAGCGAAGCAGAGAGTGAAGATCATCGTACCAGTCGACTTCCGTTTCAAACGTGACAACAAACCGTTCAAAATCCATTCCGGACAGAATTGACGTCACGTCGTCAACCGTCCGGAAACCGTGGAGCCGGGATATTCTTTGATTGTTGTCCCGGCTGCACAATTTGATCGCATCCCGGAAACAGTGCTGTAGCTCACCCAGCGTGCCATGGCAAAAAAAAGACAGACTGATGTCCCCACCCGGCCGTACGACACGCCGCAGTTCATTCAGAGCTGCTGATAAATCCCCCACCCACTGCAATACGGACGCCGACACAGCCAGATCGAAGATCCCGGTTCTGAACGGAAGGCACTCGGCATCACCGTTTACGACACTGCACGCGGACCCGAGTTTTTGCAGTGTACGCAGACACATGTTGAAAGCAATATCAACTCCCGTTAGATGTGCATCCGGATACCGGGCATGCAGCCGCTCAAGCAAGGCTCCTGTTCCTGTCCCGACATCAAGGATATGCTCAGGTGGCCGGTCCAGATACTGCTCGATTGATCCGGCCAGATTTGCCACAACCCGTTTCTGAACAAGAACATGCTGATCATACTCGACGGCTTTTTGATGGAATGCGGCAGCAATCCTGCCGGTATCAGACGGTCTGTTCACAGACACTCCTTGCAAATCCGGAGATTTCGGCATTGAATTGGTGACTCTGCGTCAGAAATGGCGCATGACCGCACCCCGGAAAAGTGGTCTGCAGGGCATCCGGAATATGCTCTTTCAGATAGGCTGAAGCCCGGGGCAGGCAGATCCGATCCTGCGCGCCATTCACAACCAGGGTCGGGACGGTAATTGCGGCCAGTAACCCGCGCATATCTGCACTGGCAAGCGCATCGAGTGCATCGAGCACGGCAACGGTATCAGGCGGTGGTATCGTCGAGAGCAGTTGGTTGATGTCCGCCCCGAAGGAGGTACTATCAAGCTCCCCCTCTGCGAACAGACGGGAGTAAAAACCATCCAATGCCCGCTGCGTGTTACGCTGCACCTTAAGTCGCATCCCGCTGGCTTCTTTGCCGGCAAGAGCGTGAGGGAAATCATCCGAAGCGGTAAAACGGGGGGTTGCAGACACCAGCACCATACCGGCCTCCCTGCCTGACAGTTCAGCAAACGATTGAAGCGCGATCTGTGCGCCCATTGACCAGCCGACCAGCACAACCTTCGAAAGGTCCAACACATTACACAGATCAACCAGATCTGAGGCAAAACTTTCGAAATTCAGACGGCCTGATATTCCCCGCGAGCGTCCATGACCACGAATATCGGGGGCCAGAAGCCGCATTGAAGAAGAAAGACCTTCGAACTGAAACTTCCAGACCGCCGAGGACATGCACCAGCCATGCACCAGCACGACCGGACACCCCGCCCCCTGGTCTTCATACCATAACGGTTCCCCACTGCGGTTCAGGTACCACGGCATCAGAGCACACCCAGACGCCTGCCGACCCGGCAGACGGTCTCGACTGCGCCTGCCAGGTCTGCCATGGTATGGGAGGCCATCAGCGTAAAGCGGAGACGGCTGGTACCGGCCGGGACCGTCGGGGGACGTATCCCCTGGGCAAAGATCCCTTCGGCCAGCAGCGTTTCGGAAAACTTCATTGTCGTATCTGCAGAGCCTATGACAATCGGCACAATCTGGGTCGAGCCGTCAGGTATCCTGAAACCGGCCTCTGAAAGGCTGCGCCTGAAGAAGCGGCTGTTGATGTTCAGCTGCTCTCTCAGCAGATCACCCTCCTCTGTCTGCACAAGCTCCACAGCCGCAAGGGAGGCGGCCAAAACCGAAGGAGGCAGAGAGGTTGAAAAGATGAAACTCCGCGCGCGGTTGATCAACAAGGTGCGCAATTCAGCCGATACGGCGGCATACGCCCCAAAACTCCCCAGCGCCTTGCCAAACGTTCCCATATGTACATCAACATCACGGCTGACACCCAGCAGTTCGGCGCTCCCCCTTCCCCGATCCCCAAGAACACCGCAGCCATGGGCATCATCGATCATAAGGAGTGCCCCATACCTGCGCTTGAGTTCAACCAGTTCGGCAAGCGGAGCTATATCGCCATCCATGCTGAACACTCCATCGCTGACAATCAGAGAGCGCCCGCCGACATGCTTTTCCATGAGCGCCGCCAGCTGTTGGTGGTCGTTATGGGGGTAACGCACCAGACGTGCTCCTGAGAGCAGGATTCCGTCAACGATGCTGGCATGGTTAAGCCGGTCGGAAAAGACAACATCACCTCGCCCGACAAGGGCAGGTATGATGCCGGTATTGGCGGCATGACCGCTGTTGAAGAGCAGCGCCGCCTCACTTTTTTTATAGGTGACGACGGCACTCTCCAGACGTTCGTGCAGCTCCATGGTCCCGGACACCAGACGGGAGGCGCCGCTCGAGGTCCCGTACCGCTCGATTGCCGCTATTGAAGCAGCCGCCAGGGACGGGTGATCGGCCAGCCCCAGATAATTATTGGAACAGAGCAACAGCACGTCGTTGCCGCTGCAGGTGATGCGCGCCGCCTGCCGGCCGCTGATAAGCCTGGTACTTCGCAGCAGTCCACTGGTTTTGATTTCTTCAAGCTCATTTTGTATTGATCTGTTCATGGCTACCTTTTTCAATGGTTAACCGATTCGTAATATTTGGTTGACAATGTGTCCAAAAAAAACTGGGCGGTCTGGACCGCAGCGCTACAAGTAGGCTGTCAACCCTGTGGCACCCAACTGTTCAACCACCTTTTTTACATCCTGGCACCGCTCACGGTCACAGACGAGTATCGCATCCGGTGTGGAAACGATCACCACATTATGAACGCCGACCGTAGCCACCATTCTCCCGTCAACGTAAATCAGGCAATCGGAGGAATCGACCGCAATATGCCCGGCAGCATTGACGCAAACCGTTCCGTCACGGTCGGGTTCAACCACCTCCGGCAGAGCGCTCCAGCTCCCGACATCACTCCACCCCATCTCAACCGGCACCATCTGAACCCGTGAGGATTTTTCCATTACCCCGTAATCGATCGAAACGCTCTCGATATCCTGATACAGAGCGGCAATCTGCTCTTTCAATCCCGCACGTCCCGACTCAGCGTTGGCCCGCATCAGTTGTACCAGCTTTCCGTGCAGAGCCGGCATGAGCGCCCCCATTTCACCCAGAATCGCGTCGGCCCGCCAGATAAACATGCCGCTGTTCCAGAAAAAGTTGCCTTCCTCCAGATAACGCACTGCTTCCGCCAACGGCGGTTTTTCTACAAAGCGCTTGACAGGGAACGGCCCATGTCCCTTTACACCGCCCTCATTGGCAGCATCCATCCCGGCCTCGATATAGCCGTAGCCGGTTTCGGGACGTGACGGCAGAATACCGAGCGTTACCAGAAAGCCGTCGCGCGCAGACTCCCCGGCAAAAACAAGCGTATCACGCAGCATTCCTTCGTTTTTTATGAAATGATCCGCAGGTAGAACGGCCATAATACCGGATGGATCGTGGGCGGCAATAAGTGCAGCTGCCAGACCGATTGCCGGGGCGGTATTGCGGGCGGCAGGTTCAGCGATGACGTCAATCGGGACCGAGTCGTAGGGCTGCATCTGGCGTTCCGTTTCGTCAGCCTGCAGGTGATTGGTGATAATCAGGATCCGTTTAGGATGGAGCGGCAGTACACGTTCAACCGTTCTCTGCAGCATGCTTCGATCACCGGTGATTGAAATCAGCTGTTTGGGGCGTGCCGTCCGCGAAAGCGGCCAGAATCTTGTTCCGGATCCACCGGCCAGAATGACAATGTACATTGCTGATCTCCCGTATCAGTTCCTCTTCCAAAAAATCAGGATGGAACCTACTTATACTGAATCCGATCAATAAAATCTGCGACTTCGCGGCCAAGGAGACTGATTGAGTCGGTCGTGTCGAGAACATCCCACAGAGTCTGGCGGAAGTATGCCACCTCCTGGCCGCTGACGCCGTCGCGCAACGTGGCAACTACCGATATTTTAAAACGTCCGACGCGATTGAACTTTCCGGTCAGCAGCAGTGTCGAGGCATCCGGATTCCCGTCTCGGGAAATATTTTTATAGATATGGTGAGATTTGATGTACCGTTCGATATGTTCGGACAATTCGCCCGGAATCCTGGCATAGCGGAGATCGCTCTGGCTCATTCCAGCATCGGGAGAGCCGGAATACAATTCCCGCTTGAGCTCAAAATCCTTGATCACGAGTGATGTGTAACTATACATAGGCTTACTGTTGGTGACGACTTCTTCCTCGATAATCGTCGTGGAAGAGGCAGCACATCCCGCAAAGAGAAACATCAGGCAGGCGGAGCAGAGCGCGAGTAACGCGGGTCTGAATGAGCCGGAGCTACTCGACACTTGAACTTTCACAGCGATTGTAGTCATCATTAAAGCGGATGATGTCGTCTTCACCCAGATATTCTCCACTCTGGACCTCAATGATGACAAGCGGTATCTTGCCCGGGTTTTCGAGGCGATGGCTCTGGCCGATCGGAATAAAGGTCGACTCATTGACGTTGATAACCTGCTGACTGTCGCCGCAGGTAACGAGGGCGGTGCCGGACACCACGATCCAGTGTTCACTGCGATGGTGATGTTTCTGCAACGACAACCGCTGGCCCGGCAGGACTTCAATCCGCTTTATTTTATAATTCGTGTTCTCGTCGAGAACGGTATAGGTGCCCCAGGGGCGTTCACCGCGTTCCATTGTTGATCCTTTCAAAGTGAATTCGAAGAGCGAAGTTTCAGATATTCCCGCAGAGCATCCCGCCATGGTTGCGGGCGGAACCCGGTGTCGCCGGTCAATTTACTGCAGTCCAGAGTTGAATAGAGCGGCCGCCTGGCCGGGCGATCCAATTCCGCGGTTGTCATCGGCTTGACCGAAACGTTGAGACCGGCCTCTTCGAAAATCGCCGTGGCGAACCCGTTCCACGAGCAGTACTCTGAATTGGCCGCATGATACGTCCCCCGACAACCATTATCAATCAGCGCAATAATAGCCCGTGACAGATCAACGGACCAGGTCGGCGACCCGATCTGATCGTCGACCACATTCAGTTCATCCTTTTCTGCTCCCAGCCGCAGCATGGTTTCAACAAAATTTTTGCCATGCAGCCCGTACAGCCACTGCGTCCGTACGATCAAATGCTCCGGGCTGAACGCAGCATTCATTTCCCCCGCCAGCTTCGATTCTCCGTAGATACTGAGCGGACATGGAGCGTCATCCTCGACGTACGGCGTTCCCTTGCCCCCATCAAAAACGTAGTCGGTGCTGACCTGCACCAACAGAACGCCGAGATCACGGCAGGCCATCGCTAGATACCCTACCCCTTCGCCGTTGACCGCCATAGCCGTCTCGATGTTGCTTTCGCAGCCGTCCACATCGGTATAGGCGGCGCAATTGACCACC
>Ga0182021_10004307_pt1 | contig 16743 bp, 15 predicted proteins | sample 612E3MmetaG_FD_120493 | JGI IMG/M metagenome (GOLD analysis project Ga0182021, IMG submission 120493) | Permafrost microbial communities from Stordalen Mire, Sweden - 612E3M metaG (Illumina Assembly) | ecosystem: Environmental > Terrestrial > Soil > Wetlands > Permafrost | place: Sweden...
ATGTCGGCGCCGAAGCCGGCCTTGCCCTGGAACTGCTCGGGCGCCATGTAGGGGGGCGAGCCGATCCGCGTCGTGGCGTAGGGCACGTTGGCCAGCCAGGCCGAGGTCCCGAAATCGGTGATCTTGACCTGGCCCTCCTCGGAAACCATGATGTTCGACGGCCGCAGGTCGCGGTGGATGATCTTGTTCTTATGGGCGTGATCGACCCCCGCGGCCACCTGGCGGATGTACTCCACGGCCAAGGCGAGATCGAGCACTTTTTCCTTCTGCAGGATCCTCTCCAGTGTCCGGCCCTTGACGTATTCCATGACGAAGAAGAAGACCTTGTCGACCTTCTCGGCCGCCAGGAGACGGACGATGTTGGGATGGTCCAGGGCCGCCTGCAGCCTCGGCTCCTTAAGCAGCTTGTAGAGCTCCAGGGATTGCTTATGGGGAACTTTCAAAGCCACCTTGATGTCCAGCCAGACGTCCTTGGCCAGAAAGACCGAGCCGAATCCCCCGCTGCCCAGGGCCCGGATGATCTCGTATTTGCCGACTTTCTGGCCCTGGAGGAACACGGTCAGACTCCCCTCTGGTGAAGCAGGATGGCCGCCGCGCTCAGCGCCGCCGTCCCCGCCCGCAGGATCTGGGATCCCAGGCTGGCGGCTTCGAAACCGGCCGCCGCGATAGCCTCCAGCTCCTTTTCGGACCAGCCCCCTTCCGGTCCGAGCAGGAGGACCCATTCTTCCGGCGTCCCCGCGGGCGGGAGGGGCGCCTCGGCCAGGATGTCCTTCAAAACCCGCCCGCCGTGCTCGCTGAGGACCACCAAGCGGCCCGCAGGCGGATCAGCCAGGAGGTCCGCCAACGGTCGCGGCGAAGCGATCTCCGGGACGCGCCCGCTCTTGCATTGTTCGGCGGCCGCGCGGGCGACAAGCTTCCATCGCTCCGCCTTGCGCTCCTCGCGGTCGACGAATTTGACCACCGTGCGCTCGCTCGACACCGGGATCAGGGCCCGCACGCCCCACTCGGCGGCCCCTTCGACGACTTCGTCCATGGCTTTATTCTTGAGGACGGATTGGACCAGCGTCAGCCGCAGCCGGGCGTCCCGGGGGCGTTCGCGTTCCAGAATCAAGAGTCGGGCCCCGCCGGAGGAGATGGCCTGGACTTCCGCCCGGATTCGGGTCCCTTCCTCATCGAAAAGCCAAACCGTCTGCCCGGCCTGGATGCGGGCGGCCCGGAGATGGCGAAGCTCGGCCCCGTCCAGAAGGATCTCGGGCCCGTTCGCTTTCGAGGCCGGGACGAAGAACAGGCTGGCGGTCAAGGGCCGTCCTGCCGCCCCGCCGGCTTGGACCGCCGGACGGTCTGCGCGTCGAGCGTTTCCAGGCTTTCTCCCCGCAGCTCGGCCAGATGTTTCAGGAGCGTTTTCTGTTCCTTGGAAAGATCGCCGGGCGTGCGGACGGCGACCCGGACATAAAGATCTCCGGTCCGCCGGCTATCCATATCGCGTACGCCGGCGCCCTTGATCCGGAAAACCTCGCCCGACTGGGTCCCGGCCGGGATCTTGAGCTTTTCCTGCCCGCCGCCCAGGAGGGGAATCTCCACGGCGATGCCCAGGGCCGCCTGGATGAAGGAAATCGAGATTTCGCAGGTCAGGTGATTGTCTTCGCGCTCGAAGAAATCGTGCTTGCGCACGCGCAGCACGACGTAAAGATCGCCCCGGGCGCTGCCGCGCTCCCCCGCCTCGCCCTCGCCGGTGAGACGAAGGCGGGCCCCCTCCGTCACGCCCGCCGGCACGCGGACGCGCAGGGATTTCTTCTGCTTGGCCGTGCCCGATCCCCGGCATTCGCCGCAGGGAGCGGTGATGATCTCGCCCGAGCCGCCGCAATGGGAGCAGGTCCGGGCCACGCTGAAGAAGCCCTGCTGATGCCGGACCTGGCCCCGGCCGCCGCAGGCCGGACAGGAGGCCCGCTTGGCGCCGGCCTTCATCCCCGTCCCGCGGCATTCGGGGCAGGTTTCGGCGCGGTTCAGGGCGATATCCCTTTCCACTCCCGCGGCGGCTTCTTCGAGCGAGATTTCCATCTCCAGGGCCAGGTCCCGGCCACGGAGGTCCTGGGCCCGGGACCGGCGGGAGCCGCCGAAGATGTCGCCGAAGCCGAAATTGAAGCCGAAGAAATTGCCCAGGATATCCTCGAAATCCTCGAAGATCGTAGAATTGAAGCCCTGGAAGCCCTCGCCGCGCAGCCCGGCGTGGCCGTATTGGTCGTAGAGGCTTCTTTTCTGGGCGTCGCCCAGGACGCTGTAGGCCTCGGCCGCCTCTTTGAAGCGCTCCTCGGCGGCCTTGTCCCCGGGATTGCGGTCGGGATGATGCTTCAACGCCTCCTGGCGGTAGGCTTTTTTTATGGCGTCGGCCCCGGAGTCCCGGGGGACGCCGAGGATCTCGTAATAGTCGCGCTTATCCATTCGCCTTGCCCTTGCCGGTTTTTTCGGCGCTGCGGCTGATGATCGACTCCATCTCCTTGGGACTCAGCCCGGACGAAGGCTGGACGACCATCTTCTGCTCCCGGCCGGAAGCCACGTCTTTGGCCGAGACGCGGACCATCCCGTTGGCGTCGATCTCGAAGGTCACGTCGATCTGGGGAACGCCGGCCGACGCGGGCGAGATGCCGACCAGGTCGAACATGCCCAGGCTCGTATTTTCCGAAGCCTTGCGGCTGTCGCCCTGCAGGACGTGGATGCGCACCCGGCGCTGGTTCTCCTCGACCGTGGTGAAGGGTTTGGTCACCCGGGTCGGGATGGTGGCGTTCTTGTCGATGATCCGCTCGAAGCCGTCCTTGTCGGTTTCGATGCCCAGGTCCAGCGACGTAATATCGAGCAGCAGGACGATGTCGTTCATCTCCCCGGCCAAGATCCCCGACTGGATGGCCGCGCCGACGGCCACGCTCTCGTCGGGATTGAGCTTCTCGCTGGGCTTCTTGCCGAAGAATTCGGCCACCCGGCGGCGCAAAAGGGGCATCCGCGTCTGGCCCCCGACCAGGATGACGTCGTCGACGGCCTGGGGCTTGAGGTTGATCTCGCCCAGGGCCTTTTGGATGAGCGGGAAGGCCTTGTCGACGAGGTCGCGGGTCAGCTCCTCCAGCAGGGGCCGGGTGAGGGTTTTGCGCAGGTGCCGCGAGCCCGCCGGACTTGAGGAGATGAAAGGCAGATTGATCTCGGATTCGTGGGTGAAGGACAGCTCGCGCTTGGCCTTTTCGGCGGCCTCCTTGATGCGCTGGAGGGCGTATTTGTCACGGGAAAGGTCGTCGCGGGTTTCCTTACGGTACTCCTGGAGGAGCCACTCGACAATCCGCTGGTCGAAATCCTCGCCGCCGAGATAGGAGTCGCCGTTGGTCGACAGGACATGGAAGACGCCGCCGCTGATCTCCAGGATGGTGACGTCGAAGGTCCCCCCGCCCATATCGAAGACGGCTACGGTCCCGCCGACCTTGTTGTTCATTCCATAGGCCAGGCTGGCCGCGGTCGGCTCGTTGATGACCCGCAGGACATCCAGCCCGGCGATCGTCGCCGCGTCCTTGGTGGCTTGGCGCTGGTTGTCGTTGAAATGGGCGGGCACGGTGATGACCGCCTCGCGGATATCCTCTCCAAAATGGGCTGCCGCGCTCCGCTTAAGGTATCCGAGGATGAGGGCGGCGACTTCCTGCGGGGTGACGATCTGGGCCCCGACCTCGATCATGACGTCGCCGTTGGGGGCTTCTATCAGCGTGTAGGGCAGGCGCCGCCGCGCTTCCTGGACCTCGTTGGAATTGAACTTGCGGCCGATCAGACGCTTGATGGCGAAGAGCGTTTTATCCGGATTGGTCACCGCCTGGCGCAGGGCCAGGTTGCCGATGAGCGTCTCTCCCGAGGATGTGAAACAGACCATCGACGGGGTGGTCGAGGCGCCTTCCAGGTTGGGAATGACTTTGGGGACGTTGTCAACGAGCGCGGCGACGCAGGAATAGGTCGTACCCAGATCGATGCCGATGACGCGTCCCATGGTCAGTCCTTCTTCGGCAGCCAGACCTTGACCAAGGCCGGCCGGAGCAGGCGGTCGTGAAGGAAATATCCCTTCTGGAGCTCCTCGCCGACCTCGGCTTCGGCCAGGCCCTCCTTCTCCTCGGTCAGGATGGCCTGGTGGACGGCGGGATCGAAGCGGCGGTCGGCCCGTTCGAGGGGAGAGACGCCCCGTTTCCGCAAAAGGTCGGTGAACTGCTTGTGGATGAGGTCGATGCCCTCCTGGAAGCCCTTGGCCTCGGGCTCCTCGCCGGTCCGGCGGGCCCGCTCGAAATTATCCAAAATGGCCAGAAGCTCCTTGAACAGCTCGGCCTGGGCGAACTGGAGGAAATCGGCTTTTTCCCGCTCCAGCCGCTTGCGGGTATTGTCCATATCGGCCGCGGCGCGCAGGTAGCGATCCTTCAATTCGGCGTTTTCCCGGCGGAGAGTATCGATCTCCTGCTCCCGACGCTCCAGCTTGTCCTTCAGGGCCCGGGCCGGATCGTGGTCGTGCCTGCGGTGTTTTCGCGGAAAGGGCTTTTCCGGGCTCCCCTCGGGAGGGACGGCCTCCTCCGGGGGGGCGGCGGCCTTCTCCTCTTCCGGCGCGGTCTCCGCCGCGGCCGGGGTCTCGTCGATCTTTTTTTCTTCGCGATCATCGTTCATGGGGGCTCCCGACTCAGGAAGGATTCCGGCTGATGGTCCGGCTCAGCTTCTTGGCCACGTTATCGACCAAGGGGATGATTTTCTTATAAGGAATGCGTTTCGGTCCGATGATGCCCAGCGATCCCAGGACCTGCCGGTCGTCGCCGTAGTGGGACAGGACCAGCGAGCATTCGGAGATCAGGGGCAGGTGTGATTCCTCCCCGATCAGGACCTTGACCTTGTCCAGGGCGATGAAATCGGACAGCAGCCGGGCCAGATGGGCTTTTTCCTCGAAATTCTGGAAGAGCATCTTCAGCTTGTCCACGCCGGACTCCTCGAACTTGTCGATGAGCTGGGCCGCGCCCTGGACGATCATCTGCAGCTCGTTCTCCTCCTGGTCGATGGACGCCCGCAGCAGGGCCATCAGCCGGGCATAGGCCTGGTCGAACTGGGACTTGGTCACGGGCAGCTCGCGCAGCAGGACGTCGCGGACGACGGCCAGATTCTTGCCGGCGAATTTCTGGTTGATGTACTGGGAGGCCCGGTCCAGCTCGCTCTGGGCGTAGTCCGATCCGGTGTTGACGATCTCGGTCAGCACCATGTGGAACGTCGTCACCAGGAGCAGCATCACCTTAGTCTCGGCGATCTTGATGAAGCGCAGGTGGTGGAAATTGATGCGCGAGATGCGCGGGGACAGGACGAAGCCGACGCTGTCCGACTGGTCGGCCAGAAGGCGCGAGGCGTCTTGGAGAAGGGCGTTGAGATCGTCCTTGGAGGAGGCCCGGGTCTCGCCCAGGGGGCCGGACAGGTCGACGACCCGCGGCTCGTCCGCCAACAGGCTATTGACGTAGAAGCGCAGACCGCGGTCGGTGGGCACGCGCCCGGCCGAGGCGTGGGGCTGGGCCAGAAAGCCCATCTCCTCGAGCTTGGCCATGATGTTGCGGATGGTGGCCGGCGAATCGTCGAGAACTTTCTTCTGGTGGACGAACCCCGAGCTCACCGGCTGTCCGTTCTTCAGGTAATCTTCCACGATCGTCTGGAGAACGAGGCGGTCCTTGTCGCGCAGGGTCGGATTTTTCATGGCATTCCATAAATTATTATATCGCGGGCCGGGAGGAAAACCAAGGAACGGCGGGATGGCGGCCCCTCCCGGCGGCGGCTCAGATGATTTTCAGCCCCGCGTATCCGACCACGGCGTCGTGGTCGCCGGTCCGGTCTCCGGACGTGGCATACATGACCAGCTCGCCGCGCGAGGCGCCCAGAGCCGCGGCCGCGACCAGAACGGCGGCCGTGGGCTGGAAGCCGCACATGCTGATATCCTCGCTTTGGACGGTCTCGAACAGGCCCCGGGCGTCGAGGTCGAGGATCTTCTGAATGGCCAGGAAGTCCTTGAGCCGGGCTTCCTCGGCGCTGATGTAGTGGCTCATGTCCGTGCTGGACACGAGCAGGACCTCCCGCCCGGACCGGCGGATGGCCGCCGCCGCGGCCCGGCCGAGCTCGGCGATCTGTTCATAGCGGGCCAGGTGGGAGACAGCCACGGGGACCATGGTCGCGTCGGGGCGGAGGAATTGGATGAACGGAAGCTGGACTTCGAGGGAATGCTCGGCTTCATGAGCCTGGGGATCGACCCGGATGCATTCCGATCCCGCCGCCAGATATTCCGCCAGCTCGGCATCGATCGGGAAATCCCCCAGCGGAGTCTCCCACGCGCCTTCGTTCATAATGGCGAAAAGCGGCCGGATGGGCCGGTGGCTAGGGGCCATGATGATGAAGGCGGCCGGAAGCTCGACCGAGGAGAACACGGCCCCGGCCACCGAGCCCGAATATTGGTATCCGGCATGGGGAGAAACGACGGCGAAGGCCCGATCCTTCTTCCGGCCGGGGATAATCAGCCGCTCCAGCCAGGACTTGAGCTCCTTGGGGTCCCGGGGATAGAACGATCCCGCCACCGCCGCTTTGCGCTTCATCGCCGCCCCCTTCTCAGACGTTTGTCCGTTCCTCGTGGAAAACGATCCCCTGGGCCCGCAACTCGGCCAGGATCGGTCCGTAGATCTCCGGGATGACGGGAACCAGGACGCCGCGCGAGCCGATCCTCCCCTCCAGCACGAGCCGGACGCCGGCCGCCGCCGGAAGGCCGACCGTCCGGGCCATGGAGGAGTCGCCCCCCGGAATTCCGTAGTCGACCAGCGTGGACGTGATGCGTTCCCGCCGTCCGTCGGAAGCCGCGGCATCGATGACATGCTGAAGGATGATCATGTCGCGCTCTCCCGGCGCGTATTGGAGCTTGGCCAGCATCAGCCGCTCCAGGACGTCCAACGGCGAACCGCGGTCCAAGCCGAGGGGGGTCCGATCCAGCAGCCCGAGCCATTCCAGCCGACTCATGATTTCTCCGCTCGGATCGAGATTCAGCCGGCCCGCCAAGGCGGCCCGGCCGTCGGCGGCGCCCGCCGCGGACGCCAGTTCCAGGGTCAGGTCGCCGACGCTCCGCCCCGAGAGGTCCCGATCGGCCGGGTCGAGATAGCCGAGGGCGCCGATCTTCTTCAGCGTGGCGCACCAGCCGGGATAGCGCAGGGTGCCCCTGAACATGGTGCGGGTTTCCGGAATGCCGTATACGTCCAGATACGGCAGGGAATCACGGTTGGGATAGCCCTCAAAAACCCCCAGGCCGGGAAAAGCCCACGGCTCAAAATGGTCGAAAAGGTCCTCGGCCGGGATCCGGATCTCGCGCCCCTCCAGGCGATAACGGGCCGCGTTTTTGCCGGCCAGAAGAACCCCTCGGGGGCTCCATGAAAATTTGTAACCGTAGGGATTGGTATTGCTCTCGGGAGCGGGCAGGCCCCCGCAGTACGACGTGAAGCCGAGCACCCGCCCGCCGCCGCGGTGGACGCCGTCGATCAGCCGCATGGCTTCCATGTGGTCGATGCCGGGATCGAGGCCGACCTCGTTGAGAAGCACGATGCCCGCGGCCTTGGCCTCGGCATCGAGGCTTCGCATGGCCTCGCTGACATAGGACGTCGTCACCATGGAACGGCGATGGCGGATGCAGGCCCGGGCCACGACCGGATGGTAGACATACGGCACGAGGCTGACGACCACATCCGCCCCGGCGACTTCGGCGTCAAGGGCCTTCTCATCCTTGAGATCGAGTCCGAACGACGCCGCCCGGGGGCGGCCGGCGGCCAGCGCCGCGGCCTTGTGCGGTTCAAGATCCCCGATACGAACCTTGACGTCGGGACGGTCGAGGAAATACCGGACGACGGGTCCGGCGACGAAACCGGAGCCGAGAACGAGAAGTGTTTTAATGGGAGACCTCCTTGTCGGGAGTGGAGTCGAGGAATTTCTGCAGGTACAGGTAGCCCGGGGTCAGCCGGCCGCGGTGAAGGATCATGGCCTTCTTGATGGGCGGGGGCAGCTCCAGCGATTCGAAGCCGCTCCCGAAATCGGCGCGAGAAAGCGCAGGAAGGAAGGGCTTGAGCGCCTGGCTGAAAAAGACCGACGATTCCAGGGAAATCTCCGCCGGCAGATTGTCGACGGCCATGACCACCGGACCGCGCCCTTCGAAGCCGTCGCGGGCGGTGCCGGCCTCGGGATCATACGTGAACACCGGGTTGGAGGCGTCGGTGGCCTTGACGGTAAATTCCACACCGCCGTCCACGTCGCAGGAGATGTCCCCGATCACCCGCAGCCGGGGCCGGGCCGACGAGGCATAGAGCTCCCGGATGAAGGCCTTGGTCAGGAAGCGCGGATAGCGGGGCGCCCAGTAGATTCCGTTGACCAGGACCGTCAGATGGGGCAGATAGCCCTCCAGGAGCGGCTCGTACTCCTCGGGATGCTCGTAATAGTCGGCCAGCTCGAACAGCCGTCGGGGGCTGCGCGGGCGGACCATGTGTTCTTCCCGAAAGACGACTTTGTAGACGCGATGGGCCGAGAAATTCCGCTGCTTGAGGAAACCGGCGAACTTTTCGGCGGGGATTTCCTCGGCCGGCAGAAGATCGTAGATCTCCTGGGCGCCCAGGGAGACATGGCCATAGCCCGTGAAGCCGCAGATGAAGGGCACGAGCGGCTCGGGCAAACCCTCGGTGCGGATGGCGTGGGCGACGTCGGCGATCTCCTCCTTGGCCTCGGTCAGGCTTGTGTAGTGATACATCTGCAGGAGGCTGGAGAACGGGTTGGCCAGCCCCTCCCCGTCCAGCTTGACGCCCAGCGCCCATAGCGTGTCGACCATTCCGGCCTCCCCCGCCTGCTTGCCGAAAAAGACCAGTCGGCGGTCCAGGTCGTCGGTGATCTTCTCGTAATCGATCAGCGTGCAGCCCAGCTCCATGAACCGGCGCAGCATGGGCATGTTGTGCGCCTGCCCCTTGATGGTGTGGGAGAAAAGCAGATAGGCCTTGTCCCGCTCGATCAGGGGCAGGGGGATCTCCTTGATGGCCAGGACGACCGCGCAGGGAGAGAGCGTTTCGTCGACGGCGATGCCTTCCAGGCGGTAGTCCTCGTCGCGGAAGATGCGGATCGGCGAAGGTTGGACGACGAACGACAGGTCCTGTTCATGGCGCAGCTCGCGCATGTGGCTGGGGATGAGGGGGACGCGCCGTTCCCATTGATTTTTATCCTCGCGGCGGATACCGATCAGATTGGGCATATGGATATGGTCCTTGAGAGGTATGAAGATAACGAGAAAAAATTATGGCACAAAGGCGGCCAAGGGGCAAGCGGGCCTGGAAAAGCCAAAGGTCGGCAAAGTGATTTACACCCGCCGTATCGTTCGCGCAGTATGACTTGTCAGGCGGTTCGGGTAAGTCGGGTCAAAACACGCGGATTTTCCCCGGCGAGGAAAATCCGCTCCGACGCTCCTCTTTCGCTCTCCTGCTCATCTTTGGAAACGGCTTTCGATGAGCAGGAACCGTGCCCGCTCAGTCGTCGCACGGGTTTTGACCCGACTTACCCGAACCGCCATATGATTCATCTTTGCGCGAACGGTACAGCCATTGAATCACTCGCGAAAATTTATTTCAATTCCTGAAATACGTCCAGGCCTTTGAGATTGGACTTAGGCGAATTATAATGGGCGGCGATGTTTCGATTCTATAATACGCTCAGCAACGGGCTCGAGGATTTCGAACCCCTCGTCGCCGGACAGGTCGGCCTTTACACCTGCGGACCGACGGTCTACAACGTCCCCCATATCGGCAACTACCGGGCTTATGTCTTCGAGGACCTGCTCAAGCGGGCATTGCGCTTCGCCGGGTTCCGCGTCCTTCATATCATGAACCTGACGGATGTGGACGATAAGACCATCCGCAACGCCGAAGCCCAGGGGTTGGCCCTCAACGACTACACGGCGCCCTTCATCAAGGAATTTTTCGCCGGACTCGCGACGCTGCGCATCGACCCGGCCGATCACTATCCCCGGGCCACCGAGAACATCCCCGAGATGGCCCGCATCATCCGGATGCTGCTGGACAAAGGCTACGCTTATCCCAAGGACGGCTCGATCTATTTTTCGATCGCCAAGTTCCCGGGATACGGCAAGCTCTCCAAGATCCGCCCGGACGACCTGCAGACGACCGCCCGCATCGAGGCCCGGGTCGAATCCGACGAATACGAGAAGGAGAGCGCCCACGATTTCGCCCTCTGGAAGGCGCCCAAGCCCGGCCAGCCGTTCTGGGAGACGGAGATCGGCCCCGGCCGCCCAGGCTGGCATATCGAATGCTCGGCCATGAGCTCCAAGTACCTCGGGCCGACCTTCGACATCCACTGCGGCGGCGTGGACAACATCTTTCCCCACCATGAGAACGAGATCGCCCAGTCCGAAGCCGCCTTCGGGGTGCCCTTCGTCCGCTATTGGCTGCACTGCCATCACCTGGTGGTCGATGGCGAGAAGATGTCCAAATCGAAAGGGAACTTCTTCACCCTGGCCGATCTCGCGGCGCGCGGGGTCGACCCGTCCATCCTGCGCTATTTCCTGATCTCCACCCACTACCGCAAGGTTTTAAATTTTACGTTCGACACCCTGGCCCAAAGCGCCGCCGGCCTGCAGCGGGTCAAGGATTTTCTCTACGAGCTGGAGAACCGGTCCTTCCCCGAAGACGGCACCGACGAGGCCGAGGCCCTGATCGCCGAGGCGGAGAAGAAATTCCGGGACGGCTTGGCCGACGATCTCAATATCGCCTTAGCCCTGACCGCCCTTTTCGATCTGGTCCGCAAGGGCCACATCCTGATCAAAGACGGCCGCCTGCGGGCCGATGACGCAAAACACCTGGCCTCCTTCGTCTATCGATTGGACGAAGTGCTGGCCGTCCTGCCTCCGCGCCGCCGGGAAGCAAGCCTGGATGCGGCCGTCCAGGCCCGCATCGACGAGCGGGAAGCGGCCCGCAAAGCCCGGGATTTCCGCCGGGCGGATGAGATCCGCAAGGAGCTCCTGGAGGCCGGCATCGTCCTGGAAGATACCAAGGACGGTGTGCGTTGGAAAACCATCAAGACCGGCGTCTGAGCCTGGGACGAAGCGGCGAAGACGCCGCCGTCGATTTCCTGGAGACGAATCGCTGCCGCATCCTGGCCAGGGGATTTCGGGCCCTCCGCGGCGAGATCGACATCGTCGCCCGCGACGGAGACACGATCGTCTTCATCGAGGTCAAGACCCGGGCGGGGGCCGGATTCGGATCGCCCGAGGAAGCCGTGACGGCGGCGAAGCAAAGGCGCATCCGCCGGATAGCCGAGGCCTTTTTATCGAAATTCCGAATCGGACCGGACACTCCCTGCCGGTTCGACGTGATCTCCCTGGGGCCCGGAAACGGCGGCGATACGGAAATTCGCCACATCAAGGACGCGTTCTGATTCAGCCGATGCGGCGGACGACCGACCGATCGGGGCAATCCCGAAGCAGGATCCGTATCGTTTTTCCCAGGATGGGATGGACGAGTCGGGGGGCGATTTCGGCCAGCGGGGCCAGAACGAACCGCCGTTCGGCCATACGCTCGTGGGGAATGGTCAGCGTTTCCGTCCGCAGGATGACGCCGTCCATCAGCAGGATGTCGATGTCGATCGAGCGGGGGCCGTTGCGCGGCCCGGGCCGTCGGCCGCCATACCGTTCGATTTTCTTGGCCAAGGCCAGGAGCGCGCAAGGCGAGGCTTCGGTGTCGGCCTCCAGGACCTGGTTGATGAACCAGGGCTGAGCGGACAGGCCGACCGGCTCGGTTTTATAGAGGGCCGATGTCTTGAGAATGCGCACGCCTTCCTTTTCAAGAGCCAGGACGGCCGCGGTGAGCCGGCCGGCCGGATTACCGATATTGCTGCCCAAGCCGAGATAGACGCGCATGATAGGGCATCATTATAAAGGCCGGCGTCCGGCCCGGCAAGCCGGGACAAAGCGTTTTCTGGCGGCGGCTTGACAATCGGCCTGCCGTCCCCAAGAATAGGGACTTCCATTGTCATCCAATCGGAGGATCATCGATGCCGCAATCCGCGCCCGATAAGGAAAAGCAGATCGCCCAGTTGGCCAGCCTGATCGGCAACACGCCGCTCATGGAGATCGAATTCACCTTCCGCGGAGAGCGGAGGATCCTTTACGCCAAAGCCGAAAACCTGAACATGACGGGCAGCATCAAGGACCGCATGGCCTTCCACATCCTGCGCAAGGCCTACGAGCGCGGGACCCTGGCCCCCGGCGGCCTGATCATCGAGGCCACCAGCGGAAACACCGGAATCTCCTTTGCCGCGATCGGCCGGGCCCTTGGCCATCCCGTGGCCATCTTCATGCCCAACTGGATGAGCTCGGAGCGGATCAACCTGATCCGCAGCCTGGGCGCGGACATCCGCCTGGTCAGCCCCGAGGAAGGCGGCTTCCTGGGCAGCATCCGCTTGTCCGAAGAGCTGGCCGCCCGCACGGCGGGGTCCTTCCTGCCCCGGCAGTTCGCCAACGAGGACAACGCCGAAGCCCATTTCGCCACGACCGGACCCGAGATCTGGTGGCAGCTCAATTTCCACGGCAAGCGTCCGGACGCCTTCATCGCCGGAGTCGGGACCGGCGGCACGATCATGGGAACGGGCCGATTCCTGCGGCGAAGGAATCCGGCCGTCAAGCTTTATCCTTTGGAGCCCTCCAATTCACCGACGATGTCCACCGGCCATAAGGTCGGAAAGCACCGCATCCAGGGCATCTCCGACGAATTTATTCCCCCGATCGTCAAGCTGAACGAGTTGGACGAGGTCGTCGCCGTCGACGACGGGGATGCGATCATCATGGCCCAGAAGCTGGCCGCCCAGCTGGGCATCGCCGTGGGCATTTCTTCCGGCGCAAACTTCATCGGCGCCCTGATGGTCCAGAACGCCCTCGGCCGGGATGCGGTCGTCGTGACCGTCTTTTCCGATGACAACAAGAAATACCTGAGCACCGACCTGATGAAAGCCGAGCCGGTCAAGACCGGCTTTCTCGCCCCCGACGTTGATCTGACCGGCTTCCGGGGCTTCAAGCGGACCTGCGAGACGTGCTGCGTGCCCTCCGAGTGCGAGCCGGGCGTCCGGCCGATCGAGCGGATGGATCTGCCGGCCTGTCCCCGCCGGACGCCGGCCTGCTGAGCATCGCGCATGGCTTCGCCGAAGAAGCGCTGGTCCTGGCGGCTGGGCCTCTCTCTGGCTTTGATCGGAGGATCGATCATCCTCTACGCCGCGGACTATCTGGTTTTCGGACGGCCGCGCGAGATCGCCGTCGGACTGATGGACAACATCGCCTTCCTGTGCATCTACATCCTGGTCGTGGTCCTCGTCGTCGAGGACGTCCTGGCCCGCCGGGAGAAGAAAGCCCTTTTGAAGAAGATGAACATGGTCATCGGCGCCTTCTTCAGCGCCCTGGGCCGGGACCTGCTGGCCAAGTTCCCCTTCTTTGTCGATAATACGGCCGAGCTGGCCCCCCGCCTGGCCTTCACCGGCCAATGGGAAAAAGCCGAGTTTCGCGAAGCCATGGAGACCGCCAGGGCCTTTCCCTACAAAGTTCGAATCACGCCGGCGGCCCTGCGCGACCTGCGGACCTGTCTCCTGGACAACCGGGGCTTCCTGCTCGGACTGCTGGAGAATCCCAATCTCCTGGAGCACGAGCGGTTCACCGACCTGCTCTGGGCCGTCTTCCATCTGGTTGAAGAGCTGGAGATGCGCCCGGATACCCTGGGAGGGCTGCCCGCCGCGGATTACGCCCATCTGGCCGGGGACGTCAAGCGGGCCTATTCGCTGATCGCCAGCGAGTGGCTGGCCTATGCGCTGCACCTCAAGGAAAGCTACCCCTTCCTCTTTTCCTTGGCCGTTCGGATCAACCCGTTCGGCGCCTCCCCTTCCCCCGTCATTCAGGACTGATCGGATTTCGGACGGAGCGGCAGCCGCACCGTGAAGACCGCGCCGCGGCCTTCATCCCCGTCGACGAAGATGGTTCCGCCGTGGAGCTGGACGATGTGTTTGACGATGGACAGTCCCAGCCCCGTTCCACCCAGCTTGCGGGAGCGGGATTTATCCACGACATAGAATCGTTCGAAGATCCGGGAGCGGTGTTCGGGGGGAATACCGGGACCCGTGTCGGAGACTTCCAGGATGTAATCCGTCCCCTCGATCTTCAGGGCCAGCGTGACGCTTCCCTTGTCGGTGTATTTGACGGCGTTGTCGACGAGGTTGAAGAGCAGGCGTTCGATCTGATCGGCGTCGCCTCGCAGCGCCGGCAGTCCCGCGGCGGCGTCCAGCCGGAGGGCTAAGCCCTTGGCCTTGGCCCGGGGCTCGAAGACGCGCAGGACGCCGGCGGCCAAGGCTGGGCCGTTGATCTCCGTCACGTCGAGCTTAAAGGCCCGATCCTCGAGCTCGCCCAGCTTGAGCAGGTCTTCGACGATCCCCATGAGCCGGTCCGCATGGCGCTTGAGGATCTCGATCGCCTCCGCCCGGGCCGCCCCGGCCGCTTCGTCCTCCAGGATCTCCACGGCCCCCGTGATGGCCGCGATCGGGGTCCGGAGCTCGTGCGAGGCGTTGACCACGAAGTCCTTCTTGATGTCTTCGACCTTGCGCATCTCGGTCAGATCGTGCAGAAGGAGCACGACGCCGTCCTGGGCCGGCAGATAGTTCAGGTTGCAGAGGAACGGCCGTTCGTCGAGCCGGCATTCCTGGCGGCGGCCGGCCTTCTCGGCCCGGACCTGATCGATCAAATCGCGCAGGGCCGGACGGCGCAGGACCTCCCAAAAATAGCGGCCCTCGACCGATTGATCGCCGACCAAGCGCTGGAAGCTGGTGTTGACCAAAGTGATCCGGCCGTCCTTGTCTACGACGGCCAAGGCTTCCTCCATCGCGGCGATGATGTTGAGCAGGTTTTCCCGCTGGCGGGTGAGATCGGTGAAGAGATGCTCCGTCCGCTCCATCATCCCGTTGAAGCCGGCGGCCAGCGTCCCCAGCTCGTCGCGGTTACGGATGTGGACCCGCGCGGCGAAATCCCCGCCCTCGACGCGCCTAGCCGCGGCATTGAGCCGGCGGATCGGCCTGTTCCAATGAAGCGAAAACAACAGAGCGGCCAGCATGGCCAGGGCCGCGACGATCAGCACGGCTCGGCCGATCGCCCCGCGCAGGCGGGCGATGAGCTCGTCGATGGAGCTCATGAAATAGCTCAGGCGTAGCACGGCCCGCACCCGGCCCTCTTTCTGGAGCGGGATGCCGATGTACAGCATGCGGGCTTCGACGGTGTAGCTGAAGCGCAGCGACTGGCCGACGCGGCCCTCGAGGGCGTCGGCGACCTCCTGACGATAGCGGTGGTTTTCCATCGCCGCCGGGTCTTTCTCGGAATCCGCCAGGACGATCCCTTGGGGATCGATGACCGTGATCCGCGCGCCGGCCCGTTTTTCGGTTTGCTTGACGAAAGCGTCAAGATCGGCCGTCCGCCCGGAATCGAGCAGAGCGTCGACATCGGGCTGCAGGGCCCGGCCCAGGGCCTCCAGGTTGCGGGCCGCGCTGTCTTCATGGCTGCGACGCACGGACGCCGACGACAGCAGGAAGATCAGGCCCGCCGCGAGAAGGAGAATCAGGGCATAGCCGCCAAAGAGCTTGAGGAAGATCGTGCGTTTCATTCTTCGACCTTGTATCCGACGCCGCGGATGTTTTTGATCAGGCCGCCCGCCGGACCGAGCTTCTCCCGCAGGTTCTTGATATGGACGTCGACGGTCCGGTCCAGGACGATCTTGTCGTGGCCCCAGAGCTCGTCCAGGATTTGCTCACGGGAGAAAACCCGTCCCTTTTTGGAGGCCAGCAAGCGCAGGATCTTGAACTCCGTAGAGGTCAGATCGAGGGCGATTCCGTCCCTCCGGACTTGAAAACGCTCCGCGTCCAGGACCAGCCCGCCCCCGATCTCCAGGACGGTCGGCGGCTCGGAGAGTTCCGACCGCCGCAGCACGGCCCTCATCCGTGCGGCCAGCTCCTTCAGGGAGAACGGCTTGGTCACGTAATCGTCGGCCCCCAGCTCCAGGCCCAGGATCTTGTCCGTCTCTTCGGCCTTGGCCGTGGCCATGATGACCGGGATGGAGCGCCATTCCTCGGTCCGTTTGAGGGTTTTACAGAGATCCAGCCCGCTCATATCGGGCAGCATCAGGTCGAGCAGGACCAGGTCCGGGATCTTTTTCTGCAGGAAGCGGAGGAAGCGCTCGGCGTCGCCAAACGTCTCCACCCGGAATCCTTCCTTGCGCAGATGGGACGCGACCAGCGCAGCCAGGTCCGGCTCGTCCTCGATGACGGCGATCAGCGTGTTCATTGCGTTCCCGGGAAAATTACGCCTTTTTTATATATCAAGAATCGGGCGAAGTAAATGAACCGGCCCGCATCAGCCGAATCGGCCCCGTCGAAAAGACGAGGGACTGATTCGGCTGAACGCATTACGTTCAGCCGAATCGGCCGGTGATGTAGTCTTCCGTCAGCTTGTTCTTGGGCGCGGTGAAGATCGCGTTGGTTTCGCCAACCTCGATAAGCTCGCCCATCATGAGGAAGGCCGTATATTCGGACACGCGGGCGGCCTGCTGCATGTTGTGGGTGACGATGACCACCGTATAATCCTTCTTCATGCGTTGGATGAGGTCCTCGATCTTGGCC
>Ga0182021_10004308_pt1 | contig 16740 bp, 13 predicted proteins | sample 612E3MmetaG_FD_120493 | JGI IMG/M metagenome (GOLD analysis project Ga0182021, IMG submission 120493) | Permafrost microbial communities from Stordalen Mire, Sweden - 612E3M metaG (Illumina Assembly) | ecosystem: Environmental > Terrestrial > Soil > Wetlands > Permafrost | place: Sweden...
ATCCTGTAATCTTTTTGATCCAATTTCAGAGTTACGGCCGAGTTCTTTAAGAACTTATACACACCAAATAGCTATATAAATCGGTGCTTATCCTGTTCTCGCCCCGCACACCGATATTTGCTACTAAAAAATTGTCCATTCTCTAATACTAATCACCTATACGTTAATAACTTTGATTGTTGATTATGATGTAGTCTCTATGATTATTAACAAGGTAAAAATGTTTTCGCTGGAGTATCATTATTTATTTGAAGTCTTGCAAATCGCAGCATCATAGGCGTGCAACAGATTGGGAAATGAATTAACCCAACTCATTTTTTGTTCAAACCGTTTTTTCCCTATAGCAGATCTCACATTTCTTTCTTTTACATTTATTAATAATTCAATCATTGTTTTAAAAAATAAATTATAATTATTTTTTGGTATACATACGACAGCATCACCTGCAGAGTACTTTGTTTCTTTCAAATCAAAAGAAATAATTGTTTTTTCAAAAGCCATATATTCAATAATTTTGTTCATCGTGGATTTATCAGTCCATGAATTGCATGGACTTGTATCAAAGCATAAATCAGCTGTAGTTAAATAATTTGCAAGAATTGAATCACTGACACGACCCGTAAAATTTACGAAAGTATCTAAATTCAGGTTTTTTGCAAGATTCTTCATAAATATCTGATCTGGTCCGGCACCAATGAAAGTCATTTGAACATTTTCTTCAAAGAAACTTCTGTCATATTTGTCTAATTGACGTAAATATTCACCAACTCCATCTTGTTCGCACATTTCCCCCAAATAACAGACCAGATATTTTTTTTTGTTCTTTAAATTTTCATCATAATGATAATTTTGAAACCGGCTTAAATTAGGCCCACTTCTTACTACAAAAATATCGCTTTCTTTTTTCTTTCCCCTTGTCATTGCAATCGTTTTGTGTGACTCGTTAGTAGCTATTATTACATCGGAAACGATAAATGTTAGCCGTTCCAAAATTATAAGCAATTTGAAGAAGAAAGAACTTTCTTTTTTATGTAAATTCTTTGCAAGATACATTTCAGGAGATAAATCATGATGGTCAAAAATTATTTTCTTTCTAAATAATTTATAAATAAATGCAAGAGGGAAATATATGTCGGGAGGATTACAAATATGGATAATATCAAAGCCTTTTAATAATAGAATCTTGAGAGAGAGATAGGAAGTAAACAAGAAGCAGGTGCCAAATTCGCATAAAAATGCTAGCGGGGACTTATGAGCCTCAATCAATAAAGGGTATCGAAAAACATTCACATTTTCAATAACCTCATAAGATTTTGTATAATTATACTTTTGAGGAGAAATAATAGAAACCTGATAATTAGCTCTTTCAAGTGTAGTCGCTTCCATCCATACTCTTCTATCAAAAGGAACCGGAAGATTTTGAACAATTATTAGAATTTTTATTATACCCATCACCAACAAATCCCTGTGTAATTAGCTCGTTTCTCTAATTCTTTCATTCTCTGAAAATCAACAATTTTTAAATTATTACGACCAGACAGACTTTTTAAAATTAAATCATCAGCATTAACAATAACTAGTAGATCAGTATTCTCTAAAAAATCCTCTATATTAGAAATAAGGATTTCATCAATATGCGTTAATTTACTAAGGAGGAATTCTTTGTTTTTCCCCATAATACGTGAAAGACTAATATTTTTGTCATAAACCTTCACATTATAGCCTTTTCCTAGGAACCTTTCAACTAATTCTAATGCTCCGCTATAGCGAAGATCATCAGTTCCCTCTTTGAAGCTCAAACCATAAAAACCAAGGTTTCTTTCATGCTGACTCGCGATTAAATTATATACAAATTCTATCTGACGCAAATTGCTTTCTGCAACCGATGATAGAATAGGTAATATTAGATAATTATCATGCGCAATCGTGTTTAATGCTTTAAGATCCTTAGGCAAACACGAGCCACCATAAGCAAAACCTGGTTTAAGGTAGTATGGTGCAATATTAAGCATAGTATCCTTAACGAATAAATCCATAAGAACGTGACTGTCCATATTTAGCGTTTTACAAAGTCTGCCTACTTCATTGGCAAATGCCACTTTTAAAGCATGGAATGAATTATTTACAAATTTTATCAACTCCGCCGAACCAATATCTGTGACTATAAACTCGCTATTTACTTTAGAGTATACATTTCGCATGAACTCAATCGCAGTATTTGATTCAGACGCCACGACAGTATAAGGGGGATTAAAAAAATCATAAACTGCCGAACCCTCTCTAAGAAACTCTGGATTGGATACAACACCAAAATCAACATTGTTTTTGAGACCAGACTTTTCTTCTATTATTGAACCTACTTTCTTATTTGTTCCCGGCATAACGGTACTTCTTAGAGCTACAGTAAAATATTTTTTTTTCTCTTTCTTTAGGACATAACCTATTTGATCGGCGACATGATAAATGAATTTCATATTTAAATGTCCATGTTCATCATTCGGTGTACCAACACAAATTATTGCAAGTTCACTCGCTGTGATTGCTTTTTCGTAATCAGTAGTGGCGTGTATTCTGTGTAAATTCCTTTCAACCAATGCATCCATGTCTCTTTCGACAATTGTAGCCTTTCCCTTGTTTATTAATGACACTTTGGCTTCATTAATGTCAACACCAAAAACAGAATGCCCGTGTTCGGCTAAACAACCTAGGCTAACACATCCCACATACCCTAACCCAAAAATTGAGATATTCAAATTACCTGCCTTTAGATAATTTTAATCGATATCGTCTTTTGAATTTTTCCATAAGAAGTAGTACTGAAGACTAAAGTACTGATAGGAATTAATTCCGCTTCTTTGCTGGCGTACCACCCAATAAGCGGCTTTTTATTCCCCCTATAGATATTTAGCTCGAAGTTTTTATTATAGTGTAGTTCGATACTCACATCTGCATTAGTAATTAAAAGGACGCCATTTTCAATTTTCTTTACTTGGCATAATGGCGCAAGGTGAAATACTATCTTAATATCATGTTTGGATTTGGCTAAAATTATATCGGTAATTGTAATTTCATTTTTGAGTTTATCAACATAATATGTTCTTTCATGGATAACAGGGTCTTCTAGATTTTTATATCCATCGTGTGATGCAATAATATAATCTTTATCTTTGTCAGAATAGTATTCATGTATTTGTACATTCGCAAAATTTTTAAATTTCGTCGCTTTATAAAGTATCGATTGATCCTTATCATCGACTACGACTGTATTGTGTGCTAGTGTCCCTCTGAAGTAATTACGAAAATCACTTGAATCATATCCACTTACCCCCGAATCAATGAATATTGCTTTTTTATTCACCATCAATTCGAAACTCAAAGCATCTGCATGCCCATGAGCCGGATTTTTTGAATAGCCTACAGGTCCGCAATCAATAATTGTATATACCTGATAGCGCTTATTTAGATATTTTAAGCAGCATCTACCGGAATCCCTTAATAATATCGAATCGCCGTAAAATATTCTCTTATCGCTGCTAGTTTTACTTTTTAAAACAGAATCCGAAATTACGAATTGACTCACTTTTTCAGTGATAGTGTTTTTTGCCAATAATAATGCCTCATTATTATTAAAAACCAAGCCAATCAATAAAAGCAAGTCATTGGGAGTGCAAAACTGCGATATTGCGTATGAATCATTTAATAATGGAATTTCATTATCAGGCCTTATAATATTAATAAACCACAAATTCATTTTATTTACATATGGCAGAAGTAACTCACTTTTATTTGAATGTTGTTCTTTTGCTAAAACATATAAACTTATTAACCAATAATTCATAATCATATGATAATAAGGAGATAATTCGGCCCAACCACCATCTGCTAATATCTGAAGATTTAATTCCTTAATCAGTATTTTCCAATATTTTTCCGAATATTTTGTAATAGTTGTATTTTGATCAAGGCTTAGATAAAAAAGCAAAATAGAAATTAAATTAAACACTAAGTGATTATTAGCGTGATCAATTTCAAGATTATTTTCAACATACGTAACATGATTGACTAGAATATTCGTTATACTTTTATATATAAGTTCATCTTTTAATTCTTCTTTGTGTTTTGTAATAGCATTAAAGACATAAAGTAAATTTTCTAATCTAACACTTGTCATCGTTGGTTGCCATTTTAAGAATTCGCCTATATACGAATGATCTGCCCACTCATTGATTATATTTCCTAAAACAACAATGTATTTTTTATCTTTTGTAATAAGCCAGGCATTAATCAAAATCCTTGAGAAGCTCGAAAATGTCGAAAAAGCTAATGTTTCATTTTTATTGACAGATGAACATTTATTCAAATCACTTAATAATATTCTTTTCCCGTTTTCTAATTTAACTGACCCATTAATTATTTCTTTCCCTTCCTTAATTATACTATCACTAATTTCGCTTTCTGCAATGATTGTCTCACCAAACTGCTTCATTCCCATAATAGGAAAGTAACTAATTTTCCCCAAGGTTAATTTATTCACTAATATCCTCAATTTATTTCCGATTAGATTCTTAACAACTGCCCTTGGGTCTTTTTTATTCCATATGTATTTATATAATTTAATACTGGTCCTATTTTTGATAAAATATACAATTCGAAAAATACCTATGGTTTTATAGTAAGCATAAACCAATTTATAATTAATTGATTTATTTTCTCTCAGCCAAACCAATATTTCTTTTGCAGTCATTATGATTGTTAAAGCCTATCTAGTGTTTCAAATTGACAGTATGGTAACTTATAATAGCATATTTTAATAAATTAGACTGAAATCTTATTCACATCACAGATGAATACATGATCTCCATCGCAAACAGTGAGGTATTTGTCATGCCAGCGTACACTGGCATCCAGTTTCTGGAATCCAACTTTCACAGGAATGGCGAAGCTTGCGTCGAGATATGGAATCCAAAAGATAATAAAAGTAAATAAATTAGAATATTATTTATAATATCGATGATTTATATATCGCCATCAATGATTTGGGAACAAGAATAAATAATTCATATATTATTTCTGCTTCGGGAAATAGCCTTTGAACGTTTTTTATTGAAAGAAGGTTAAAGTCAGGAGACGTTTTTTTTATCCAAAATTTATTTAATGTTTTTATCATTGATAGAAAATATTTTCTTGGTAAGAAATAAACTATAATCGGCAGCCAAGTATGGCTTTCTATAAAGAAATATTTATAGGGTGTTTGTATAAAATAATTTTTTGATATCCTGCGAATTTCATTAGCGAAATCCTCTTGCCTTATAATGACTTTATTTTTAAATTCTTTTGTATTGTTAATAATAAATAATTTATTTTTAGGAACTGTAACATGTTCGATCACTGACGAGCTAAATACGATATCAAAATATTTATCAGCGTATGGTACTAATCCGCTTTCTTCTATCAGAATAGTTTGATAACCGAATTTTCTCTTTCCTTCATTTAATTTCTTTTCATCGATATCAGCAATAAAAATATTCTGTGCATTTATACTAAGACCATTTAAAAGAAGATTAATATGACTGCCATCATCAGAACCAAGATCGAGAATTTTAGTATTCTGATTAATTATTTCTCCAAAGTGCTTAACAAATATTTTTCTTCGTTTTATCCGAGCATGCCTTGATAAAGTCAAGATTATTTTCTTTAACAATAAGAACATCTATTACCTTTGATAAAAATATATTGGCTTTTCTAATACAACCGCCTCATAAGTACCCATTTGTATTGTGGTTTGTCTATTTGTAGTTGCATTACAGCATCCGATTTAGATGATTTCAATGTGTTTTTCTTTCAAAAAAAAACACGTATAAATCACATTCATGCTCAAGTATTTATGACCATTTCGGCCATTTAGTAGCATCACCGGTTATGATTAAATCGATCTAATGTTATAGGATCAATTTATAATTAGATTGCAGCAACAAAGTGTTTTTACTGAGAAATAACTACATGTCATCTATATTTATTAATGGATAAAATCTAATCCTCTGTCTTTTCATTATTCGCGAAGATAACACCATTGAGGAGTACAAAATATCAAACTTCTAGCATCTCTTTTTCTGAAAATATAACTATAGAATAAACTCTTGATCTTATTCAGAACAATGTACACAATTTGATTGTCGTCAATAAATTGAAGATTGTTGTAAAGATATTTAAGATTTGCCATAGGGTTTGATTAAAATACAAATAATTCGTCCCCCTATAAATTCTTTCATCAATGGCATGTACTTGAGTCTTCCGAATATAGTGCGAATTATCGGGTTTCTAAATCTTCCTTCATATCCATTCAATATAAACCGCTTAATAATAAAAGAAGAATTATTGACATATCTTAAAAATATTTTTAAAGTAATATAATTCAATGTGGAAGCACCTAATTCATTAAAAGATGTAATACTCTTATTTATATTTGGAAATTGGTATTGAATATATGGCTCTTCCATACTTAGTTTCTTAAGCACGGCAATCAAAGTCTTCTCTGAAAAGAATAAATGAGCCCACGGAATAGGAATCCAATCATTTAAATGATGACCAGCGGGAGACCAATATGAATTGAAATTTATGCAGAGGAATCCTCCGTTTTTTAATGCATCATAGCAATCTTTTAATGCTTTTACAGGATCATTTACGTGTTCCATAACATCATTCATAAAAATTAAATCTATCGAATTATTACCTAAGGGAATGTTACCGGATGATTTAAGAAATTTTATCTTCGCACCTGAGTACAGGGTTTCTTTCATCATCGTTGCAATATTTATCGCAGTTTCATCGATATCTATACCTATTACATTAGAAGAATAATATTTTTCATAAAAAATAGTCCTACCGCCATTACCACACCCATAATCTAATATTATTGAGTTGTCGTTTAAATAGCTTTTCAAAAAAGCAAAGTGATGATTCTCTGATTCTGCTTCTTTGAACAAATTCAGTGAATGTGCAAAATCAGATTTAATACTCCCATCATCGTTATAAATTCCATATGCCGTAGGAGTCTGATGATATTGATGTCTATATTTTCTAAAATGAACAAATATTTTTACAAGCAGAAAACAAAATGATTGCCCCATGTTTGTGATAAAATTCAAAATTGAACCTCCCGACCCAACATATCATTGATAAAATCTATTCGCTTATCAAAATCTTGGTTCAATTCTAATTTTAGCTGTGTTATCTGCTGAAAATACGTATCATAATTATTAAACATTTCTTTGATCCCAGTTCTAATACTGGAGTAGTTGTTTTCGACGTAAACGCATCCTTTATTGAAAGTACTTACCAATAATTCTGAATTAGAGATAAGAATTGGTCTTTCTAGAGCAACTGCTTCATAAGCACCCATTTGCATTGTGTTTTGTCTCGTGGTAAGCACCATTACAGCATCAGAATTTAGAATTGCTTCAATATATTTATCCTTTGGAAGGAAGTTTGTAAATATAACATTATTACTTTTATTATGAACAGCCCACTTGGGGCATTTCGTAATATCTCCTGTTATGAAGAATTTGATTTCTTGAATTTGCTGCGCAGCCTCTAAAATGACGCCAAGTGGTTCATCATCGGAGAAAGTATTTATCACAATGATGGTTTTTTGTTTCTCATGTGATAAAACAGAGTTCAATTTGGTAAATTTTGGTAATGTTACAGGAAGAACGTAATACTTTGCCCCCCAGCTGTTTACTATATCAGCCATATAGGTATTGGTAACGATAGTGACCAATGCTTTTCTTGAGAGTTGTTTTTGTAATGGAATTAGCCATTTCCACTTCCAAGAGACAAACAAACCTGAATGAGCATCAATAAAATACTTGGCAGCAAATACTTTTGAGTATAAATAAACAGACAATACTGCAACAATTGGTGGGGATTCTACGAATATTAATTTGGGCTTTTCTCGAATTAATATTTTAAGTGTCGCAAATAACTGAAATATATATTTGGGAATTGAGTAAATAGGGCGCTTGAATTTAAAATAATGTATAAAGAATATTTTTGCATTTAATTTCCTGGCTAATTCTTCACTCCTGCCTGAATAAGGACTCCAGACTATGAATAGCAATTTTTTATCGTTACTGTTATAATTTATTTCTTTGATCATTTTAATAAATGCTTATGTACTTTACATAATTTATTAAATGTATAATAAAATAATTTACTTTTGAACCCTAAAACCTTGAAAGCATCTCCTTTGTCGCCATTATATCTTGCAACTGGGAACATCGTCAACCTGAACTTTTTATAATTGATCTCATTATCAAATCCTCTCACTTCATAAAATACTTTAAAGTTACTTCTTTCTATGCAAGACATCGAAATATTATTTGCAGCACCAAACGGAAAACAAAAATGTTCCACCTTGTTTTTTAACTTCTTCTCAATCATCATTTTTGAGTGAGAAACATCATACTCAATAAGATCTTCCATTTTAGTATCGATAAATCCTTTTTGAGCAATATTATTGGGGTACTTCGTATGTACGAATTCCCACATCTTATTCCTCCAACTGGCATCAGTAAAGAAATCCTTTCCCATCGATTTTACAAAATGAATACAATCACTTCTAAAATCTTCATCGTCATAATATATTTTATCAGAGTTCAGCAATGGCCGATGCTCGTATATCGGTGCGCCAAACGATTCTTTACCAAGCAGAATATTTTTATCGTTTATTTTAACTAGAATATTAGAGCTCCTGTTATCAAATCCATTAAAATGCGATGGACTTATGAAATCAACTATTTGGGGAGATTGAAAAACTAATGCATGGTAATACGAATGAGATTGAATATCTAAATACCCGGAAGATTGCATCTCCTCTAATTCTTCCCAACTGCAAACTCCTGGAGTGTTATTCATTCTATTGAACATTCTACTATTAAATCTTGCCGATATGTATCTTTTTTCAATGTGCTCAATTCTCGATGGAATAACAAATGCAATCCCATGCATCTTATACTTCTTTAACAATGGATAGGCAGTCAACCACAAGGAACGATGTCCATCATCAAACGTAAGCGCAATAACATTTTCATCTTGTATCCCATTTTTCAAGTATAAATATAGTTCATCTGCTTTAACAGTACGATAACCATTTGCTTTCAAAAAAAAGAGATCATTTTCAAATTCGAGAGGATGAACCTTATGATACATTAAAGTAAATATCATTTTTATTTCACTCTTCGATATATCAGCGTTATTCAATTAAACAACTTTTGAAGTATTTCTTCAGAAATTGACTTATCAAAATATTTTAGCCTCTTGTAACCCGCTTTAATAATTATTTGAGTAATATTATCTTCGTTTTTTAAAAGCGAATAAAATCCAGTTGCAATCTCAGCTGTATTGGTTGGATCAAACAACAAGCCAGCATCTTCAATAATTTCTTTAATAGAGCCGACATTCGACGCAAGCACAGGAAGTCCGTATGACATTGCTTCTAAGATGGGAATGCCAAAACCTTCATATAAGGAAGGGTAAACAAATAGTTTTGCATTACGATATAAATAATCTAATTCCTCGTCATTAACATAACCGAGGAAGTGAATTCTTTCCTGCAGCCTCGGATCGCTGGGAATATCAACAGCCTCTTTGCCTCCCGCTATTTTTCCCGCTAAAACAATATCAACATTAATCGTATGTTCATGAATGAGTTGCTGAAATCCAATTAGTAATCGTTCTATGTTTTTTCTTTTCTTTATAGTCCCGACGAAAAGAATGTACGGTTTATTAATCTGGACTATCTTTTTGTTTCTAAAAGGAATGTTTTGTGCTAGGGCTTGAAATCGATTAGCATACCATGGGTACACGACAATAATTTTATCATCTTTGACTTTAAGAATACTCTTGATATCATTCTTGGAGGTATGAGAAATCGTGATTATTTTATCCGCTAATTTTGCAGATAAAATAATCCAAAACTTTATGTACAATCTCCATTTTAATGAGAACGTTTCCGGTACAATATAGACGCCCATATCATAAATATATAGAATCCGTTTCTTTGCGCCCCACAAGGGGATCGATTGATTATAGCCAAGATAAGATTCAATTTTGTATTTACGTACATAGAATGGCAAAAAGATATCATAAAGAAATTTATTCCCCGGAAGAACAACATTCCGTATTCTTCTTGCATCTATACTTTCGGGAATATCTATTTTACAGTGCGAGAATAAGAATAGATTTATGTTTTTATTTGAATTAATAATTGATTGTATAGTATCAAGTAAAAACCTTCCTATTCCGCTGACATTTCCTTCTAAAGGTCTTGCATCAATTCCAATATTATTATTATGCATTTGTCGATAATATTTTTCCATAAATATCTAACACATTGTTTGTAGAGTTAGACCAAGAATATTGTGCCGCTTTCTTTAAACCTCGGTTGTGCAATTCTTCTTTAAGAGTATCATTTTGAAGTAATGTAGTAAGCATATCATAGAATATATCTTCATCTTTATTTTTAACCAGGAGGCCTGAATCTCCTACAACTTCAATAATTGAGGAATTTGCAAAAGCAATTATTGGTAATCCGCAAGCCATCGCTTCTATCAATGGTAATCCGAGTCCTTCATAAAGACTTGGAAATACTAAGCATTCAGCACTCGAAAGTAAGAGAGAAAGATCCTGATCATTAATAAAATCAGTAAACCTCACAAAGGAAGTAATATTTCGTTCAAGAATATCTTTTCTTAACTTAGTAGAATAAGGACCCACTTTTCCTACTAACACCAGAAGTAATAGATCGTTATGTTCATTATTATATTTCTCAACTATATTCAATAATAATGGAACATTTTTCCTCTTATCAGGTGAAACATAATTGCCGACATAGATTACATATTTTCCATTAATCTCATACTTAATTTTTAGAGAACGAATCTCTTCCTCGGTATTCTTTTTTATATGAAATTCTGGACCAACAGCACCGTAAACAACACTAATTTTATCATGTTCGATATTGTAATATTTTAAAATATCTTTTTTCGAATTCTCTGATATTGTAATTATATGATCTGAATATTTTAAGGATATATCCAAAAGCTTACCTAATATTTTACCTATTGGTCCTTGTTTGTATTCATTCGGCATTACAGATTTTATTGTGTCATAGACCATCATTATTCTTTTTGTTTTAGAATAAATGATTGAAGTTGGTTCGAAACTATGGAATAAATCGTACCGTTTCATTATTAAAATCAAAGGAATAACAAGTTGATTTGTGATTAAATACAAATTTTTACTCTTTGGCCAGATGAAAATACGTTCTACACGTAGATTTAAAAAATATTCATCCGCATAAGTACTAGGAACGAGTATTTTTATATCGAAAAGGTTGTTAGAAGCAGAAATGTTTTCTATCAGATTTTTTGAAAATATTCCAATTCCTCTATTTTTGTGACCTGAGAATAAAGGGAGCCCATCTATTAATATTTTCGGTGTGTGAGTCATCTCAATTAGATTGATAACCAAATGACTCTATCAAATAGTTCTCTACTTTTCTTACATTTATTTTAACATTATAATTTTCCTCACAAAATTTTCTTCCATTCAAGGCCATTTTTGTTCTCAAATTATTATCTTCTAAAATTCTTATAATCGCCTTCGCTAACTCATTGCTCGAGTTTTGTTGCACTATAATTGCGTTTTCATCCTTTTTAATGAATTCTGGAATCCCTCCGCAATTTGTGGTCACAACAGGAGTTCCGCACGCTAAGCTCAAAACATTTACCATACCGATTTGTTCTTCTGATCTCTTCAACTTTATAGATGGCAGAACACTAACCTTTGCTGACCTGTAATATGCTGGCAGCAGGGTGTTTTTAACTTGACCGATCAAAATGATATCTTCATCTAGCTTATGATAAGAAGCAAATTGCTTTATTTTATTTTCTAAAATTCCCTTGCCAACCATAACGAGTTTTGCATTTGGTATCTGCGATTTTACTTCTAAAAAAGCATTCAACAAGATTTCAATTCCCTTAATAGGAATCAAATTACCGACAAAAAGTATTACATTTGGGGAGCCGAAGTCCTTTTCGGTACTATTTTTTTGAGGTGAATAGTCATCTAGATTTATACCTATAATATTTCCCCATAATAGTTTAATAATTTTCTGATCATTCACTCCATGTTTTATTAATAACATCTTTACCTTATCCGATATTACGATAATGAAACTCGCTTTTGAAGAGTATATCCGCATGAACAATATGAGCATCAAACCAATAATTCGGCCAAAGTTATTTCTTGGATCATTCAATTCAAATACAGGAAAAAACAATTTCTTCTTATACACCGATGTATAAATTAATGAAGCAAGGCAAGCACCAAAAGCTCTGGGGAACCAATATGGTTCCGAGCCTTGGACAATATCCGGTGAAATGGTTTTTAATTTATGCAGCAAATCAAAAAAACCGGAATACTTTATTGTTTTATCATTATAATCTTCATCTTCCATATCACCAAAAGATGAATCGTTATAAAAATGATAAATTTCAAAATTTTCAAAATGCTTTAAATAATGTTGTATATCTTTTCTAATTTTTGGGCTAATAATTACTATTTTTTTCATTGCTTCATTATCTAAGATTATTGAGTAATAGTATCTTGAACTTGTGTATTTGCACTAAGTGGAAAAACCATTAATAGGGTCAACACGACTATTGCCATTGTTCTGATTTGAAATATTTGCGGCCCGAAAAAGAACATCATAAAATATACGCCACTCATAAAAATAATAATTAATAGCATTCGCCTATTTTTTACCGCTCTTTGATTGAAATATGAATTCAGCAGTGTTTTAAAATAGTAATACAGAAGTAATAGATAAACTAATCCACCAAGGATTCCCATCTTTAAGAAAACCGCTAAATGAGAATTGTGTACAAACATATTAACATTAAGGAAAAAATCCATGGAGATGTCATTAAGATCTTCTGTTATGTCATAGGTACTTCCCCAACCTAAACCTATCACAGGAGATCTGCTAATATTATTTAGAACCATACCCAATTCTACAACCCTAAATGCATTCGAACTCTCCTCCCCACTATCTGAGATTAATTCAACTTTTTGTCCTTCCAATAAATTATTTAATATATCTTCGATTTTTAGACCATTTATAATAAAAGATGCAGCAAAACCAAGGAATAAAAATAAGGCAAGCTTGAATAGACGGTAGACTTTATTTTTAAGAAATATTATTACTAACAGGAATATTATCGACAATATTGTGCCTACTAACAATGCTCTTCTAAATGAATAAATAAAGCTAAATATCATCGGTAAGGATATTATAATCGCAGGCCATCTTAATCTAAACTTTTTCTTTTCAAAAATATAAAGTACCAGATAGGCTAAGCTTAATAGAATTACTAGCAATGTTCCGAAATCATAATAGATAATATGATAATCACCAAAACGTCTACCTATACCATTTACAAAACAATATATACCCCAACAACCTTTAATGAAAGCAATAGTGATTAGAAATTTTAATAAACTGTTTATGTCCTCACTTGTTCTTATTTCTTTTAAAAAAATAAATCCAAGGACTAATCCATCAAATAGTGCCCTAATTTGAAATAGTATATTGACTATGCCGTTACCATTTGTAATGCCATATATTATATCAACAGTAACTATAAATAAAAATAAATAGAAGACCCTCTTTAAGCCACGATCAATTACTATGACTGATTTTGTTTCATTTTTCAGAATGCTTATAAAGAAAACAGTAAATAATACTATTTCATATATACTAAATTTAATAGAAGGTAGATTAGTATATAAAGTTTGTATCTGATAAGCTTCTATTGAATCAAGGCTGGGAAATTCTTCAAAAAAACCCAGAAGAAATAGAATTAAATAAATGTATATCAAATTATGAACGATCCTGAATTAATGCTTAGCTATTATTGCGAACCATTATTTAGTTAATATACTTTTACGATTTTATTTAGTATTCGATATGCCAGATTGTCGCTTCTTTTGTAAATCTTAATTTGTTTTTCACTTAATTGCACGTCAAGAGATAAAACATGTTTAACCACTTTCTCCCCAATTAATTTATCTGTAAGATTATTGTCAACATAGTCTCTTCCTTTTTTACCTAACATTTTCACTTTGCCCTTGTTATTGTATGCATATCTTAGGACCGCTTTAACATTCTCTAATTTTACGACTGCCCATTTTTGGTCTTTATATAAAAAATATGGCGGAGAGATCAATTTCTGATCGACATTTTCCAACTCCAACTCTGGTTTAATGAGTAAGCTATTATTTTCTTTCATGAATTCTGTGCTTCCGCTCCAATCGATTGTTGCTGCTGCTATTCCTAATGCCATTGCTTCTAAACAAGGAATTCCGTAACCATTTGCCCTATCCGTAGAAATATACACATCAGCAGAATTTATTAAAGATATTAATTGATCTTGAGTGAAGGGTTCGGAGAGAACAACAATATTCGGATTGTGAGCATCATCAAACCAGGTATTTCCCGGATAACAGCTATTCAAATTCATTTTTGCTTCTGGAGGAGAGATATGTTTAATTCCGGGAAAAGATATTTTTAATACTAAGGTAACGTCATCGTTCTTGGAAAATGTCGAAGTAAATGCATTTAAAAGTAAATCAATCCCTTTGCGGTAAGAAAACTCACAAATGTACAAAAAAGTGAATCCTTTTTTCCCTTTAATGTTTAGCTTTGCTTTATTCTTTCCATACAAGGTCGTATCAATTCCATAAGGGAATACATTTAATTTATTCTTCATGACGCCGGAATCAGAAAATGATTTTCTATTAAATTCTGAAGGGATCCATACTTCATCGAATGAATTGCATATTGGTACCCAATGTTTTGGTATCCGATGGGTTTCAAAGATAGTACATAATATTTTATACGGGACATGTTTCCAATAAACAGTCTTATAAAAATCAGGTACAGAATGAATTACAAGCGCAGGATTAGTGCCAATATCTGTTTTTTGTAATTCATTTAATTTCTTTTGAATACTAGAAGGTAACAAATCGTCATTTGTTCCTAATTCTAACAACCGGATCGGGAAACCTGTCTTAGCAATCCCTAACAAATAAATTCTGGCAACCGCACTATAGCCCGACATGTTATAAGCTGATGTAGCCCAGATTATACCTGAAAATTTCGCCATATCACTTTGCTTTTTCAAATTTCAAAAATGTAAAATCATTCCAATTGAATATTTTCATCATGTACATTAAGGCTATGAACACCACTATTGAGAAATTCTTAATAATACTATCTCTTAATACAAAGGCTATTAAACCAGAAATGCCCAACGCTACAACTCCCTTAAATAACAGGTTTCTACTCTCAAACCTTAAATTGCTTTTTCGTATATAGAGTAGTCCTAAACCTAATCCTAAGGTCTCTGTCAATACAGTGGTAATTGCTGCACCTATCGCGCCATAATTATTTATGAAATAAATATTTATTGAAATATTAAACAATACCATGACGAGTGCCAAAACTGCATTAATACTGGGTTTAACACTAGCGGAAATAATAGTAGCAGTAACGCCTGTTAAATAAATAGGAATGATCGCCCAGATTAATATTTCGAGCACTGGTACTGTTTCCCTATATTCTTGGTTAGAATAGATTAACCGAACAATAATCGAACTATTTAACGATATACCTAATGCAATAATACCCCCAAGGATGAGCATGTATTTCAACAATGTCTCATAGATATTTTTAGCAACGCGTAACTCATTTCTCCTTATTGCTAAAGACAATGGCGCAAATGCAACTGCGGCCATAGAACCAGGGATCAACAATCCTATATCTAATATTTTCACCCCAGCAGAATATATTCCGGTCAACGAAGAACCTTTGATTAATGCCAGCATTACGGTATCAATCCGATATGAAATAGTGCCTACTAATGCTAATATCCCAAAAGGTAGGGCAGGTTTGATTATTTCAAAATAATATTTCGCAACATCAATATTATTGAGTCGTTTAATAAAATTAAAACGGATTCCCTTTTTAAGGGTAATATAATATGCAACACTACATGTTATAATTGAAGCTATCAAGGCACTAATTGCAAATCCGATTATTCCCATCTTGAAAATTAATACAAATACTAATCCGGCTATGGACGTTGTAAAAGAAATAATAATTCTCAAAAGAGATTCAATTTTTGTATTGTTGGTTGCCCTAAAATATATCCCGATTAAGAGTGGGAAGAATAATGCTATTTGTGACAGAGTGTAAATTAAAAAGAATAATATTCGTGTTATACTAAAGTTATTAAGACTTGAATACAGGATAAATATCATCACTAGAATCATTGCTGATATATATTTTGCACTCAATATTTTAGACAAATATTCCAATGTTTCTTCATGATTAGGAAATAATGGAATATTTTTTATGGCAATTTGTGAATAGCCAAAATCACATGTTAATAATACCAAACTAACGATCACTAGATTAAAACTGATCTCACCAAAGCCCTCAGCTCCAAGTTTTCTTGCTATCACTATGTACAATAAAAGCATAGCAAATCTGGCTACGATTTCAGCTAAGTAATAGTAAAGGGAATTTTTTACTATGGAATGGAATATTTCTTTAGAGGATTTATCGAGAATTATCATTTGATTAAATTATTTTTAGATAAAAGATCTCGATAGTAC
>Ga0182021_10004309_pt1 | contig 16739 bp, 16 predicted proteins | sample 612E3MmetaG_FD_120493 | JGI IMG/M metagenome (GOLD analysis project Ga0182021, IMG submission 120493) | Permafrost microbial communities from Stordalen Mire, Sweden - 612E3M metaG (Illumina Assembly) | ecosystem: Environmental > Terrestrial > Soil > Wetlands > Permafrost | place: Sweden...
GATTCCAAGCTGGTCATCAAGCGTAATGGCGTAGTAATCGATTACCAGATGAACAAAGCTTGCGCCGCAGGTACCGGCAGCTTCATCGATGAGTTGGCGGATATGATCGGGGTATCAGTAAAAAACGACGATTTTGCCAAGCTGGCCTTTAACGCCCCATATACGATCGATTTAGGCACGCGGTGTGCCGCCTTCATGGGGCAAGCAGTAGCTTCAGCCCAGCAAGAAGGCATACCCCTTGAAATCATCACCGCCAGCCTCTCGAACTCAATCGCCAAGAATTATCTTTCCAAGGTCGTCGGGCACCGTAAACTCGGTCACAAAATTGTCCTTACCGGAGCAGTTTTTCACAACCGAGCCGTAGTAGCGGCTTTCCATGAACAGTTAAAAGGAAAAAACCTGCTGGTCCCCGAGCATAAAGAGACCAGCGGCGCTATAGGCTCTGCACTTTTGGCCATGGAATCCATGTCCGGACGAGTTTCTCATTTTAAAGGTTTCGCAGAAGTCGTCGACAGGCAGTGCACTCTCTCCACCTTTAACTGCAAAACCTGTGACAACAACTGCACTATTTCACGCATGACCGTTCCGAACGAAAAGCCTACTTTTTATGGCAGCAGGTGTGACCGCTATGACAGCACAATCGGCCATGCCAAAATGTTTACCAGCTTCGACGAGCGGGAACAATTGCTCTTACAAGAATTAAAGCAAGGTCCAGGGAAAAAACCGACAGTGGGCATACCCCGGGCACTACTTTTCTACGATTACGCTCCACTGTTGATCGGTTTCCTCAACGCACTGGGGGTAAATGTTGAGCTTTCAAGCAGAACGAATTCAAGTATCATTGAGCAGGCGGTTGAGCTCAGTTACTCGGATAGTTGTTTTCCCATTAAGCTATTGCATGGCCATGCAGCGTCCCTTAAGGCCTGTGACTATATCCTTTTTCCCTGCGCAATCAGGCTGGGGCAAAAGGATGGAGATGAAAACCAGAGGTATGCATGCCCGCTTGTTCAGGCGTCCCCATTTATTATCAGGCAAGTGCTCGGGCTGGGTGAACGGTTACTGATACCTATCATTGATTTTAGCCAGGGTAACGCAGAGGTTATCAGTAACCTAGCCGAGACAGCAACTAAGATGGGATTTAACAGAATCCAGGCCAGGAAAGCGGCCCTTGCCGGCATCAAAGCTCAAAACCAATTCGAAGCTGAGCGCGCAGAGTCGGGAATGAAGCTGCTCAGGCAGATACATGAAAATGGGCAAATAGGAGTTGTCCTTTTCACGAGGTCCTACATGGCACAGGACCCCGGCGCTAACCTTGGAATAGCCGAGAAGCTGGCACAACTTGGTGTGGTACCTATCCCTCTCGACTACCTTCCTTTATCCGAGGTTGATCCGAAAAAATACTCAGACCGCCCTTACTGGCAATATGAGAGTAAACTCATCGCCGCTTCCGTACTGACGGAATCAGACCCTCAGCTTTATGGACTGGTATTAACCAATTTCGGTTGCGGGCCTAACTCATTTATCCTCAGGTTGGTGGAAGATATCATGGGCGGCAAACCCATGGGACAACTTGAAATAGATGAACATGCGGCGGAGGCCGGCATCGTGACCCGTCTCGAAGCCTTCGTGGACACCATTAGAGGTTTTTCAACATCTGATAAACGACCTGAAGTACCAGCCGCGTCTATATACAGGGGTTCATCGCCGTCCCTCAGCATCGGCAAAACACTCTTAATACCCAGGATGGCGCCACAGGCCGAAGTCGTGGCTGCCGCAATGCAGGCATCGGGGGTAAAAGCCGTTGTTCTACCGGAATCTGACGAGCGCAGCCTGCTGTACGGCAACCAGTTAACGACCGGAACAGAGTGCCTCCCCTACAGAGTATGCCTCGGCGATTTCATTCGTTTCTATAGAGATAATGGGCATTCAAAGGACTACGAAGCCTTCATGGCAGGTTCATTCGGCCCGTGCAGGCTCGGTAAATATTCCGTAGAGCAGATGCGGGTGTTAAGAGAAATGGGTATCGACCTGCCAATACGCACATCCGTATCCAACAATGCCTACCGCGACCTGAATATCGGCCCCGGTTTCGAGCGCCTGGCGTGGTCAGGCATCGTATTTATTGATTACCTCCAGAAACTTCTTTGGCGTTCCCGGCCTTACGAGAAGGAAGCAGGCTCAGCAGACAGGCTTTTTGAAGAATATAAGAGCAAAGCAGTCTCCGAAATACGAATAAATAAAACTTCAAACGGGTTAATGCGCCAGGCTGCCTCCGCATTCAGTGAAATTATTAACCGGGACATTCCCCGCAAGCCTTTGGTGGGCATTAACGGCGAGATTTTCCTTCGAGCGAACAGGTTCAGCAATAACGACCTGGTGAAGGACTGTGAAGATGCAGGATTGGAAGTTGTTGTCTCTCCTCTCGGTGAGTGGTTCAAATACACTTCGTTCCGCAACCTGGAGGATTCCGTCAAAGAGCGCAAGATTAAAAAGTCCCTCATCAGCTATATCAAGAAGCTAGTGCAAGAACACGATGAACATAAGGTAGCATCGCAATGTAATGAAATCATCAACGGGAAGGAGCTTTCCACAGCGGAGTTACTGGCGCTATCGGGTAAGTACCTGTCATCCAGGTGCGGCAGCGAAGCCGTACTCAGCATCGGCAGCGGCATCGAATGGATGGAGAATCCCGGGTTTGCCGGCGTTATATCCGTGATGCCGCACGGTTGCATGCCCGGCGGGATAGTGGCTGCCATGTCCGATAAATTCACTGCTACGTATCATAAACCGTGGATCAATCTAACCTATGACGGCTTCATGGAAACCAATAACCTGGCGAAGATAAACAACTTCGCAGAGATATTAAGGTACAGCAGCAACAAATAAGTTTGAAGTCCGGAGTGAGGCCGCTGCGGCTATGGCTTCAGGGCATTGATTATATCCGGGTTGAGGCCTTCAAATTGGGAAAGCCATTCCAACCTCTCCTTTTTCAGTTTCTTGCTATATGATTGTATTCTGTCCGGAGTGTAGTAGTTGCCCAGGTCGAACCTTGACATGTCCAGTCCGGGGATATCGGTGGGCACTTCATATCCCCAAAAGTCATCTCTTTTCCAAGCGATCTGGTCCCTGGCGATCATTTCGATAATCTTCACTGAGTCTGCAACGGTGATTTTTTGCCCGTTGGATGCACCCCCGACTTTGCCGGTATTTAAAAGAAAGCACCGCATATTAGGATTTTTCCTTAATATATCGAGGAATATATTACCTTCGTCTTCTTCTGATCCTACGATAAATGGATTGGTACCAACGACCCTGCGTTGTTTACCTGCCTCTGTAGGATCACCGGCAGAGGTCTCTACAGACTCTCCGAGCATGAAGGCAGCAGCTCCCCATTCATTTGAGAGACGCACGACGGGCGGGACTATTTCATTATGACGCGTGATAAATATCATATAGTCGACCCGCTCCAGGTCGATATCATCGTCAGAAAAGGCTATGTCGCTCCTTTTTACCATGGCACGGCCATTGGACGTGAGAGTAGTATCAAAGAAGTCAACCTTGCCTGTAACCTTGTCAACGTGTACGTTTTCCAATATTGCCCTTGGACTTATAGCAGCGGCATATAACAGCGGCTGTAAACCAGGCTCCAGCGCATCAGTCTTCATATAGAAGGATTCCTCTGTGCCGACTGCGCTGCCGTCGGACTTCAGTATGACCACATCGTCCTGCCGGATTATCACCCTTTCAGGCGGCCGCAGCCAATGGGAATGGCAGGCCAGCGATGTCTTGCCCGTACCGCTTAGGCCGAACAGTAATATACCTTTATCAACCAGTTTGCCGTTTCTTTTTACACGCACAATTTTACTGGCAGCGTGAAGCCCCAAGTTCCCTTCTTTCTTTGCCCAGTACATGACCTGGCGCAACATGGCCTTCTTGTTCTCCCCCTTATAATCACTGCCCATAATCAAAGTCCTTCCCGTCTCAGGAAAAACAAGAACTTTCTTTTCCGGCCACTCTGGGACTGTGATGGTAACGAAATCCGGCTCACCCGGCTCCGGAGGGAATAATGTATTGCCCCACATAAGCGGTATCCGCGGGTAGTCTGCAGTCACATATAACCGGCATTTCCTTTTATAGCCCTGCTTCTGGCACATTACACGGTCGAGTTTTATGACTTCTTTATCCCGCAAATAGTCCAGAACATCATGTACAATTTTCAGGTACTCTTGTTCAGGTTCGCCCATTACCACTTCTGTGAATTTGGCAATCCGATTTCGTACTTTAGTCGTTACCGCCAGATTGCCGAATTCCGAAAGAATCCCCCCCTGCTCGAGCGCCCACTCCCTCAATTCTTCTTCAGTAGGGTTGTCAATTATTCTTTTCGGCCGGAATTCTGTAGAAAAAACATCCCGCATACCAGTTCTCCCACTCATTTCATAAAAGACTATTTCAATACATTTATATTATCATTAGCCATGCAAGGTGCGGAAATTATTGATTATACACCCGATTATTAATTTGCCTCTATTTTCATCGCAATTATTGACTTTTCACCATTCGAGCTAGAATAGTTATAACAATTATATCCAGTCTGTTTAGAACCAGGGGGCAGGTTGAAGAATAACTACGGGATTGCTGTCTTCGGCGGCGGCTGTTTCTGGTGCACCGAGGCAATTTTTTCAAGTCTTATAGGTGTGATCAAGGTCACACCGGGCTACGCTGGGGGAAAAACAACCAATCCAGACTACTTACATGTTTGCAACGGAACAACAGGCCACGCTGAAGTTATCAGGATTGAATATGACCCGTCCATCATTGGATACAATGATTTGCTTGATGTGTTTTTCCATGTGCATGATCCAACAACCGTAAACCGGCAGGGCGCTGATGTGGGGGAACAGTACCGATCTATTATTTTGTACGCAAACCCTGAACAAAAGGAACTGGCCGAACAGTATATTGGCAGACTGAACATTTCTGGAGAATTCAACAGCCCCATAGTTACACAGGTAAAACCATTGACTGAGTTCTATGCGGCTGAAGATTATCACCAGTGCTATTATGCAACTAACACCGGCCAACCGTACTGCCAGACGATCATTTCACCCAAGCTGGCCAAATTCAAAAATAAGTTCGGTACTTTGATTAAATCCGAATGATTATTAATAGCCGGCATAATACGGGATTTTCAGTTTGACGTTCTTGATCTGTGATGAAACAATAATAGGGGAGATGGATAGTTAAAAGAGCTAAGGAGGAGAGAGATGGCATCGAATTGGACGATCAATTTAAGCAAATGGATGCTTGCCCTCATAATAGTGGCCTGCGTTGTAATCATAGCTGCAGCATTGCTGGGGGGTTACTTATGGGGAAACACCAGCGGATATATTATGGGTTACAACCAGGGCAAATCTGATGGTGATAAGGCAGGCTATAGCAGGGGTGTTACAGATGGTCAGAAGGCAGGCTATGACCAGGGTTACCAGGTAGGGAATAAAGAGGGATATGACCGCGGCAATAAGGCCGGATACGATGATGGTTATGCAAAGGGTAAGGATGAAGGTTATAAACAGGGTGATAGTGCAGGGTATGCCAGGGGCGTGAACGAAGGTTACAACAGCTCTTATAATATGCCTTATTATTACCCGTTTAATTTTAGAAACTACCCATTATATTAGTATATAATGAATCGAAACGAACCCGCCGCCATGAGCGATAGTTGCCATTAAAGGCATGCTACAATTTACAAACTGTAGTTCCAAGGAGGTATAGGCATGTCATCTCAGCGATCTGAAGATGAAATCCGCAGGATGGCAGAAAGCCGTGTTGCTGAAAAGAAAGGTTTTTTCATTCACCTAACCATATATATTTTAGTAAACGCTTTGCTGGCCATCATATGGGCATGCACCTCATTGGCTTCAGGATCATGGTTTCCCTGGTTCGTTTTCCCCCTTGCTGGATGGGGGATAGGCCTGCTGATTCACTGTCTGAACGTATTTGCCTTCCCCAAAGCAGGAAGCGATTGGGAACGAAAAGAAATCCAAAAGGAAATGGACAGACTCAGAAAAGGCCCATAACCGTCTATATATTTAGGAGCAGATAAATCAAATGGAACAAGTAAATTCTTTATATCCAGTTTGGGTAACATGGGTAATACTCGCTGCTATTGCATGGACTTTGCCCTGGAAAGGCGTAGCCCTGTGGAGATCCGCCCGCAATAATCACACGGCGTGGTTTGTTGTCTTATTAATAGTCAACACACTGGCAATTCTTGAAATCATTTACATCTTTGGTTTCAGTAAGAAAAAGCCGCAGGCATAATCGATTATTCTTTTCAATTCTGGGGTATGCGGAAAGTCTCTGCGATTAATACGCATTCAGGTCATATTACCTGTTTCTTCTTGCTCGAAATCAACAACACTTAAAGTCATTTAGAGAATAGGGTAAAATAAAACCGGGTGTACGATGGATACTGTTGTAGAAGATCCCGATATCAGGATAATAAGGCTGGAACTGGGACCTTATAATTCAAACTCATATATCGTAATCAGCAGGGCAACCGGAGACAGCTTGGTGATTGATGCCCCATCGGAAGCTGAGGAAATATTAAAACAGCTAAAGGGCACTAACCCTCACTATATCGCATTAACTCACAACCACATCGATCATATCGGAGCACTCAGACAATTAAAATCTGAACTCAATATACTTTTGGCAGCACATATCCTGGAAAATACCGGCCTGCCGGTATCCCTTGATATTAAGCTAAGAGATGACGATTACCTTATTGTAGGAGAATTGAAAATCAAGGCGCTTCATACACCCGGGCATACGCCGGGCAGCATGTGCTTCCTGGCAGGAAAATACCTGTTTGCGGGAGATACTCTTTTTCCCGGCGGGCCCGGGTATACTGCAAGTCCATCGGATTTCAACCAAATAATGCGCTCAATAGAAAAGAAGATACTTGTACTGCCGGCGGATACGGTTATTTACCCCGGACACGGCGATTCAACCATTCTCAAAGATGAAAAAGAGTCAATTGCCTTGTTTATTTCCAGACCTCATGCACCGGGTCTCTACGGCAATATCGTGTGGTTATAAACCGGTTGTATTCACAAGAGCCAGAAAATATCCATTCAGGCAAGTCCCATTCTTACATAGAATATACAAGCGCTTAATACTTTATTAATATTCCAGGAATAAACTAATCATAGTAGAGTAACGTTATAAATTATGAATGGAGTATTAAATCGGGCCTTTAAAATAGAAGGTGAGAAATATGCGTCAGAATTATTATTGTCCAAATTGTGGAACACCGGTCGTTGGCGGCGCAAGGTTCTGCATGGGCTGTGGCGTTAACTTCCAATGGATAGAACAATCCGAATTGGAGCAGTGCTCACCTATATCCTATAAATTGCCATCTTCTGATCAGCAAGATGTGCCAAACGGGGAGCAATCCTTACTTAGTCAGTCACAGCAATCAGGCCATCAGACTGCAGAAAAAAACAGCATGCACTCTGAGGGACAGGAATCCCTTCTAAAGGCTGAAGTCTCGAAACTGCTGGGAAGCTTTTTCGATAAACAGGCCAAATGCAATAAAGGATAGCAGGCCAATTCGAGCGTTCTGACGACCTGCCTGCTACACCTGTAGAATACTCATTTTACCAGGCCTTCAACGATCTCGGCCGCATCCCACACTAGTTTTGGGCAGATTCTCTGCGGAATGCCTTTCTTTGAAGCTTCACGCAAGGCATGCCTGTCGTTAACATCCAAACCAAGTAGGTCCCTGCACACTATGGATCCGTGTTGCGCCCTGAACTTTTCGGCAAATTCCCGTACCTTAGCGAAGGCATCCCTGTGCGACTGCGAGCCATCGAGCACTGTCATTCCGTATTTCAGCCCTATGACCATAAATGCGCCCGTAACGGCTCCGCAGGTTTCGCCCATATGCCCCATTCCACCACCAAATCCGGCTGCAACCCTGTACGCCATGATCGGGTCCAGCCCGAAGTCACCGCTGAATGCCGCTAAAACAGCCTGCGCACAATTAAATCCTTCTTCGAAAGTGATCATTGCTTCATCAGCCTTGCCCATTTCGCCTCCTGTTCCTATTTTCCGGATTTTATCGCGCTTACCTTAATGCTGCGGACTGCCTTTCCAACTCTGGCAAGGTCCTCCTTTGAGACCTTTTCTTCTTCCAGAATCTGTTTCGCAGTCGGGTCTGTAGATACGAAATCAATTCCGAATTGGGTCTCATCAATGACCTTTACATCGAGGAAACCGGCGTTCTTTATGGAGTCCAGGTATATTTCCTTCCTGGCAGCACCTGCCAGGCAACTGATATACGCGGCAACTGACTTCTGGATGGACTCCGGCAGAACCTCCACCAGAACAATATCAGATACCATCAGCCTGCCGCCGGGCTTCAATACCCTGTAGGCCTCCTGAAAAACCTTCTCTTTCTGCGGCGATAGGTTAATTACACAATTAGAGATGATGAGGTCAACCTTGTTATCGGCCACGGGGAGATTTTCTATTTCGCCCAACCTGAACTCAACGTTTTTATAACCACCCTTATCCGCATTCTCCCTGGCCTTCTCGAGCATCTCGGGGGTCATATCCACCCCCATTACCCTGCCGCTTTTTCCGACACGCTGCGCTGCCAGGAAACAATCGAAACCCGCTCCAGACCCAAGATCCAGCACCGTCTCTCCTTCCTTAATAGAGGCCAGCGCCACCGGATTTCCGCAGCCCAACCCAAGGTTGGCGCCATCGGGAATCGAGTTGACATCCTTATCTGTGTAACCAACCGCTTTACTTGCTTCTTTGGCAACGTCAATACCACAACAGGCGCTGGTTTTCTGTGGTCCACAACAAGATCCACTCCCCTTAGCTACCCGGGCATATCCAAGCCTGACAGTTTTCCTGATTTCTTCTTCTTTCATAGCCTAACTCCCGAAAATCGTATTATTATTTATTATTTTAGCAGCATTCTTTTTGTTTCTTGCCCATCTTCTCCGGCGAAGGCATACACTTGCAGAAATCCTGCCAGTTCCAGCCTTTCTTATCCGGGTCGGACATGTTACCACAGCAGTTAGTAAACATCTCTTTCATTTCCTCCGGGCTGGAAAATCCTTTGCACTTGCTTTGACAGAATTCATACCATGAGCGCTTTTCTTCACCTGCCATAGTGTCACCTTCACCACCCGCTTTCTTCGTTTCTTCCTTTTCCATTACGATCCTCCTTATTAAATCTATTCTTACTACTATTCGAAATAATTCGAACTTTTTCCGTAAAAAAATCTATTCAGGCACGGCCGGCTTAAAGAAATCTTCCAGTGCCTTAATAATCTCCGGGTCGATCGAACAATCAATCCTCTGCCCGTTCCGGCTCATTTTTATCAATCCAGCTCTACAAAGCTCCTTGAGATGATGCGACACTGTAGAGGGGGCAATCCCCAACGTGCTGCCCAGTTCTCCCACACATTCACAGACCTTATCGTTCGAACAACATAGCATGCCTTCCGGGCCACAGCAGGCTAGGCGCATGAATACCTTTAAGCGATGCGGATTAGACAACGCCTTAAAAATATCAGCGTACTTCTGGACATCATCTGTTTTACTTTTCGACATATTTGAAATTATAGAACTATATTATTAAATTTGTCAAGGGCTGATTTATTTCGTTCCACTAATTATCCCGATTGAGCCGATCATAAAAGGGGGCTTCAACGCTTTGGGAATAAAGCTCTCATTACTGGTATTGATAAACTCAACATTTTCCACACCCCAACTTTTAATGGTTTTAATTAAATCATCGGCATCGCCATAGATTCTTTTTACCAGGAACAGGTCTTGGAATACGAATTTACCACCTTTTCTAACTACTCTGAGCGCTTCTTTAATGACATCTCTTTTGTCTTTTGCATCATTTACCTCATGAAAAACAAAATTGCTGACTGCAAGATCGAAATATTCGTCTGCAAAAGGCAAAGAGGAAGCGCTGGCCTTTTGAAATTCCATCCGGTCAACCACGCCTTCCACCTCCGCATTTTTCATGCAGATTTCCTTTGCATAGTCCCAGCTTGCACCCCAATAATCTATCCCGGTAACCCGCGCATTTTGATACATTTTTGCTACTTTAATGCCGAGTGCTCCGTTGCCACATCCTATATCAATCGCCCTTCCCTTTCCGTCCCAATCCGTACGCTTCAATACGAGATCGAGTATCTTTGTCTGGATTTCACCACCCGGCAAGAACTTGCGGTAGGCATAAGCAAAGTAAGCGAGATATACCGCAAAGATAACTACTCCAATTAAGAAAAACCAGGAAACAAATAATAATGCCAGGCAAATAACCGTCATTACAGCCGGGATATAAATCAGCCTCTTTGATACCCAGTTACCATAGTTGGTTGTTCCAACTCGATTATTCATTTCTAATTACCTTTTCCTTTACGATTTGCGAACATCTCGACTCCACTGTCCCGTTAGTATAACACCGCGTAAACTGCAGGTTACAAATTATTTGACGATCCTCTTGAATATAGTTACGTATAGAAGATTTGCGCGTCAGGAATTCAGGATGATACGTTTAAAACCCAGTGTAGCCGCCTGGCTTAGGCGGCTACACTGTACTTTTATTAAACAGTCAAAACTTACTGAGTTAGCAACTGATCTGTATCCTGATTATTAACAGGCCCGGGAATAGGCTCATCCGGTGTAGGATTCGGCACAGGGCCTGGCATGGGTTCAGGCGTAGGATTCGGCACAGGCCCCAGCATGGGTTCGGGTGTAGGATTTGGCACAGGCCCCGGACCCGGAAAGCTCGTAAAAGTTATGGTAAATACAATATATCCGCCGGGTAAAAGCTCCTGTGACGATGGGGATACACCGGTAAATTCCGCAGTCCACGGCCCGCCATTTTTAAAATCTACACTGTAGGTCCCCTGAGGAACATTGCTGAATGTCCTTGAAACAGATTCCCCCGACTCGACATATGGCCCATTGACAACATAGTTGGCAGCGCCTGACCATGGTTGCCCATCAAGAGTAGCCTCGACAGTGACATATCCCCTGGCCTGAGTAGTGAAATTCATGGTGAACGTAATGGAGCCGCCTGGTGATAGATTTATACTCGGAGAGGGCGAAATACCCGTCAACATCGCACCTATTGGTCCACCAGAATTATAGATCAATGTGTATGCCCCGGAAGGCATTTGAGTCCACCTTCCTGGAATCACATCCTGTGAATCACCCCCCAGGTATGGACCGGTCAATGTGTAACTGATTGAGCCGGACCCGGGATCCGTCTGCCATGAGCGCCCGTCAACTGTAGCATAGACCGTTATAGAGCCGGTGCTGGGCTGTCCAACAAAGTTGAGGGTAAAAACCACTGTCCGTCCCGCATACAATTGCTGTGAGGGAGCGGGAGTAATATCTGTAAATACAGCGTCCGAAGGTCCGCCTCCCGTATAGTTAACCGAGTAACTGCCAGTCGGCACCGAAGTATAAGTCCGCGGCACCTGGTAATCAGAGTCCTGGAACGGCCCACTGACATCAAAGTAAACTGCACCCGAGTATGGCGAACCATTTAATGTAGCTCTCACTACAACGCTGCCGCTCTGTGATTGTGCATAATAGTTGAGTGCAAACCCGCCGGACCTGCCGCTGCTAATTACAACAGTTGTATCGGGTGTTATACCACCCAGGCTCGCTCCGGACGGTCCTCCTGACTGATAGGCAATTTTATACGTCCCGGCAGGGACATTATTAAGCTGAAGAGGAACCGACGAATAAGAATTTGTAACCGGCCCGGAAATAGTAAAATTGACAGGGCCGGACCAGGCTCCGCCGTTATAATATGCAGTTACCGAGAGATTCGACGCCTGAGACGATGTGAACTTCAAAGTGTAAGTGATCTCTCCGCCTGTAGGCAATACCTGCAACACCGATGGTGATATACCGCTTAAAACAGCATTTTGAGGTCCGCCCGAATTATAAGAAATCGTATATTTTCCGGCGGGAACGCTTATAAAAGTATGCGGCACCATGGTATCCACATCTTTAAAGGGTCCAAAAATTGAGTAGTTGACACCACCGTTCCACGGAACGTCGTCTAACGTGGCATTCACATTTATCCTGGAGCTTACGGGCGTTTGAAAATTCAGAGTGAAGTCGATTGTGCGGCTGGCGGAAAGCTGCTGTGACGGCGCCGGGGTGATATTCGCCAGAGTTGCGCCTGAAGGGCCACCGTAGTCGTAGGTGATTGTGTAAGTTCCAGCAGTAACACTATTAAAACTCCAGGGTACCGTATTTTCAGAATCCGTGAAAGGCCCGCTCACCCGGAAATTTACTGAACCCGACCAGGGGGAGAGCCATTCAAGGTGGCATTGACACTGATATTCCCTGTATTCGCCCGGCTGGAACCGGGAGTGCTAAACGACCGGGCCGCCGACCAGCCCGATAACTGGTTACCCTTACTGGCAATTACCCTCCAGTAATACACGAAGTTTCCGTTCAGTCTGCCCGATGGGACAGTATAGCTCAAATTGCCGATGCTACCGGCATCGATGACAGGGTTTTGAAAATTATTGTCTGATGCGATAAGCAGCCTGTAAGTTGCGCCGGCAGCACCCCCACCCCAGGATAACGTCGGGGTTAATGTCGCTACTGCACTGTTATCAGCAGGAGACGTCAGGCTAACAGGCGGTATCTGCGGACCAAGGCATGCTGCAAGAATTAATATAAATATGGATCCAAACATTAATAAACGACGCATCTATCACCTCACAATCTCTTTATATCATTCATATAAATCTATCTTACAGGTCATCAACGGTCAATAGCTAAAAGGTCATAATTATGCACCTTTGCAGTGCAGTCAACTATAAATAGCCTACTTTAGCCAATTGTAAGGATTTACCGATGGAACAATTCAAGTAATTTCAAAGAAAAAAAACAAGGCCGGCAGGGATTAATCCCTGCCGGCCAAAGGAGGAGGCACCCCCAGTTATGGCCATACTCTTGTACGGCCTGAACTGACTATTTATTCTTTTCACTTAGGGTATCATAAGCTCGTGAAGCAACGGGGTATTGACATCTATTTTATCCCCTGCTACATCCAGCTTAATATCGCAATCCGATAGGAACCGGAAATATGCTTTGCCTTGACCTTCTTTTGCACCCGGTGGCAATTGCGTCTCAACTATATGATTCAACTTATGAGTAAGCGTACCCGTGCAGGCCTTTCCTGCCACACGCAGGACCAGTGCTTGCGGGTATTTTGCACCTGTAAATTTATCCAGCACAAAATCGCTGGGTTCGGCGGTAATGTCCGTTGTCACATCCACCAGTTGCGCGCCCTTATAGGCAAATATAACAGAGGAGGGTTTTTTCCCGAGTGAATCTATCATCTCGCCTACCGAATATATAAACGAATAATCCGGCAGGAATATCCGGCCCCAGTACCAGTAATTATACATATCTGACAGCGCAACATTGCCCCAGTTATGATCGTGATAACCAGTCCCCCTTACAGGGATCTCTTTCCCATTCAGAGTCAGCGTTCCCGTTACAGTGGCCCTGGGTTGAGCTATCGTCCAGCCGATCCACCTGTCCGGATTCTTGGTAAAATAGGAGAGGCCGTCCGGAGGATTCCTGAAACCCTCAGCAAGGCTGTCGAATGACAACTTGCATCCCAGGTCTTTGTCCTGAAACACTATATCGTAGTGTACTAGGTTGCCTTTCAAAGTATTTGTTCCCATGGTCACATCACAGCTTGTTTTCGAAGCAGTGCAATCTTTTTCGGCAAAATTAGCATCCACACTCGTCTTCTTGCCCGAGGGATCATATATAGCAAACTGGACGAGACGGGTTTGATTTTTACCACCTATTAAACTCGGATCAACAATCTGCCACGACGTTGACATGGAATACCCGTTATCAAAGACAGCATCAAGGTACCACCATTCATAAATAGTGCCGTCTTTGGTATGCAATGCATCATCTACATTGGAAGGTGTAAATAGTGTCTTCGGCATATTCTCAACTGCTATAGTAGGCGTAGACGGTTTAGATTCGGTTGCAGGCACAGCCGCAGGCGATTTAGCTGCGGGCGAAGAGACCGGCGCACAGCTAACCAGCACAGAAGCCAGGATGATGGAACAGCAAATTAGTAACCCAACAAATTTGAACTTCATAAAACCTCCTAATTTTTATCGCTCAGAACATCCTTTTGAAGATGTACTAATACCCATTCAATCCCGGCGCCGGCTGCGATATAGTTCGATGAGATACTTTACGTTCTCGAAATATTTTCAAATGTTAACAATATTTAATGGAAAATGCAATGCCCCTGGGAAATAGCCTATTTTAGCCGGCTGCAATAATTTACCCAATGGACCAATCGAGTCATTTCAAAGCAATAAAACACGAGACCGGCAGGGAATAATCCCTGCCGGCCAAAGGAGGAGGCACTCAATCATTGTCATACTTTTATATGACCTTCACTGGCCGTCTATACTTTTCATCTAGGGTATCAAGTATTCGTGAAGCACCGAGGTCTTGACATCTATTTTATCGCCTGCCACATCCAGCTTAATATCGCAATCCGATAGGAAACGGAAGTAAGCATGGCCTTTGCCTTCCTCGGCCCCCCATAGCAAAAGAGCTTCAACCAGGTGATTCAATTTATGAGTGATCGTTCCCTTGATGGTCTGGCCTTGCGGCCGTATAATCAGTGTCTGCGGATATTGGGCGCCGGTTAATTTATCCGGCATAAAATCGCTGCCTTCGGCGGTTACATCTGTTGTTAGACCCACCAATTTTTCTCCCTTATAGGCAAGTATAACGGAAGAAGGTTTTTTCCCAAGGGCATCAGTCATCTGCGCTATCGAATATATAATCGTGTAATCAGGTAAGAATATGCGTCCCCAATACCAGTAACTATACATCTCTGTCAACGCAATATTGCCCCAGTTATGATCGTGATAACCCACACCGGTTACCGGGATCTCTTTGCCATCCAATATCAGTGTTCCCGTCACCTTGGCCCTGGGTTGAGCTACTACCCAACCTATCCACCTGTCCGGCTGCCTGGTAAAATAAGACACGCCGTCCGGGGGTTTCCGGAAACCTTCAGTAACAACGCTTTCGAATGTCAACTTGCATCCCAGGTCTTTATCGCGGAACTCTATGTCATACCGGGGTATGCTCCCTTTCAAATGATTGGTCCCCATAGTCACATCACAGCTTGTTTCCGAGGCAGTTATATCTTTGGCTGCAAAAGGGGCATCGACATTCGTTTTTTTGCCCAAGGGATCATATATAGAAAATTGGATGATGTCGGGTGTCTCTTTACTATTTACAAAACTCGGATCACTAATCCCCCATGACGTTGACATAGAGTACCCGTTATCAAAAGTAGCATCCAGGTACCACCATTCATAAATAGTGCCGGCAGTTTCATGCAGTGCGTCATCGGCATCAGAAGGTGTAAGTGCCGTCTTCGCCGCCGGCTTCTCAGCAGTTACGGCAGCCGCAGCCGGTTTAGCTTCGGGGGGAGATACCGGCGCACAGGCAATCAGCACAGAAGTCAGAATGATAAAACAGCAAATTAGTAACCCAACAAATTTACACTTCATACAGCCTCCCTAATTCATTTGTTTCCTGGATTCTTCTCTTTAAGATGTCCAGGTGCCCATCAATCCCGGTGCCGTCTACAACATAGTTCGATGAGATATTTTACGTTCTCGAAATATTTTCAAATGTTAACAATATTTATTGGAAAATGCAATGCCCCTGGGCAATAGCCTGTCTGCCCAAATAACCTGATTGACAAAGAAGAAATAAAATGCTAAATTCGCACAAAGTAAGCGGTTATTCTTAAACTACCGAAAATCCGCTTACCTGATTGACTAATCTTGAACCGGGGGATAGGCTGTAATTTTGGTACTGTATGCCTGAATAACTGCATAAGGAGTCTACAATGAACGGATATATGGGCAAAATTCTGGTAGTTGACCTTACAAAAAAAGAACTTAAAGATGAGGCGTTGAATGAGCAATACGCCCGTGATTTCCTGGGCGCCGGCGGCATAGCCTGCCGTTACCTGGCAGATATGATCGACGAAAAAACCGATCCTTTAGGCCCTGACAATCCCCTGATATTCATGACCGGGCTGCTCACAGGTGCAGGCGGCCCCAGCTTCAGCCGATGGGTGGTCGCCTCACGTTCTCCCTATACCACATTCTATGGCGATTCCAATGGCGCAGCCCATTTCGGTTCCGAGCTGCGCTTTTCCGGTTACGATGGAGTCATTGTCAAAGGCAAATCGGATAAGCCCGTTTACCTTTACATCAAGGACGGTAAGCCCGAACTCAAAGATGCTGCCGGCCTGTGGGGCAAGGACACACATGAAACCCAGGCGGCCATCCGTAAAGAATACGATGATCAGCGAATACGCATAGCCTGCATCGGGCAGGCAGGCGAGAACCAGGTTTTATTTGCCAATATCATGACCCAGGACGGCCATTGCGCCGGCCGTGCAGGTATGGGTTGCGTTATGGGCTCTAAAAAGCTCAAAGCTATTGCCGTACGCGGCAAAGCCAAGATCCCCATGCATGACCCCGAGAAGTTCAGGGAAGTTGCCCGTGCGGCCATGGAAGAGGTCAAGACCGGCTTCATTTCACAGGTAATGCATGACACAGGCACCGCCGGGTGGGTGGATTCCGGCATCA
>Ga0182021_10004310_pt1 | contig 16739 bp, 15 predicted proteins | sample 612E3MmetaG_FD_120493 | JGI IMG/M metagenome (GOLD analysis project Ga0182021, IMG submission 120493) | Permafrost microbial communities from Stordalen Mire, Sweden - 612E3M metaG (Illumina Assembly) | ecosystem: Environmental > Terrestrial > Soil > Wetlands > Permafrost | place: Sweden...
AATGCAGACAAGTACCCCCTGCAATTCCCGATCATCGTCCAGGACTGAACGAGTCTGTTAGCCTTCCTGAATGCTGGTGATCACTCGTAAGCCGGAACAGTCCATCGTCATCGGCGGTGAGGTTGAAGTCATCGTCCTCGGCATCTCCAAGGATGGCGTGCGGCTGGGCATCAAGGCCCCCAGAAGCGTCCAGGTCCATCGCCGGGAGGTCTTCGAGGCCATCGCCGCCGAAAACCGGGCCGCCACCGCGGCCAAGGCACCCGTCCAGGATGCCGCCGCCCTGCTCCGGGCCGCTCAAGTTCGAAAACCTCACGTCCGATAAAGCCCCATTGAGGCCCCCGTGGATCCCCTCGTCGCCAGCGCAGTAGCCCAGACCCAGGCCATGACCCAGAACCAAGTCGCGGTCGCCATGCTCAAGAAGTCCGTGGATATCATGGCCCAGCAGGGCGCCGACATGGTGCGGTTGATGTCCCAGCAGTCCGGTATCGGGCAGCAGGTAAATCTGTACGCCTAGCGTTCATTTCAAATAGGGCGCCAGGTACTTCCCCGTCACGCTGGCCTTCTTCTTGGCCACCTCTTCGGGCGTGCCTACGGCGATGATGCGGCCCCCTTCGCCGCCGCCCTCGGGGCCCAGGTCGATGATCCAGTCGGCGGTTTTGATCACGTCGAGGTTGTGCTCGATGACGATGAGGGTGTTGCCGGTCTCCACCAGCCGGTTGACGACCTCCAGCAGCTTCTGGATGTCCTTCAGGTGCAGGCCTGTGGTGGGCTCGTCCAGGATGTAGACGGTGCGGCCTGTGGCCCGCTTGCTCAATTCCTTCCCCAGCTTCACCCGCTGGGCCTCGCCGCCGGACAGCGTGGTTGCACTCTGACCCAGGCGGATGTAGCCCAGACCCACGTCCATGAGGGTCTGCAGCTTGTTGGCCAGCACGGGAATGGGGGCAAAGAGCCCCAGAGCCTCCTCCACGGTCATGTTGAGCACGTCGGAGACGCTGTGTCCCTTGTAGTGGATCTCCAGGGTCTCCCGGTTGTAGCGCTTGCCCTTGCACTGCTCGCAGGTGACATAGACATCCGGGAGGAAGTGCATCTCGATCTTGAGTACGCCATCTCCTTCGCACTTTTCGCAGCGCCCGCCCTTCACGTTGAAGCTGTAGCGGCCCGGCATATAGCCCCGGGCCTTGCTTTCGGGCAGGTGGGCGAACAGTTCCCGCAGGGGCGTGAAGAGCCCCGTGTAGGTGGCGGGATTGCTGCGGGGGGTGCGGCCGATGGGGGCCTGGTCGATGTCGATGACCTTGTCCACGGCCTCGAGGCCCTTGATGGTTTTGTGCTTGCCCACGATGTGGACGCCCTGGTGCAGCTGGTTTGCGAGGGCCTTGTAGAGGATCTCGTTCACCAGGGTGCTCTTGCCCGATCCGCTGACGCCGGTCACGCAGGTGAAGAGGCCAATGGGGAAGTCCGCATCCACCTTCTTGAGGTTGTTCTCCTCGGCACCAAGGATGGAGAGCTGGCCGCGTTTCGCCTTGCGCCGGACGCGGGGGACGGGGATGGCATCCCGACCCGACAGAAAATCCCCGGTGATCGAACCGGGCGTGCGGGCGATCTCGTCCGGGGTGCCCTGGGCCACCACCCACCCACCGTGCTCGCCGGCGCCGGGGCCCATGTCCACCACATGATCCGCAGCCAGGATGGTTTCCAGATCGTGCTCCACCACCAGCACCGTGTTGCCCAGGTCGCGCATTTCCTGGAGGGTTCGGATGAGTTGCAGGTTGTCCCGCTGGTGGAGGCCGATGCTGGGCTCGTCCAGCACATAGAGCACGCCCTGGAGCTTGCTGCCGATCTGCGTGGCGAGACGGATCCGCTGACCCTCGCCGCCGGACAGGGTGGCCGCGCTGCGGTCCAGGGTGAGGTAGCCCAGTCCCACATCATCGAGAAAGCCCAGGCGCTCACGGATCTCCTTCAGCACTTTCTCCGCGATGACCGCGTCCTTGCCTTCAAGCGCTAGATCGGCGAACCAGCTCCGGGCCTCCCGGACGCTCTGGGCCACCACATCGGCGATATGCAGACCGCCCACGAACACGGCCAGGATCTCGGGCTTCAGGCGCTGGCCCCCGCAGGCCTCGCAGGGAATCACGCGCATGGATTCCTCCAGTTCCGCCTGGATCTCTTCGCTGGTGGTTTCGCGGTAGCGACGCTCGAGGTTGCCGATGATGCCCTCGAAGTGATGGACGAAATCGTAGCGGTTGCGCTTGCTTTCGTAAGTGAATCGCATCTCCTTCTCGGTGCCGTGGAGGAGGAGTCTGCGGATGTCGGCGGGCAGCTTCTTCCAGGGCGTGTCCAAGCTGAACTTCAGCTTGCGGGCCAGCTGATCCATCAATTGAGAACGCCAGCCGTCCTCGCTCACGCTCTTCCAGCCGCTGGCCTGGATGGCGCTCTCGTTGATGGAGAGGGCGGGATTCGGAATGATCAGCTCCTCCGCGAACTGGCGCTTGAACCCGAGGCCGTCGCAGGTGGGGCAGGCACCATAGGGGCTGTTGAAGGAGAAGGAGCGGGGCTCCAACTCCGGCAAGCCCAAACCGAACTTCGCGCACTTCGTGTTGTTGCAGGCCAACTTGCTGGAAAAGAGCTGTTCGGTACCGTCACGGCGCCCTTCCTGGGCGCCGCCCTTCGGGCCATCCTTCGGACGGTGGGCCTCCGCTCCTGCTTCGGCCTCTAGGATGATTAAGGCCGAACCTTCGGCCAGGTTGCAGGCGATCTCCAGGCTGTCCGCCAGACGGGATTGGATCGCGGGGCTCACCTTCAGCCGGTCGATGACCACCTCGAGCGTGTGCTTCTTCTGTTTGTCCAGGTCGGGGATGCCTTCGGTGAGGTCGAGCATCTGGCCATTGACGCGGGCCCGGATGTAACCGCGCTTCATGAGGTCCTGGAGCAGCTTCTTGTACTCGCCCTTGCGGCCGCGAACCACGGGAGCCAGGATCTGCAGCTTGGTGCCCTCGGGCTTGGCGAGAATCTGGTCGGCCATTTCCTGGATGGTCTGGCTGGCGATGGCATTGCCGCAGGCCACGCAGGTGGGTTTGCCTGTGCGGGCGTAGAGCAGGCGCAGGTAATCGTAGATCTCCGTCACCGTCGCGACCGTGGAGCGAGGATTCTTGCTGGTGGTCTTCTGCTCGATGGAGATGGCCGGGGACAGCCCCTCGATGCTGTCCACATCGGGCTTCTCCATCTGATCGAGGAACTGCCGCGCGTAGGCCGAGAGGCTCTCCACGTAGCGCCGCTGGCCTTCGGCATAGAGGGTGTCGAAGGCCAGGCTTGACTTCCCCGAGCCTGAAAGGCCCGTGATGACGACCAGCTGGTTGCGCGGCAGACTGAGGTCGAGATTCTTGAGGTTGTGCTCGCGAGCGCCCTTGATGTGGATGTGTTCCATAGTTCTCCAGTTTACGCCATTTTTTCGCCTCTGCGAATTGCGTCTAGAATCGTCTGATGCACCCAGCCGAACTGGCGATCCTGCTTCATCGCGCCCTCGAGGTCCGGTTGGCGCGCCTGCAGGAACTGCTGGATAAGGACCACTGGGCCGATGATTCGGAGCAGCTCCATCAGGTGCGCGTGGCAGCCCGCCGGCTGGGCGCGGTGCTCGATCTGGTGGATGCGGACATCTACCCAGGACACAAGGGCCAGCGCCGCGCCCTGAAGAATCTGGTCGACATCCTCGGGCTGCCCCGCGAGCTGGATGTTCACACCGGACACTTGGCGGCCTATCACCTCGAAGCCCGCACCACCACCCAGGCCGCCGTCATCGAGTACCTGCTGGAACTGGTGGACCGCAGCCGCGCCAAGGCCCGCCGGACCATGGCGAAGGAACTCGAACGGCTACGGCTGCCAGACCTCGAACGCCTGCTGGAGGTGCCCGCTTTGCAGCACCCCTTTCAGTCCGTCTCCTTGCAAGAGGCTGCCTGGGTGTGCCTGGAACCCCGTGCCAGTGCTGCTCTCGGTGACCTGACCGCACTCGCGGCCCACGAGGATCCGACCGCATTGCACAGGACCCGAATCAAGATCAAGAAGCTGCGGTACGCCATTGAGGCCCTGGAGAGCGCCTTCGCCGGGCCACCAGAACCTGTCCTGAAGACTTTGCGGGACCTCCAAACGGCGCTCGGGGAGCATCACGATTTTGCCGCCCTTGAGGCCCTGCTCTGGGAGATGGAAGCCCAGCTTCGTCTCCGGGCCCGTCCGACCCTTGGCGGAGGCGTGATCGAGCTTCTCGGCGATGTGGCCGAAACCCGTCGCACGGCCTTTGGTCGCTTCGTCACCCTTGCCGAGGGTCAGGATCGCGATGCCTTCGCCCGAGCGGTTCGACCGGCCCTGGGGCTTTCCCAGGCAGATGGATTCCGGGCATGAGCTTCTGGCGTGTCCGGATCCGCCCCCTGGCCTGGCTGCGCAGCCTGCACGCCAAGCTCTTCGTGCTTCTGGGCCTGGTGACCAGTGTGCTCACGCTGGCCGTCGCCTACTCCATCATCCGCAACAGCCGCAAAGAACTGGAAAGCTACTCGCGCAGGCTGGTGATCGAAACCGCAGGCACGGTGGAAACGGACGTCGTGGAGCGCGATCCCACCTTCAAGGATCCCGACAAGCTGGATCAGCTGCTGGAGAGTATTGCCGGACCCGACCGCAGCATCTTCCAGATCGATGTATTCAAGCGGGTGGGACGCGGTTCGGAAGTCGAGCTGGTCCGCTCCTCCGGTGATGAATCCATCGTCGAATGGGGTCCGGAAATCGGGTCCTACCTGTCCCTGCCGGGTCCCCAGGCCGAGTTGGTGGACCTCGAACCGGCCGGGCGCGCCTGGAAGGTCTACCTGCCCATCCGCACCCACAAGCCCGGTCAGCCTCCCATCGGCCTCATCCGCGCCTACTGCGACCTGGAGCGCTGGGAAGTCGTCTGGGACAACAACCTCAAACGCACTTTGCGGACCCTGCCAGGCGTCCTGCTGGGTGAATTCATCCTGCTCTGGCTGATCCTCCGCGTCCTCATCAGCGATCCCATCGAGGCCATGGTGATCGCCATGCAGAAATTGGAGCGGGGCGAGGCCGCCGTGCGCGTGTCCGTGCGCCGCAGTGATGAACTGGGCCTCATCGCCGCCCGCTTCAATGGCATGGCCATCGAGCTCCAGCGGGCCGGCGAGGAGCGCGAAACCCTGATCCACGAGATCCGCGGCCTCAACGCCAACCTGCAGGGCCGCATCGACGCCGCCCTGTCCGAGCTCCAGGCCAAGAACAACGAGCTGGCCGCCCTGGTCGAACGCAACGCTCTGCTTCGGGAAGAACTGAGCGCCCAGGAACGCCTGGCCGTCGCTGGCCAGCTGACGGCCACCTTCGCCCACGAGGTGGGTACCCCCTTGAACCTCATGACAGGGCACCTCCAGCTGCTGGATGCGCAGAAGGACCTGCCGGAAAAGACCCGGGAGCGCCTGCACGTCATCCAGGCCCAGATCCAGCGCGTGGGCGACATCGTGCGCCGCATGCTGGACCTCACCCGTCGGCCCCAGCTGCTCAAGGAGACCCAGCCCTTCGCAGACCTGCTGGCGGATCTGGAGCAACTCTGGACGCCCACCCTGGCCGCCCATGGCGTCACCGTGGCGGCCAAGGCTCCTCCGGGATGCAGCCTGAACGTGGACCGAAAGCAGATGGAGCAGCTCTTCCTCAACCTCATGAACAACGCCTTGGACGCCATGCCATCCGGCGGCACGGTGCATTTGACGGCCCAACCTTCGGATGACAGCTCGCCTGATGCCCCGTGGTGGGAGCTGCGCTTCCAGGATTCAGGGCAGGGCATCCCCCGTGACCTGCTGGGCCAGGTCTTCCGCCCCATGTTCACCACCAAGCCGGAAGGCAAGGGCACGGGCCTGGGGCTCAGCATCTGCCGGGAAATCGTGCGGAATCACGGCGGCGAGATCCGGATTGAAAGTACAGAAGGCCAGGGCACCTGCGTGATCTTCACCCTCCCGGGGGCGTTGACAGCCTAGATTTCGACGACCTCGACGTCTCCCAGCGCCTCTTCCAGGAAGCGGCTTCCCACTTCCTTCAGGCGGCTGCTGGCATCGGTCAGCTGGACGCGGAGTTCGCCCCGGGCGCTGGCGGTGCGGTAGCCCAGGCGGCCCTGCAGCAACCGGTCCACGGCCTTGGCGGTCACACGGCCACTGTCGATCCACCGGGTGCCGGGGCGGCTGCGCTCCAGGCTCGTCATGAGGGTCGGGTAGTGCGTACAACCCAACACCACCGTCTTCACTTCGAAGGGCAGCTGGTTCATGTAGCGGCGGCAGATGGTGTCGGTGACAGGATCGTCAAACCAGCCCTCCTCCGCCAGAGGCACCAGCAGGGGGCACGCCACACTGTGGATGACCTTGGCGGGATCCCGGCGACGGATGGCCGTCTCGTAGGCGGCGCTGCTCACGGTCGCCAGGGTCCCGATGATGCCCACGGCCCCATGATGCTCGGCCGCTGCTTCGGCGCCGGGCTCGATCACGCCGATCACCGGGCAGGGGCTCACGGCCTGTAGGGCGGTCAAGCCATGGGCGCTGGCGGTATTGCAGGCGATCACGATGAGCTTGGGGTCGTGGCGCTGGAGCAGCTCGCCCATCTGCAGGGTGTACCGCTCGATGGTGCGGTGGCTCTTGGTGCCGTAGGGCAATCGCGCCGTATCTCCGAGGTAGACCAGGTCCTCCTGGGGGAGCAGCTGGCGCAGGGCGTGGATGACCGTGAGCCCGCCAATGCCCGAGTCGAACACCCCGATGGGCTGGTCCGCGCGGATCATGACGGATCCCTTTCCGCCAAGATGGCGATCCACTCGCCTTCTTTCAGCACCTTGAGGGGCCTGAACCCATGGGACGCGAGGCTCACCAGGGCTTCGTCCGTGCGCTCGGCCAGGATGCCACTGGCGACGAGCCAGCCGCCGGGGGCGGACACCTCGGCCATGCGCGGCAGCAGCTCCTGGATGGTTTCCAGCAGGATGTTGGCCAGCAGACCCGCATAGGGACCTGCCACCCGCGGGTGGTCCAGGGTGCCGACGAAGCTCTCGTAGGGCCGGGCGCCCTTCAGCAGGTGGGAGTTCAGTTCGATGAGTTCGTCCATGGCCGGGCCGCAATCGGGATCGATGTCAAAGGCCGTGAGTCGCCGCCCGCCCAGCAGGAAGGCGGCCAGCGAGAGGATGCCCGTGCCGGCGCCGATATCGAGGAGGGGGCCCTTGAGGTTTTCCTCCAACGACAACTCCTCCAGCAGTTCCATACAGAGGCGCGTGGTCTCGTGGCCCCCGGTGCCGAAGGCCAGGCCCGGATTCACCACCAGGTCGATCCGGTCCGCAGGGCCCGGGGTTGCGTCCCAGAGCGGACGTACATGAAAGCGCTTGCCGACCTCGAAGGCGCCGAAGCCTTCTCGGCTCTTGGCCAGCCAATCCTCGTCACCGAAGGTTTCGGCCTTGAGGAGACGGACCCCGGGGAAGGCTTTGAGACCCGCGGGTTCCGGGGGGAGGGTCCCAGGCGAAAAGTAGACATAGCAGGTTTTGGGTGGATCGGCCTCCCGATAGAAGGCGGATGACCCACTCCCTTCCAGCCAGCCGCATAGGGCCTCTTCCTGCAGTTCAGGAACCTCCAGTTTCCACCTCAAATGCGACACGTTCGTCATGGGCCAAGGTTAGCAGGCCTCCCGGGAACCATCTGGACTCGGGCTGCACTCAGTAGGTGCGGCAGGCCAGAATGCCGTGGTGAGTGGAGTGTTGGGGGGAAATGGCACGGGGGGATAAGCGTCCCCCCGTGTTTATTTGCGGCCGTCGGCCTGGAGGAACTACTCCGCTGCCTCGGCCGATTCCGCGTCCTCAAGATCCAGCCGTTTCATCTTTTCGAGGAAGGTGGTGCGTTTGAGGCCCAGGAGATCGGCAGCGCGCTTCTTGTTCCCCCGGGTGATGGCCAGGCTCTGGAGCATGAGCGTCTTCTCCATGTCCGACACCACCTGGTTGAGATCCAACCCTTCGGCGGGCAGATCCATCCCGAAGGCCGCGGCGGCCGGGGAGGCGAAGGCATCGGCCGGAACCGGCGTGTAGCCGGCCTTTGGCGCTTCGGCCATGGGCACTTCGCCCATGCGCTCGGCCAAGAAGGCGAAATCCTCCCGCGTGAGCACGGGGCGTGTGCCCGAAAGGACGATGGCACGCTCGATGGCGTTCTCCAGCTGTCGCACGTTCCCAGGCCAGGGCAGGGACATCAACAGAGGATCCACGCTGGGATGCAGAGCCTTGGGGTAGAGGCCATGTTCGCGGGCCTTGCGGTTGAGGAAGTGCTGGGCCAGGAAGGGCACCTCCTCCCGCCGGGCCCGCAGGGGCGGCATGGTGATGGGCACGACCTCGAGCCGGTAGAACAGGTCCTCGCGGAAGGTGCCGTCCTGCATCTTCTTCCACAGGTCCACGTTGGAAGCGGTCACTACGCGCACGTCCACCTTCACCGGCGCGCCACCACCCAGGGGCTGCACCTCGCGCTCCTGCAGCACCCGCAGCAGGCGCACCTGGGCGCTCAGGGGCATGGTGCCGACTTCGTCGAGGAAGATGGTTCCGCCGTGGGCTTCCCGGAACTTGCCTGGCGTGTCCTTGCGGGCATCCGTGAAGGCGCCCTTGTTGTACCCGAAGAGTTCGGACTCCAGGAGATTCTCAGGGATGGCACCACAGTGGACGGCCACGAAGGGCTCCGCGTTGTCGGCGCTCATGCGATGGATGGCCCGGGCGATGACCTCCTTGCCGGTGCCGCTTTCCCCCAGCAGCAGCACCGTGGCGCGGGTGGCAGCAGCGCTGCGGGCGCGAGCCAGCACATCCTGCATGGCCGCGCTGGTGCCCACGAGGCCGAAGGCCAGCGCCTGCGACGCGCTGAGCTGAGTGGTGGTGCCCGAGCGCGGACGCAGGCCCGGCATGGGAGGCTCCGGACCCAGCACGCCCCAGCGCACGGAACCCAGGGCACCCCATTCCGACAGGGCCTTGCAATCCATGGGTTCCCCATCGGGCTTCAGGCCCAGCAGAATGGGCAGGGCCGCCACTTCAGCCATCATGCGATTCAGTTCCGGCGGTGGCCAGGCGCCCTTGGCGCTGATCACCCACAGGTCCACATCCCGTGGCGCCAGAGCCGGGAAGGCTCCGCGATCCAGGGTCACGTCCCACAGCGCCGCCCACCGATGTTCCAGCCCCCCGGTGTCGTCCCCGAGGGTGGACCAGTGAAGGCGCGGCAGCTGGGTCATAGGCTCCTTGGTTGGAAATAGCCTAGATGCAGGGAGCTGAGGGTCAAGTCAAAAAAATGACGGGACAAAATCTATCCTTGCTCCACGGCGTACGATAAAGGAAGCATTCCGGAGGTTCCCATGTCCCTTATGGAATCCACCATGGTTCCGCTCGGCACGGGCTGTCCGGATTTCACGCTGCCCGGGGCGGATGGTCAGCTCTGGTCCCGGGACGACTTCCACTGTCCAGCCCTGCTGGTGGTGGTCATGTGCAACCACTGTCCCTATGTGCAATCCATCGACGATCGCCTCAATGCCTTGGCGAAGGCCTATGCCGGGCGCTGTGCCGTGGTGGGCATCAACTCGAACGATGCGGTGGCCTTCCCGGAGGACAGCTTCAAGGCCATGCGGGCCCGTGCCAAGGCCAAGGGCTACGTCTTCCCCTACCTTTGGGACGAGGAACAGACCGTGGCTCGCGATCTTGGCGCGGTGTGCACGCCGGACTTCTTTCTCTATGGTTCCCACCGGCACCTGAACTACCGGGGTCGCATGGATGACAACTGGAAGGACGCCACCCGCGTCACCCATCAGGATCTGAAGGAAGCCATCGAGCATGTTCTTAACGGGAAGGAGCCCCTGGAGACCCAGTATCCGAGCATGGGCTGCAGCATCAAATGGAAGCACGCCCACTGAGGCTCTTCTTCGGCCTTCCGCTTCCCTTGGACCTGCGCGAGAACCTTGGCCAGTGGCGGCGGAACTACCCTGGCATCGAGGGCTGGTCCAGGATCGAGGGCCTGCACCTGACCCTGGCCTTCCTCGGCCAGCGCCCAGCCGGGTCCCTGCCCGGCCTGGAAGGCATCGCGACGGCCATCGCGCAGCGCCACGGGGCCTTCGCCTTGACCATCGCGGCGCTCGGCAGCTTCTCCCGTTCGGGAACCACCCGGCTGCTCTGGCTGGGCCTGGCGCCTTCGCCGGCCCTGGCAGTCCTCACTGAGGACCTGCGCCGGCACCTTCTCGCCGTGGGCGAAGCCATCGACACCAAGCCCTTCCATCCCCACGTGACTCTGGCCCGCTTCCGCCAGGCCCAACCCATGGCCGGATTCACGGATCCACCCATCCAGGGTTTCACCGCGGACTGCCTGACCCTCTTTGAAAGCCATCCGCAGGGATGCTACACGGGGCTGCGGAGCTGGCCCTTGCAAAGGGTATGATCGGAAGTTCTGCCGGAGCTGCGATGCGCCTTGCTGTCCTACCGATCTGCCTCGCGGCCCTGCCCCTTTGCGCCCAGTGGGACGTGCGTCTGGAACTGCCCCGGCCCACGGGTCAGAACCTGCCCCAGACGCTTCTCAGCGGAACCGGGAACCTGGTGGCGGGGGATTTCGATACGGGCCAGGGGTTCATCGCCACGGTGAGTCGGCAGCTCCTCCAGGTCGGCCCCCTGCTGAAGGTGGAAGGCGGGCTGGAGTATTCCCAATTCACGGCCGATGGCAACCTTGCTTATGGAACAGTCTCCCAAGGCGCCAATCTCAGGCAGCAGGGGGTGGGGTTGGATATCAACGCCCAGATCTGGGTGCCCTTTGTGGGCATCGCGGGCGAGTTGGGCCTCATCCAACGCTTCCAGCGCTATACCTTCGAGACCGCCGGAGCCTCCAATGCCAAGGACCTGAGTCGCACCTGGCTGCGAGTGGGCGCCCGCTGGCGGATTCCTTCGCCGGTGGTCCATCCCTATGTCGTCGCCAGCTATCAGCAGCCCGTCACCAAAGAGAACCCCGTGCGGCTCAGCAGCGCTTCGGATCTGGTGGCCTACCTGACCGCCCAGGGCAGTGGACAGGAGTTCCAGCGCCTGTGGACCTTTGGGGTGGGGGTGGCCTTCTGATGGTCCGCCGAGTCCTTGCCGCCCTCATCCTCATTCCGGTCCTGGCGGCTGCGCCCGCCGCCAAGACGCGTCCGAAACTGGTGGTCGTCATCGCGGTGGATCAGTTGTCCGCCGAGCTGATGCAGACCTATGGCCCTGAACTGACGGGGGGACTTGCACGGTTGCGCAAGGAGGGGGTCTTCTTCACCGAGGCCTACCACGACCACGGGTTCACCGAGACGGGCCCTGGCCATTCCGTGCTGCTCTCGGGCCGCTTCCCCGCCAACACCGGCATCGTCGAGAACCGCTGGCTGGACCGGGTCGCCGGCAAGTTCGTCTACTGCGTTGAAGACGCCGCCGCCAAGTCCCTCACCGCGCCGGGCCAGGCCAGTTCCTCCAACGCCCGCTTCCTAGGTGATGGGCTGGGCGACTGGCTGCAGGCTCAGGTGCCCGGCAGCCGGGTCTTCGCCCTGTCGGGGAAGGACCGGGCCGCCATACTCATGGCCGGACGCAAGCCCACAGGCGTCTTCTGGTTCACCGGTCCGGCCGGCTTCACCAGTTCCACGACCTATGCAACACACTTGCCCGCTTGGCTGGTTCGCTATGACCAGGGACTCTCCTCCCGCATCACTGCGGACAGTTGGCTCTGGTCGAAGGATCCCGCCACACCCGAGGGGCGGTCCGCCCAGTGGACCTTCGGCTCCTTGATCATACGGAATGGGGGCCTGCCGCGACTCATCCAAGGGGCCGGAATGCCTCTGGACAAAGGGTTCGACGTCCGGTTCCGCAAGTCTCCCTTCCTGGACGCGGTGACGCTGGAAGCCGCCGAGGCCCTGCTGGACGGCGAGAAGCTGGGCCGCGGCCGCGGCACCGATCTGCTGGCCATCAGCTTCTCGGCCACGGACTACATCGGCCACAACTACGGAACGCTGGGCACCGAGATGCGCGACCAGATCCACCGGCTGGACCGGGGGCTCGGCCGCCTGCTGGACCGCCTCCGCCACGAGCATCCGGGCGCCTGGGTGGTACTGAGCGCCGACCACGGCGGCCTGGATATCCCAGAGGCCCTCAGCGACCAGGGATTCCCTGCGCGCCGCCTCCTTGCCGAACCTTTCATGGCGGCCCTGCAGGCTGATCTGCGCGGCGCCTTCAAGGCGGATCAGGATCTCCTGGTCCCGACCACAGAACCCAACACCCTCTACCTCGACGAGTCCGCCCTGAAGGCCGCGAACCTGGATCGCCACGAAGTGCTTCAACGGGTCCAGTCCTGGCTGCGCGCCCGCCCGGAGGTCGCCGCGGCTTTCACCGCGGAGGAGCTCCAGGCCACGGACCCCACGGCCACCGGCAGCCCCCGGGACAGCAGCCTCCGCGTGCTGTTGCGCCGCAGCTTCCGCCCCGAGCGCAGCGGCGACATTCTCGTGGCGCTGAAGCCCTTCGTCATCATCGGCGTCCCCCCGACCGAGTACCCGGCGACCCATGGCACGCCGAACGCCTACGATCGCCGCGTGCCCCTGATCTTCTGGGGCCCCTGGAAAGGCGGCGAGCGCCACGAACCCGTGCGCACCGTGGATCTGGCTCCCACCCTGGCCCGCGAACTGGGACTCCAGCCCGGCACCGTGGACGGGAAGGCGCTGGACCTGGGCGCGCGGAAATAGGATCTGCCATGACGATCCCCCGCCACGCCCGCCTCGTGATCCTCACCGGCGCGGGCATCTCCGCGGAAAGCGGCCTGCGCACCTTCCGCGCCGCCGATGGCCTCTGGGAGCAGCACCGGGTGCAGGATGTGGCCACACCAGAGGCCTTCCATCGGGATCCGGCGCTGGTCTACCGCTTCTACAACGAGCGGCGGCGAAGTCTCGCCACCGTGCGACCCAACGCCGCCCACCTCGCCCTGGCCCGACTGGAGCGGGAATGGGGTGGCGAGCTTCTCCTGGTCACGCAGAATGTGGACGATCTGCACGACCGGGCCGGCTCAAGGAACCTGCTCCACATGCACGGGGAACTCCTCAAGGGGCGCTGCCTCGCTTGTGGAACAGTCCATGACTGGCCCGGGGACATGGACCCAGCCAGTCGCTGCCCCACCTGTGGCCGCGGCCCCGTGCGCCCGCACATCGTGTGGTTCGGCGAGCTGCCCCTGGAGATGGACCGCATCTACCGGGCCCTGGACCACTGCGACCTCTTCGTGGCCATCGGCACCAGCGGGCATGTGTACCCCGCCGCCGGGTTCGTGGAAGCCGCGGCTCCCGGCGCACGAACCGTGGAGTTGAACCTCGAATCCAGCCTCGTGGCCAGCGCCTTCCAGGAAGCCCGCACGGGCCTAGCCACGGACCTAGTGCCTGCCTTCGTCTCGGAATTGCTGGGCGGATGAAGGGCCGATCTCGAAGCCGGATGCTGCGGCCCTTGGTTCCTACCCCTTCAGCAGCCGGTCGTCCGCCAGCCTCAGCATGTGTTCGCTGGCGAGGACGCCATCCTGGTGGTTCATGCGCTGGAAGTGGCTCCGGAGATGGCGCAGCGTGCGGGGCACGGCTGAGGCGAAGTGGGCCTTCCGGCGGTGCACGAGCTGGTAGCCGAAGGTGCCCAGGGCCTTGAGGCTCCGCTGCAGGGCGCTGAGGTTCAGTTCCTCCATCAGGGCTTCATGGTTCCAGCCCAGTTCGTTCTGCAGGGGCCCGAAGAGGGCGCGTCCCGCCTCCTTGGACCAGTCCCAGTAGGCGTCATAGCGCAGGCTGGCCAGGTCATAGGTGGCGGCCCCCCGACGGGCGTCCTGGAAGTCGATGGCCACCAGCCGATCGCCGTGCACCATGAGATTGCGGACATGAAAGTCGCGGTGGACGAAAAAGTGGGCGCGCGTCTCCAGGCTGGCGTGGATGTCCTCCATCATCCGGTCCAGCCAGCGGGGCGGATCCTTCTGTAGGAAATCCTGGAAGAAGTTCTGGCGGCAATAGTCCCATTCGTACTCGAACTTGGCCTGGTCGAAGGCGCGGCTCATGAAGAAGGTGTGACCCGGCGCCCCCAGCGTCAGTGGCCCCGCCAGGGTGGACAGCAGGTATCCGGCCTGCTGCGCCCAGGTCAGCTCCTCCTCCGGATGCTCCATCAGGCGTCGCTCCAGGGTGGTGTCCCCCAGGTCTTCCACCAGCAGGCAGTGGTCGGCGTCGTCACTCTGCATGATGGTCGGTACGCGGAGCAGGGGATCCAGATAGGCCTGGAGCGCGCGGAACTCGAAGTAGCTGTCATCGGCCTGCTCCGGTGTGTCGAGTGGATGCAGCACGACCAGGGCAGTGCCCAATTGGGGATGCCCCACGCGAAAGTACTGCCGGGTCCCTGCGTCCCCGGCGAGGGGCCGTGGATCGGTCAGATTCCAGCGCTCGAGGGCACGTTGCAGGCGGGGGTCCATACCTTCAGGTTAAGCCGTTGTCGCAAAACATTCCTGTCCTCCTTTGGCCTGGGACGGCATAAGGGGCCGTAACAAAACAGCCAGGACTGCGCTGGCTATTTCGTAACGGTCCCTAAGCCCAACCGCACCTGGTTGCCGCCTTCCTCGAACCAGAGGGCGTCGGCGTCGGTGATGGCCGCCGGAGGTGCGGCATCCGGGCCGAGGACACAGCCCGTGAGCCGGCCCCTGGGTCGTGCGGTGGGGTGGAGGTAGCAGCCCGGCAGGCGGCCCTCCTGACCTGGGGCCAACTCGGCAGCAGCCTGGATCAGGGCGTCGGCGGTGCCCACCTCGCGCCAAGGGAAGGGTTCGACCACCACGCCCAGATGGAAGGGCAGCCGTGGGCGCAAGTCGTCCACTTCGCTTGGGCCTTCGGGAAGGAGGGCAAGGGCCTCCGGCGACCAGGCCGCGGCACCCGTGAAATGGAAGGGCCCTTGGGTCCCCACTACTCCCTTGGGAAGCACCCGGCCCAGGTCGTCCAGCCAGACGGGATTCCATCTCCCCCCGGGATGGGGTACGAGCAGCCAGCTCAGGGTGGCCGCAGTTTCGCGGTGGCCGTCCCGCAAACGATCAAAGGGCACGGTCTCGGCCCATACGTCGGCGTTCCAGGTGATCAGTTCCGAGGCCACACGGCCCCGGGCATGGAGCAGGCCCCCGGCGCTGCCCAGCAGTCGGGGTTCCTCGAAGACCTCGATGCCAGAAGCCACGGCCCGAAGGCGGTCAGGATGCAGGTAGGCGTTGCAGCCAAGGCGCTGGATCCCATGGGCCCGCAGGGCACCGGCCCCCCATTGCAGAAGGGGCCGGCCCTGGATGGTCCAGGCGGGTTTGGGTAGGCACTGGCTCAGGGGTCCCATGCGCAGGCCCAGGCCTGCGGCGAGCAGGAAGCCCTCCAGGGGTTCAGCCACCAGCCTCGTCCGGTCCATGGGGCAAGGGCTTCAGGAGGAACTGCCCCGGTGCCAGGCCGCGCATGGCCAGCACGCGGATCCGCCAGCCCTGAAGGCGCAGTTCGTCGCCGGGGCGCAGCACACGACCCAGCTGCTCCTGGAAGAAGCCGCCGAGGCTGACCGACCCAGCCTCGGTCTCCAGGTTCAGGTGCAGGTGATCCTCCAACTGCTCCAGCATGACATTTCCCTGCGCCAGCCAGGCACCGCCGCGGGTCCTGCGCAGCTGGATGGCCTCGCGGTCGAACTCGTCCTGGATCTCGCCGACCAACTCTTCCAAGACATCTTCGAGGGTCACCAGCCCGTCCACACCCCCATGCTCGTTCACCACGAGGGCGAGGTGCTGCTTGCGCTGCTGGAATTCCAGCAGGAGGCCCTGGATGGGTTTCATCTCAGGCACAAAGAACGCGGGCCGGGCCAGCTCGCGCAGGTCCACCGCACCATCCCGGTCCTGCATGGCCCAGAGCAGCTCCTTGAGGTGGATGACACCCACCACTCGGTCCAGGTCGCCCTCCACCAGCGGGATGCGCGTGTGGGGCGTGGTGCGGGCCAGGGCGAGATTGTCCGCGAGGCTCCGGGTCAGGTCGAAGCAGACCACCCGGGCCCTGGGCACGGCGATTTCCTTCACCATACGACGGCTGAAATCGAAGAGGTTCTCGATGAGCTCTTTGCGGTCCAGCTCGAGGTGGCCCTCCGCCTGGCTTCGCTCGAGCATGCGCCGGAACTCGGCTTCGGAGGGCAGGAGGTCCTCCGCGTCCGCCTCGGGATGAATACCGAAGAGCGCCAGCACCAGGTGGCTCAGCTTCGTGAGGCACCAGGTGAGCGGTCGCACCAGACGCGCCCAGGCCAACAGGGGTGCCGCCGTGCGCAGGGCCCAAGGCACCGCGGACCGGATGGCGAGGCTCCGCGGTACCAGTTCCGCCAGCACCACATGGAGGGTGGTCATCAGCAGCAGGGCCAAGCCGGTGCTGAACGGCAGCACCAGAGACGGCCAGGGCAGATGGCCAAAGAGGGTCCGGAAGGCATGGCTGAACAGGTCCCCACCCACGGCGCCCAAGGCCAGCGCACAGAGCACGATCCCCGCCTGGATGGCCGAGAGGTGGTGGGATAGGTCACGGTGGACCTCGATGGCCCGGCGGGCGCGTGGATCCCCGTCAGCCAATGCCTCAAGCTGCGTTTCCCGGACACGCACCGCCGCAAACTCGGCCATGACGAAGAAGGCACTGAGGAAGATGAGGGCGGCGCAGATGAGGGCCGCGGTGAGGGTCACGGTAGCTAACCT
>Ga0182021_10004312_pt1 | contig 16731 bp, 14 predicted proteins | sample 612E3MmetaG_FD_120493 | JGI IMG/M metagenome (GOLD analysis project Ga0182021, IMG submission 120493) | Permafrost microbial communities from Stordalen Mire, Sweden - 612E3M metaG (Illumina Assembly) | ecosystem: Environmental > Terrestrial > Soil > Wetlands > Permafrost | place: Sweden...
CACCGGGGTCCACGCTGAGGTAGATGGAGCCGCCACGGCCGCCGTCGCCGCCGTCGGGGCCGCCCCGAGGAACGTGGGCCTCGCGCCGGAACGTGGAGGCGCCGTCGCCGCCGTCGCCGGCCTTGACCAGGATGCGGACGCGGTCAAGGAACATGGGGCAATTGTGGCACGCGGTCCGCCGACCTCAGGCGGGTCCCGACGCCGTCCCGAGCGCAAGCGGGCCCCGCCCGGGAAGCGGCCCGCCCGGCTACTGGTCCAGGCTCTTGGTCAGCGTCGCCAGGAACGAGACGTTGTTGTCGGTCTTGGCGAGCCTGTTCAGGAGCAGCTCGATCCCCTCGTTGGTCCCGACCGCGGAGAGCATCCGGCGCATGGTCCAGACCATCTTGAGGACCGGCTCCTCTAGCAGCAGCTCCTCGCGCCGGGTGCCGGAGCGCTGGACGTCGATCGCGGGGAAGATGCGCTTCTCGGCCAGCTTGCGATCCAGGATCAGCTCGCTGTTGCCGGTCCCCTTGAACTCCTCGTAGATGACGTCGTCCATGCGCGAGCCGGTGTCGACCAGGCACGTGCCGATGATCGTGAGCGAGCCGCCCTCCTCGATGTTCCGGGCGGCCCCGAAGAAGCGCTTCGGCGGGTACAGGGCAATCGGGTCGAGCCCGCCCGAGAGGGTTCGCCCGGACGGGGGGAGGGCCAGGTTGTAGGCCCGGGCCAGCCGGGTGATGGAGTCGAGCAGGATCACGACGTCGCGGCCGGTCTCGACCTGGCGCTTGGCGATCTCGAGGGCCATCTCGGCGACGTGGGTGTGATTCTCCGTCGGCTCGTCGAAGGTCGAGCTGATCACCTCGCCCTTGACCGAGCGGCGCATGTCCGTGACTTCCTCCGGCCGCTCACCGATCAGTGCCACCATCAGCAGGATCTCCGGGTAGTTCGTGCTGATGCCGTTGGCGATGTGCTTGAGCAGAAACGTCTTGCCGGCCTTGGGCGGGCTGACGATGAGGGCACGCTGGCCCTTGCCGATCGGGTTCACCAGGTTGATCAGGCGCTGCGAGAGGTTCTTGGGGTCCGTCTCGAGGTTGATCAGCTCGTCGGGATGGACGGGGGTCAGGTCCTCGAACCTCGGCCGGCGGCGAGCCGTCTCGCTGTCCACGCCGTTCACGCGATCGACCCGGATCATGCCCCAATACTTCTCGCCCTCGCGCGGAGCGCGGACGGAGCCGCTGACGCGGTCGCCGATCCGGAGGCCGAAGCGGCGGATCTGGCTCGACGAGACGTAAACGTCGTCGGGGCCGGGCATCAGGCCGTGGCGCCGCATGAAGCCGAAGCCATCCTCGACGACGTCGAGAATGCCGGTGGCATAGGCGTGGCCGGCGAGCTCGCTCTGGCGGGCCAGAATCTGGTCGACGAGCTCTTCCTTGCCGGCCGCCTCGGCCTCCACCTCCAGGTCGCGGCCGACGGCCTGAAGCTCGTTCACGTTCATGCCGCTCAGCTCGGCCAGGTCGAGATCGCGCGACTCGCCATCCTGGACGTCGTCGTATTCCACCACCGGGATATGGCCAGCCGGCCGGCGGCGGGGTCGCCGATTGCGGGAACGTGGATCGGACACGTTGGGGGGCATGAGTCGAAGCTCGTTTAGGGAGTTGCCGTGCGGACTTGTTCGCGCGGAGTGGCGCGGAGCGCACGGTCGGGGCAGGCGGGAGAATAGCGGCTCAACAGCGACTCGTCAATGAGTTGCACTCGTTCGGCTCCGTCCGCGGTGGCCGGTCCCGACGCGAGCTCACGGGCCGGCCGAGTGGTCGCCCTGCCGGGGCCGGCGCTCGGCACGGACGCGGGGCAGGGCGGCGTCAAACCGCCGTCGAGCGATCCGGGACCTCAGGCCGATTCCAGCTCTCCGGCGGCGACTCGAAGCCTCCGCGCGCTCAGGCTGGCGCCCGCGCTCGCCACGGCCACGCAGGCGACCGCGGCCAGGTCGAGGGGATGGAGGGTCTGACCCAGGACGAGGAAGCCCGCGAGAGTCGCGATGGCCGGCTCGAGACTCATCAGCACTCCGAACGTGCTCGGCGCCAGGCGGCGCAACGCTGCGATCTCGAACGTGTACGGCAGGGCACTGCTGAATAGCGCCACGATCAGGCCCCCGGCAATGGCCACGGGTGCGACCAGGAGCGGCCGGAAGTCGCCGAACGTCAGGCTGATGGGGGCAACCATCACGGCCGCGACGATCATCGCGAGGCTGAGACCGCGCCCGTCCGGCCAGTGCCGGGCCATGCGCCCCCCGATGAGGATGTAGAGCGCCCAGCAGCCGCCGGCGATGAAGATGGCGACGATGCCGGCCCCATCGTCGGAGTTGATCCGTCCGCCCGCCAGGACGTAGATCCCGATCGCTGCCAGCGCGACCCAGGCGAGATCGAGCAGCCGACGCGAACCGAGGACCGCCACGGTGAGCGGCCCCCAGAACTCGATCGTGACGGCCACCCCGAGCGGGATGCGGGACAGGGCGACGTAGAAGGCAGTGTTCATCGCCATCAGGACGATGCCGAGCCCGACGCAGCTCAGGAGGGCGTCCAGGCTGGCGCCTCGGAGGCGCGGCGGCCGAACGAGGATCAGCAGGATCATCCCGAACACGATCCGCATGGCGACCACCGGAAGCGGGCCGTACTCCCGCAGCAGGGCCGTCGCGAGGCCCGCACCGAACTGGACCGAGACCGCGCCGCCCACGATCAGCAGCTCGGGCGCCAACCCGTCCAGGAATCCCTCCGCCCTCGAGGACAGAACCGGTTTCGCGGCGTGGTCCTTCACCGGTCCGGACCGGGATCCGGCGACCCGGCGGCCGGCCGAGTCAGAGCAGGGCGCCGCTCGGCCGGATCTCCGGAGCGGCGGCGCGGAGCTCGGGCTCGCGGCCTTCGGTCAGGGCGACGGCGGCCGAGATGAAGCCGTCGAAGAGCGGGTGCGGACGGTCTGGCCGGCTCCGGAACTCCGGGTGGAACTGGCTGGCGACGAACCAGGGGTGGTCGCGCAGCTCGATGATCTCGACGAGCCGGCCGTCCGGCGACTGGCCCGACAGGACCATGCCGGCCTCCTCGAGCAGCTGGCGGTAGCGGTTGTTGACCTCGAAGCGATGGCGGTGCCGCTCGTAGACCAGCTCGCTCCCGTAGACGGCCCTGGCCTTTGAATCCGGGCTGAGTCGGGCCGGGTAGAGGCCCAGCCGCATCGTTCCGCCCTTCTCCTCCATGGTCCGCTGGTCCGGCATGAAGTCGATGACGGGGTGCTCCGTGAACATGTCGAACTCGGTCGAGTTGACGTCGGACGTGCCGAGGGCCTGCCGCGCGAACTCGATCACGGCGCACTGCAGCCCCAGGCACAGGCCCAGGTACGGCAGACGCTGGGTGCGAGCGAAGCCAGCCGCGACGATCTTGCCCTCGATGCCGCGATGTCCGAAGCCGCCCGGAACCACGATCCCGGCGACTCCGGCCAGGGTCTCCCGGGCGTTCTCGAGCGTGAGCAGTTCCGAGTCGATCCAGCGAACCTTGGCGTCCACTCCGTTCGCCCAGGCGGCGTGCTTGAGCGATTCTGTGACGGACAGGTACGCGTCGGGCAGCTCGATGTACTTGCCGACGAGGGCTATCTCGAGTACCGGCTTGGGTCGCTTGATCCGCGCGACAAGCTCCGTCCAGGAACCGAGATCGGGCGGTTCCGTGGCCTGATCGAGGCCGAGCTCGCGGACGAGGAGCGAACCGAGGCCGGCCGCCTCGAACTGGAGCGGAACCTCGTAGATCGTCTGGGCGGTTTCGGCCGGGATCACGGCCTCCGCGGCCACGTCGGTGAAGAGGGCGATCTTGTCGCGGATCTCCTGGCTGACCGGATGATCGGAGCGCAGGACGATCACGTCGGGCTGGATGCCGATGCTTCGCAGCTCCTTGACCGAGTGCTGCGTCGGCTTGGTCTTCAGCTCGCCGGTGGCCATGAGCGCCGGCAGGAGCGTCACGTGGACGTAGGCCACGTTGCGACGCCCGATGTCCTTGCGCATCTGACGGATGGCCTCGAGGAACGGCAGCGACTCGATGTCGCCGACCGTGCCGCCCACTTCCACGATCACCACGTCCGCACGGCCGTCGCGGGCCAGCTGCTGGATCCGCTCCTTGATCTCGTTGGTGATGTGCGGGATCACCTGGACGGTGCCGCCCAGGTAGTCGCCGCGCCGCTCCTTGCTGATGACGGCCTGGTAGATGCGGCCGGAGGTCACGTTCGAGAGCTGCGACAGGTTTTCATCGATGAAGCGCTCGTAGTGCCCGAGGTCCAGGTCCGTCTCGGCACCGTCGTCGGTCACGAAGACCTCGCCGTGCTGGTAGGGGGACATGGTCCCGGGATCGACGTTGATGTACGGGTCGAGCTTCAGGATCGAGACGGCGAGGCCGCGGGCCTTCAGGAGCCGGCCGATGCTGGCGGCGGTGATGCCCTTCCCGAGCGAGGAGGTGACGCCTCCGGTCACAAAGACATACTTCGCCATGGCGCGCGTCTCCTCCGGGGTTTTTCCAATTCTACGGACGAGCGCCCGATCCGGCAAACGCGGGAGCCGCCGGAGGCCGAGCCACGCTCCGTCGGCCTGACCGGAGCGATGGCGCCGTATCTCCTAGCTCAACTCTGTCGAACCCTCCGTGGGTGGAAGCGACGGACGATCGCGCCCCCGTCCCCAGACCTCCGGTCCGCAGATGAAGGGCCGGGCGACTGGCCCCGGCAGTGTGGATTGGTCCTCGCGCCAGCGGCTCACCGTGCCCTCCAGCCAGGCCTCGATCTCGGTGAAGTCCCGCCACTGTGTGAACGCGAACCCCTCGCGGCGGCAGAACTCAACGAGGTTGTGCTTGGCGAAGATCAGGTCGGAGTATGCCGCGGCGTACCTGTCGCTCTCGCCGTCGCCGACGAACATCACCGCCCGGCCGGAGGCCTGGTAGGCCAGGACCCTCCCGCGCTTGCACGTGCCGCAGACGAGGCAGTCGGGGTGACCGTTCGGGAACTCGATCCGGGGGTGCGTCCCGCCGAAGACGGTCACGTTGGTCGAGACCGGGATCGGGGGCACGCCCAGACGCTGAAGGGCGGGGCCGATGTAGAAGCCGAAGCCGTCGCTGACGACCTCGACCGGGACCCCCAGCGCCAGGGTGCGTCGGACGAAGGGCGCGAACGATGGGTCGTGGGGGAACCCGGCGGCCAGGGCGAGAAGCAGATCCTGGTCTCCGGGGAGTCGCTCAACCTGGCCGCGGGCCAGCTCCCGCGATCCGATCAGACCCGTGTCGTACGCCCGGGTCTCCGCCTCGAACCTATCGGGCGAGTACGTCAGCAGGATCTGGTCGCACACGTCGACCCGGGCGATCGTCCCGTCGTAGTCGACGAGCACAGCCAGGGGCGGCTCGTCGGGCCGGCGCGCCCGCACGGCGCCCGGGCCGCCCCTCGGGGAGACGGCCTCGTTCCTCAATCCGCCGAAGGGGCTAGACGCCTTCCTGGTCGAGCTCCAGCGACTCCTCGTCGCCCTCCTCGGTCAGCTTAAGCCAGACGAAGAGCCCGGCCAGGACGATGAGCGGTATGACGATCAGCGCCGCAACAACCACGAGGAGCGAAATCACCGTGAACTTCAGAATCGACTTCATGGCCTACCTCCGCTGGCCGGCTGCCCGGATCCGGCTCTGCCGACGAGTCTCTAGCTGCCCTTCTTGCCCCGCAGCCACGGGGCGTCGGCGATCATCGTCTCGACCTCATCGGCCGTGAACTCGGCTATCACGTGGCGGCTGCCAGCCTGAGTCGGCATCAGCAACCGCAGCACGAACGCCCGATCCTGCTCGAAGAAGAAGATGTCGCGCGGCTCCTGGTCGTCGATGTAACGGCCGATGACCCTGAATGCGTGCTCATAGTATCCGGCCTCGCTCGAGGCCACGGCCCGCGCACCAGCGGCGCGCCTGGCTTGACTCTGCTCTATGAAGCCGGCCACGTCCTCGTCGAGGAAGGAGAAGGTCTCCTTGGTCTGCCGGCCCAGGTGCTCGGACCTGGCTTCCGCGGCGGCGGCGTGGACCGCGAGGCCCTGCAGTATGAAGCCGTCGGGCGCCTCCAGGACGAGCAGTTCGCGCATGCCGCGCTGGTCAACGAAGGCACCTATCGAACGGAGGACCTCTTCGTAGTTCTGGCGAGGACTGCCCTCGTAGATCCGCAAGGCCGACTCCTCGAGTTCATGGTTGCCAGACCGCCCGCCGCCACGGCCGTTCCGCGGCCGAGTGTAGCAGCCCCCCGGCGGCCGAAGTCGAGCGCCGAACGGCCGGGCCGCGACGGGTGGCCGGCGGGGCGCCCCGACGACCGGTCGCGACAAGGGCTCGCGCCCGGGAGCCGGGCGCGGCATCCGGCCGGCCTCCGTGCACTGGCCGGTTCGGTCGGTCTCACTCGCGGGCCGGCCCGGGCGGCGGCCGTAGAATGGAGGCCCGTGAGCGCCGCAACGTGGGGAGCGCAGACTTCATGACAGCCGCCACCGCGAGCATCGAAAAGCTGGCGATCGACACGATCCGGACCCTGTCAATGGACGCCGTCCAGAAGGCCAACTCGGGCCACCCCGGCGCACCGATGGGGATGGCGCCCATGGCCTACACGCTCTGGACCCGCTTCCTGCGCCACTCGCCGTCGGATCCGGGCTGGCCGAACCGCGACAGGTTCGTCCTGTCGGCCGGGCATGCCAGCATGCTCCTCTACTCGCTGCTCTACCTGACCGGCTATGGCCTGACCCTCGAGGAACTGGAGTCCTTCCGGCAGTGGGGCTCACGGACGCCCGGCCATCCCGAGCACGGCCTGACACCGGGGGTCGAGGCCACGACCGGACCGCTCGGCCAGGGCTTCGCCAACGCCGTGGGCATGGCCATCGCTCGCCGAAGGCTGGCCACCGAGTTCAACCGGCCCGAGCACGACCTGATCGACCACTACGTCTACGTCATCTGCTCCGACGGCGACCTGCAGGAGGGCATCTCCGCGGAGGCTGCATCTCTGGCCGGCCATCTGCGCCTCGGCGAGCTGGTCGTTCTCTACGACGACAACCACATCCAGCTCGACGGCCCCACGGACATGGCCTTCTCGGAGGACGTGACTGCCCGCTTCGCCGCCTACAACTGGCACACGGCCCGCGTGCAGGACGGCAACGACGTCGAGGCGATCGAGGCGGCCATAGCGGCCGCGCGAGCCGACGACCGGCCCAGCCTCATCGCGGTTCGGACCCACATCGGCTACGGGGCGCCGACCAAGCACGACTCGCAGAAGGCCCACGGGGCACCGCTCGGCGAAGACGAGGTCCGCGGCGCCAAGGAGTTCTACGGGCTGGATCCGGACCGCAAGTTCTACGTGCCCGACGCCGTGCTGCGCCACTTCCGCGAGGCAATCCCCGCCGGACAGCGGCTGGTAGCGGCCTGGAACCAGTCGATGGCCGGCTACGAGCGCGACTTCCCGGCCGAGGCGGCCGAGCTTCACCGACGCTGGGACCGCCGACTGGCCGGGGACTGGTCGAAGGACCTGAAGAGCTACTCCCTGGGGGACTCGCTGGCCACCCGCAAGGCCGGCAGCGACGCCATCAACGCGCTGGCCCCGCGGGTCCCCGAACTGTTCGGCGGAGCGGCCGACCTCTCGGAGTCCAACCTGACCGACGTGAGCGGAGGCGGCAACTTCGAGCGCGACAACCCGGGCGGCCGGAACATCCGCTTCGGCGTCCGAGAGCACGCCATGGGCGCCATCGCCAACGGCATCGCCCTGTACGGCGGCTTCATCCCGTACGCGGGCACATTCCTGGTCTTCAGCGACTACATGCGCGGCTCGGTCCGCGTGGCCGCGCTGACCGGCCTGCAGGTCGTGTACGTCTGGACGCACGACTCGGTGGCCGTGGGCGAGGACGGCCCCACGCACGAGCCGGTGGAGCAGGTGGCGGCCCTGCGCGCGATGCCGAACCTCGACGTGATCCGGCCGGGCGACGCCAACGAGACGGCCGCCGCCTGGGCCTCGGCCGTGGAGCGCCAGGGCGGCCCCACGGCCCTGATCCTGACCCGCCAGAAGCTGCCGACCCTGCCAGGCACGGCCGAGAAGGCCCGATCAGGCGTGGCCCGGGGCGGCTACGTGCTGCGAGATGCCTCCGGCGATGCGGCGAACCCGGACCTCGTGATCGTGGCGACGGGGTCGGAGCTGTCGCTGGCCGCCGGTGCGGCCGAGGTGCTCGAGAAGGAAGGCATCAGGACCCGCGTCGTCAGCCTGCCGAACTGGCTGCGGTTCGAGTCGCAGGAGAGGGCATACCGCGATTCGGTCCTTCCGCCCGGCTCACGCAGGCGGCTGACCATCGAGGCGCTCAGCCCCTTCGGCTGGGACCGCTATGCCGGCGACGAGGGCGCCATCGTGGGCATCGACCGCTTCGGCGCGTCGGCCCCGGGCGAGATCGTGATGGACAAGTTCGGCTTCACTGTTGATCGCATGGCCGACCTCGGTCGCCGCGTAGTGCGCGACGCCCTCCGCGGCCGCGTTCCTCTTCCTCACGCCGCATCGGGCGCCCACTGAAAGGAGCCGGAGAATGCGCGTCGCGCTGGCTGCCGACCATGCCGGTGCCGGGCTGAAGGCCGAGCTACTGGCCCGCCTGGCCCCGCTCGGTCACGAGCTGATCGACCTGGGGGGCGACGGCTCGAACCCCGAGGACGACTACCCCGACTTCAGCCTGGCCCTTGGCTTGGCCATCCTCGACGGCCGGGCCGACCGCGGCATCCTCATCTGCGGCAGCGGCGTCGGGGCATCGATCGCGGCCTCGAAGATACCGGGCATTCGCGCCGGCCTGTGCCACGACACCTACTCGGCCGGCCAGGGAGTCGAGCACGACGACATGAACGTGCTGACCCTCGGCGCGCGGGTCATCGGAATCGAGACGGCCGTCTGCTGCTCCGAGGCCTTCCTCGGGGCCACGTTCAGCAGCGCTCCGCGGCACCGCCGCCGGGTCGGCATGATCGGGACCATCGAGGCGGAGTCGGCAGAGATCGCCGCGGCCCACCAAACTGGCCGAGGCTGATCGTAGTGGCGGCCACGGCCGGCCTCTACCCAGGATCAAGTCGATCAACGGGGGCAGACGAATGAGCGAACCGAAGGTGGCAGCGTCCCTGGCCCTTGACCTGACCATGTCCGACCCGCGGCTCGGGGCGGCCCTGGAGGCTGCCCGCAGCCGGGCCGTGTCGGAGCGCTGGGGCGACCGGGCGGTCGGCCGGCGCGATCCCGGGGTCTGGTCGAGTGAGGAGGTCGTCCAGCGGGCGATCAGCACACGCCTCGGCTGGCTGGAAGCACCGTTCCACTTCGAGGAGGAGCCTGCCGAGCTGAACGCCTTCGCCGGGGCCATCCGGACCGGGGGCTTCAGGACGGCCGTCCTGGGCGGCATGGGCGGCAGCAGCCTCGCACCCGCCCTGCTGGCGCACGTGTTCGGAACCGGCCCCGCCGGGATCCCCCTGCGCGTCCTCGACTCCACCGATCCCGTCGCGGTCGCCGCGGCCCTCGACGACCTGGACCCGGTTGAGACGCTCTTCATCGTCTCGACCAAGTCCGGCACGACGGCCGAGACCCTGTCCTTCCAGGCCTACCAGTGGGCGCGCTTGGAAGTCGCTCTCCACGAGCGCCGGGTGGGCCGTCCCACCGGCCCAGGCGACTTCATGGTTGCCATCACCGACCCGGCGGCCAGCCTCAAGGCAATCCCCCACCACGACCAGCTGCGAGAGGTCTTCCTGAACCCGGCGGACGTGGGCGGCCGCTACTCGGCGCTGACGTACGTGGGTCTGGTACCCGGCGCGTTGCTCGGAGCCGACCTCGACAAAATCCTGGCGGGCGGCCGGGCCATGGTCGCGGCCTGCAGCGGCAACGACCCAGGCGAGAATCCCGGCCTGTCGCTGGGGCTGGCCGTGGGCGCCCTGGCCCAGGCCGGGCGGGACAAGCTCACCTTCGTGATCGACCGCGAGCTGGCGGCCTTCGGTCCGTGGGTCGAGCAGCTGATCGCCGAGAGCACCGGAAAGGCGCCTCTCCACTCCCCGGCTGGGCCGGGCGTGGGCATCGTGCCGGTCGACGGTGAGCCGCTCGGTGAGCCTGCGGCCTACGGCAGCGACCGGGTCTTCGTCCGCATCACCCTCGCCGGATCGGCCGGACCGGACGAGTCCATCGGCGCCGACGCGGATGCCCGCCTCGACGCTCTCGCGGCGGCCGGCCACCCGCTGATCCGCATCGGCGTGGCAAGCAAGACCGACATCGGGGCAGAGTTCGTGCGCTGGGAGGTGGCGACGGCCATCGCCGGCGCTGTTCTGGGAATCGATCCGTTCAACCAGCCGAACGTGGAGGAGGCCAAGGTCAACACCCGGGCCGTGATCGCGGCCTTCGAGAGCGGCGAGGCCGCCGCCGCTTTGAGCCCGACCGTCGACGCCTCGGACGAGGCTGCCGTGTCGGCGGCCCTGGCGGTACATCTCGAGAAGCTGGCGGCGGACGGCTACGCCTCGATCCAGGCCTATATCGCCCAGACCCCCGGTCGCGACGACGCGCTCCGCCAGATCAGGACGAGGCTGCGCGATGCCACGCACCGAGCCACGACCGTCGGCTACGGCCCGCGCTTCCTTCACTCCACCGGGCAGCTGCACAAGGGCGGAGCCTCCATCGGCTGGTTTCTCCAGCTGGTGGCCCGGCACCCCGACGACCGCGCCATCCCGGGCATGGCGTATACCTTCGGCCAGCTCATAGACGCCCAGGCCACCGGCGACGCGAAGACGCTCGAGGGCCACTCGCTGCCGGTCCTCCGCATCGATCTGGGAGCAGACCCGGAGCGAGGTCTCTCGGCGCTCGAGCGAGCGCTCGCGGCCGCGCTGGCTCCGGCCGGGCACCGGTAAAGGCGCCACGGCCATGAGACCTCCAGTTCGGGCTCCCGCGCCCAGGCCTGCCCGCACGGCGAAGCAGCTGCGGGAGTCAGTTGCCGCCTCGCGGCCGCGGAGCCGGCTGGATTCGGACGCCAACCCGCTCCGCAAGGGCCTGCGCCTCGAGCAGGTCCCAGATCCATGCGCCTTCGTGCTGTTCGGCGCCACCGGCGACCTCGCCCATCGCAAGGTCGTACCGGCCCTCTACCATCTCTGGCGGACCAACCTCCTGCCGGCCGAGTTCAGTCTCGTGGCGGTGGCGCGGCGTCCGTACGCCGAGGCCGACTTCGTGGCCGAGCTGCGGGCCTCGCTCGAGAAGTACTCGCGCAGCCAGCCGATCGACGAGGCGGCCTGGGCCGAGCTGTCGCGGCGCATCACCTACCACCGCCTGGACTTCGACGACGATTCCGGCTTCGACGGGCTCGGCCAACGCCTGGACGAGCTCGATGCCGAAAGGGGCACTGCCGGCAATCGGCTGTTCTACCTGGCCACCCAGCCGTCGCAGGTAACCGAGATCGTCCGGCAGCTCGGACGTGTCGGGCTCGACCACGAGATGCGCGGCGCGGGCTGGCGGCGCCTCGTCGTGGAGAAGCCCTTTGGGCGTGACTACGACTCGGCCCGCGCCCTCAACCACGAAGTGGCGAAGGTCTTCCGGGAGTCGCAGGTCTACCGCATCGACCACTACCTGGGCAAGGAGACGGTCCGCAACCTGATGGTCTTCAGGTTCGGCAACGGCATCTTCGAGCCGGTCTGGAATCGCAGCTACGTCGACCACGTCCAGATAACGGTGGCGGAGTCGATCGGCGTCGAGGCCCGGGGGGCCTTCTACGAGGAGACCGGCGCGAGCCGCGACATTCTCCAGAACCACCTGCTGCAGCTCATGACGCTCGTGGCCATGGAACCGCCGTCATCCTTCAAGGCCGATGCGCTGCGAGACCAGAAGCTGCAGGTGCTGCAGGCCATTGCGCCGCCGGACGCGAACGGGGTCCGCAACCACATCGTGCGGGGCCAGTACGGCCCGGGCTGGGTCGGCGGAGAGAGCGTGCGCGGGTATCGCCAGGAACCCGAGGTGGACCCGGCCTCGGAGACCGAGACGTTCGTGGCCGGGCGATTCCAGATCGACGACTGGCGCTGGAGCGGCGTGCCCTTCTACCTTCGCGCGGGCAAGCGCCTGCCCAAGCGAGCCAGCGAGATCTCGATCCAGTTCCGGGACGTCCCGCTTCGGCTCTTCCGCGACGCAGCCGGAGACCTGGCCCCAAACGTCCTGGCGATGCGGATCCAGCCCGACGAGGGAATCATGCTGCGCTTCGCGGCCAAGGTCCCGGGCCTGGGCCTGGACGTCCGGACCGTCCACATGGACTTTGCCTACGACACGTCGTTCGCCGTCGACTCCCCCGACGCCTATGAGACCCTCATCCTCGACGCGCTGCTGGGCGACGCCTCCCTCTTCACCCGCGCCGACGAAGTGGAGGCCGCGTGGTCGATCGTGACGCCGATCATCAATGCCTGGGCCGAGATGGCGCCCCCGCGTTTCCCGGACTACGCCGGCGGGACGTGGGGACCCGAGGCGGCCGACACGCTCCTCGAACGGGAAGGCCGCCGGTGGCGGAGGATCTGACCGAGGGGCTGGGAGAGCCGCTCGCCGCACCCGGCCCGAGCCGGGCGAATCGCCCGGACGCAGGCGGCCGTGGGATCAGTTCGCCTGCGGCCCGCTCGGTCGGTGAGATCGAGGCTCAGCTGGGGTACCTGTGGGCCGAGGATGCCGCCGGCCGGGCCAGGGTCGCGCAGCTGCAGGCCGACCTTGCGAGAGCGCGAGCGCAGGCCGCGACCCGGGCCGCCGCCATCGCCGCCGCGGAGCCGGCCGCCTCGGACGAAAGGCACGTTGCGGCGAGGTCCAGCGTCCTCAACCTGATCGTGGTCGCCGGCCGGCCCGAAACGGCCGAGCGATGTGCCGCCGTAATCGCCGCCACGGCCGGACACCAACCGTCCCGATCGCTCATCCTCTCGGCCGAGGATCCGGACGGTCCGGCGGGCCTCGAGGCCCGGGTGCACGCGCGCTTCCAGCCGGCCCCGAGCGGCCCCGCCCAGACCGTGGCCGAAACCGTCCGCATCCTCGCCCGCGGCGAAACCGGCCGCCACCTCGCCTCGATCATCGTGCCGCTGCTGGTCCACGATCTTCGGGTCGCCCTGTGGTGGCCGGACGATCCCCAGCTGACCTCGCACCGGGCCGAGAGGCTGCTGCCTCTCGCCGACCAGCTGATCGTGGACGGCATGAGCTGGTCGGGCGATGGGCTCGGCCGGCTGCTGGCGCTGGCCCAGGTGGCAGCTCCGGGACGGCTCCTGGTCACCGACTTCGCCCTGCTGCGGCAGGCCCGCTGGCGCGAGGCGCTGGCCTCCGTCTACGACCTGCCCGACCTGCGGCCCCACCTGCGCGGGGTCAGGTCGATAACGATCGAGTTCGCCGCGGGCGCGAGCGAGCCGGTGTCGAGCACGAACCTGGTGCGGCCCGTCTACCACGTGGCGTGGCTCGCTTCCCGACTCGGAATGAGCGTGGTCTCGCCCCTGGGGCGCGCCCGCGCCGGAACGCGAACGGCCACTCTCCGCCAACGCGACCACGCGGTGAAGGTGGAGCTCCGACCGGTTGATTCCGGGCTCGGCCCCGGCTCGACCGTGCGCATTCAGGTTGCCTCGAGCCGGCGCGGATCAGAGCTCGAGGGCATCGTGAGCGCCGGCGATGACACCGTCGAGGTCGAGGTCCTGGAGATGGGCAGGCAGCGCATCCGACGCGTCTTCCCCGCTCCGCGCCTGAACGAGGTCGATCTGCTTGAGCGGGCAATCGAGGACGGCCCATCCGACCTCCTGGCGGCCGGAACGCTCGCCATGGCGGCCCGGATCATCGGCCCGGAGCTGCCGGCTGCATGACCAACTGGGGCACTCGCGCCTTGAACGAGCAGCCGGACTCCTCGACCCCGCTGCCGATGCCGGTGGGCAGCGACAACCCGGATCTGCCCCGGCCGAACCATGGCGAGCCCGAGCTCGCGATTCTGGCGAACCCCGACGAGGTCGCCCGGGCGGCGGCCGCGCGCATAGCCGACGCGCTGGTCTCGGCCGTCGAGTCGCGGGACAGGGCCGACTTCTGCACGACCGGCGGATCGTCCCCGATCCCGATCTACCGGCTGCTCTCCGAGCCCGCCATGTGCGACCGGATCCCGTGGTCGCGCGTCCACGTCTGGTTCGGCGACGATCGCTTCGTTCCGCGAGGGCACCCCGAATCGAACGTCACTCCTCTCGACGACGTGCTCCTCGGGGGTGGCGTCGATGCCGATCGGCCCCCGCTTCCCGCGGCCAACGTGCACCCCTTCCCGGTCTCCCGGGCCCTGGCCGAAGGGCGAGATCAGGCCTGGTGTGCGGCCGCCTACGCCGCCGAGATAGCGGCCCAGCTGTCGATCGGGCCGGGCAACTGGCCCGTCTTCGACCTGATCCTAGTGGGCGTGGGACCGGATGGGCACCTTCTGTCGTGCTTCCGCGACAGCCCCGCCTTCGAGAGCCTGGACTGGACGATGGTCATCTCGGCGCCGACGCACATCGGGCCGCACCTGCCGCGGGTGACGCTGAACCCGCGACTGCTGGAGGCATCGCCGGTGCTGGTCGTGACATGGGGCTCGAGCAAGGCAGCGACGCTGGGGCACGTCTTCGGCGAGGTTCGCGACGAGCACCGCTGGCCGGCTCAGCGAACTCGCAGGCCTGGGGCGACCTGGCTCATCGACCGGGCCGCCGCGACCGCCATCCCGTCGCACCGCAGCTGGTAGGCGCGTCCCGGGGTTGACCCTCACGTGGTCCCGCTACGGACTCGATGCACGCCCCCTCCCTGGACCGGGGCGCTAGGGCTGCTCGCCTTCGCTACGGCTCTCCACGATGCCGGACGGCGTGTTGTGGACCGATGCGAGAGCCGGGATCGTGCCAAGCCTGCCGGCCTGGTAGTCGACGAACGCCTGCATGATCTCGTCGCGCGTGTTCATCACGAACGGCCCGGCCCAGGCCACCGGCTCCCGGATCGGGAGGCCGCCGAGGAGGAGCAGGTCCAGGTTCGGGCTGCGGTCTTCCTGGACCCGTGAGGCGGCCATGGTGATGGCGTTGCCGTCGCCGAACACGGCCAGCTGTCCGGTCGAGATCGGCCTGGCGTCCGCCCCGACGCTGCCGTGTCCGGCCATGGTGTAGACGAGGGCGTTGTAGTCGGACCGCCACGGCAGGGTCAGTCGTGCTCCCGGGCTCAGCGTGGCGTGGGCGAGAACGATCGGGGTGTATGTGGACCCGGGCCCCCGGTACCCGCCCAGGTCGCCCGCGATGATCCGCACCAGGGCCCCGCCGTCGGGGGAGGAGACTGCCGCGACCTCGGCCGCCCGCAGGTCCTGGTAGCGGGGCGGTGACCACTTCTTCGCTCGCGGCAGGTTCACCCAAAGCTGGAACCCGTGGAAGAGCCCGCCGCTCACGACGAGCGCCTCCGGCGGCTTCTCGATGTGCAGGATCCCTGCTCCGGCGGTCATCCACTGGGTGTCGCCATTGGTGATGACGCCGCCGCCACCGTTGGAGTCCTGGTGCTCGAAGGTGCCGTCGATCATGTAGGTCACTGTTTCGAAGCCGCGGTGCGGATGCCAGGGCGTCCCCTTGGGCTCGCCCGGGGCGTACTCGACTTCCCCCATCTGGTCGAGGTGGACGAACGGATCGAGGTCGCCCAGGTCCACCCCGGCGAATGCCCGGCGGACTGGGAAGCCCTCTCCTTCGAGACCCCGTGGGGCACTGGTCAGGCTGCGAACCGGGCGCATTCGGGTCACGGCCGGGTCGGGCTCGGTGATGCGGGCCAGGACGGTGATGTCCGGGACGGTGAGTGCTGGCATGGAACGGTCTCTCCTTGGTCTGGCGGACGCGCCGGCTGCGGGCTACCGGCCCGGACACGCCGGTGATACTTCGAAAGAGTGGGGCTCCACGGATCAGTCGTGGCCGGCGGGCCGGTCAACCCTGGCGCGATCCGACGTCGACTGCCCTGCGGGCGGGTCGGGCACCAGCCCCTCGCGGACGGCCCTGGCAGCCAACTCGGCGCGGTTCTGGGCATGGAGCTTCTCGACGATGTTCTTGAGGTGGAACTTGACCGTGTTCTCGCTTATCCCCAGGGTCGTCCCGATCTCGCGGTTGCGCTGCCCGGCGGTGACCAGGCGCAGGACCTCGACCTCGCGGTCGGTCAGTCTCTGTCTGGGCTGCCGGCCGTTGCCGGGGATTCGCAGGAACTCGTCGATGATCCGGGCCGCGATGGCCGGCGTGACGGCCGGCTCTCCCCTCGCCGCGTCCTCGAGCATCGACCGCAGTTGGGGTGCTTGGAGGTCCTTGAGCACGTAGCCCTTCGCGCCGGCCTTGATCGCCTGGAACAGGTCGGATTCGTCTTCGCTGACCGTGAGCACCACGATTGCCACCTCGGGGTGGCGCGACGTGATCTCGGCCGTGGCCTCCAGGCCCGACCCACTGGGCATTCGAACATCCATCAGGACGACATCGGGCGAGGTCTCATCCACGAGCCGCACGGCCTCCCGGCCGTCCGACGCCTGGCCGACGACCTCGTGGCCCCAGGCCAGCAGGAGCGACGCGACACCGTCCCGGAACAGGGTGTGATCGTCCACGAGCACGGTGCGCATATCGTCAGTCTGCCTCGCCGGCCGCGTCCGTGGACGGTTGGCCCGCCCGGTGCTGCGCTGTGGAACGCAGTGTCCCGCCAAACGAGGCAGAGGCCCGCGGCTGGCCCGCGGCTGGCCCGCGGCTGGCCCGCGGC
>Ga0182021_10004313_pt1 | contig 16729 bp, 13 predicted proteins | sample 612E3MmetaG_FD_120493 | JGI IMG/M metagenome (GOLD analysis project Ga0182021, IMG submission 120493) | Permafrost microbial communities from Stordalen Mire, Sweden - 612E3M metaG (Illumina Assembly) | ecosystem: Environmental > Terrestrial > Soil > Wetlands > Permafrost | place: Sweden...
ATCGGGCACTGTCTCCTCCTTATATCCAATCCACGCGACCGATCCACTTCTCTCGGTTTCCGGCATACCAGTTGATGGCTTCCCGCAGACCCTGCTCCCAGCTGAAGTTGGGTTTCCACCCGGTCAAACTGTTCAGTTTTTTATAGTCGACGCGTAGCTCTTCAACCTCGCTTTTACCAAGTCGTCCTCGATCTTTTGTATCTGCCACAAGAGTCTTTTCGCCCCAGACCTTCTGTTCCTGCCCGAGCCGGATGATCATGTTGTACCAATCCAAGATGGAAATTGTTTCGCCATACCCGTAGACATAGACATCACCGGGTTCTCCGAACAAGGCCACATGGATATGCCCCATAACTCCATCGCGTACAAAACAAAAATCGCGCTTGGCCAAGACATACCCGAGAGTGATGGTGTCTTTTGAAAGGGCTTGAGTGATGATTGTCCCGGTTACAAATCGAGGATTCTGCCGAGGCCCATAATTGTTGAACATACGGGTCACAATGGTGGGCAAGCCATAAGCCTTGTTATAGTTTCTGGTCAGAAAATCCTCGGCAATTTTCGATGTGGCATACACGCTCTGCGGATTAATGGGAGAGATTTCATCGAGGATCAGCCCGCCATTTTTGTCGAAGCGGTAGTACTTCAACATGTCCTCGCGAACATTTCCATATTCTTCCGAGGAGCCGGCAACATCCACACGGTAGACCTCCATGTCCAGGTCGACAATCGACTGGAGCAGATTCACCGTACCCAACACATTCGTTGCCAGCGTTTCATAGGGACGATTCCACGATTCACCGACATGGGCTTGCGCACCCAGATGAAAGATAACCGGCGCTCCGCCCTGGCTTTTCAAGACGCGCAAGGCTACCGTAACGGCCTGTTTATCCGTCAAATCGCCGCGATGCACCACGATTTTTTCGCGGACATGAGCCAGGTTATGCAACATGCCCGAAGAAGTGGCACGCACGAATACATGCACATTCGCCCCAAGTTCTATCAACTTTTCGGTTAGATGAGATCCGACAAATCCATCTGCGCCTGTCACAAGGACCGGCCGGCCTTTTAGCACTTCCTTAATACGATCCTCTGTTACAACTGCTTCAGACATCTTTCCTCCATTTATATAAAAATCTGTTTTTTCAATTCCGCCGACTGCAACTTTAATTTCAGTCAAAACGTTCTCCTAATGAAAAATCAATAAGATTTATTTGGCAAACCAGGTTGTTCAAGTATTGCTCGTATTTGCATAAGCCTCTCGTCCTCCGGTTGAATGGGCCATCATCGCATGCTCATAAGCTTCCACCGTTTTCCTTGTCACATTCTCCTGCCATTCCTGAGCCCATCGTTGGGCACGAGCACCGAGACGCTGACGCAGCTTGTTATCCGAGAGCAGGCGGATGATCGCATCGGCTAATTGTTTGGTGTCGCCTGGAGGCACCAACAGACCCGTGGAATCCGGCTCGACATACTCCTTCAAACCTGCAATATTCGAGGCAACGACAGGCTTGCCGAACGCATATGCTGTCATAAGAACTCCACTGCTTGTCGATACCAGATAAGGCACGACCACCAGGCAGGCTCTCTTGAAGTATTCCGCCATTTCACTGCCGGTGACGAACTCCGGATGTATTTCAAATCGATCAGCATCCTTAATCATTTTCAGACAACGTTCCAAATCATTTCCGTGCGCCACGATCAAAATCCGGACATCGGGGACGTGGTGTGCTATCAAGGTCTCTGCCTTGACAAGATACTCCAATCCTTTGTGGGGAACAGCCCGACCGAAGAAGAGCACTGTAGCGCGTTCTTCGACCACCGGTTTCGTGGCCATTTTTATGGCCGTGGTTCGCACGCTCAATGGAATGAAGGAGGTACGGTCGATGGAAACCTGATAATGTTTCCGCAAAAGCTCGGGTTGATCCTCACCGTTAACGATCAAATGGTCCGAACCCATGGTAAGCAGCTTTTGTATCGCCCATATCACCAGGAATGGAGACCTCTCTCCGATATCGCGTGTGGGCTGGGTCATCGTAGAGACCACCGGCATACCGTGCAGGAGGTGAGGCAAAACAGCAAACCAGATTTCGTCGGATGCGACAAGAAGATGCACGACATCAACCCTATCTTCACGGATGGTCCTGGCAAGACTGTGAAAAACAGAAAGCGAACGAAGGCTGCGCATGCGGGGCAACTGAATGAGCCTGACACGGCACTTCCGAGGAACCAATCCCAATTTGTAGAGGCTTTCCAGGGGATTCTCCGAATCACCCACCTCCGCAATCGTGTGTTCGCGGCAAAGGTAAAGAGTGACCGACAAGCCTGCTTCGCAGAGCTGATTCGCCAAGTCCAACGTATAGGGGACTTCACACCGCGTAATTAATCCAACATGAATTGCCATGATATTATCCTTCGAGCGCATTCCAACATCTCAATTTTGGGATATTTCAGAAGATTGGGCTACCTCGGAATATACATTCAACATTTGTGATGCCACAACATCCCAGTCATATTGTTCGACGACCAGCCGCCGAGCCTCTTCGGCGATCTTCTTCGACAGGATGCGGTCGCCCAACAGGCGTACGATATTCACCGCAAACTCATGCGGGGTATCAGCAACCAAAAGATGGCGCCCTGACTGTACATTCAGACCCTCACACCCAACACTCGTTGAGACCACGGGCCGACCCAGTGCCATGGCCTCCAAGATCTTAAGGCGCGTTCCTCCGCCTGCTCGTATTGGCACAACGGCAATATTGCTTTTTCTATAATAGGGTACGACTTCCGTTACTCGACCGGTTACATATACCCCATCGCCTTCCAACCTCTTTACGGAAGGTGGAGGATCATTTCCCACAATCCAGATCTCCATCTCCTTTATTGAGCGTCGTACAATCGGCAAAACCTCGTTACAAAACCAGACGGCGCCATCCGAGCACGGCTTATAAGCCATGTTTCCAATGAACAGGAGACCGGGAATTTCAGGTTGGACCACCAATGGTTGATAAATTTGCGTATCGACGCCGTTGGGAACCACATCAACGTGCAATCGCGAATTGGCGTGTAAAAGTATTTGGCGATCAACTTCAGAAACCGTGACAGAACGATCAAATCGTTCTGCATACTGCGGTTCCCAATTCCGAAGCATCCGGCTCAGGATGGATACTCGCAATCGAGTGATTGGTGAAGCCGTAATGACGGAAATCCGATCATATTGATCGGCAGCCACATTATGAAAGATCAGGATGCGTTTAGGACCCATCTCCTCAGGCAGGAGCTCCACGTATGGTGCCATCCTTGACTGCTCAATTTGCACAACATCGTATACATCCTCAGTCAGGAGGCGTCGAATTTTATTCACCAATTCACGGACATATAAAAACTCGAATTCGTATGGTTTGCCGGTAAGGGCATATCGGATTATTCCCGGCAGTCGTTGCCATTTGGGAGGATGAGGCAATTTAATAGCCTCAACTTTGTAGCAAAATTTCCGAAAGTGTGCCAACACATGGTCGGCCTCGTCGGGCAATACAAAAAATCCCGCCACGGATACCTGGTGGTGTTTGGCAACTCGCTGGAGGAGATTGTAGGTACGGATCAAATCGCCAGCGATGAGTGGATACGGCAAATAATCGGTAATTATCAGGATGCGCAATCGTGGTTTCTCCCATATCACCGCATTAGTCTGGTCAATCGTGAGATTAGCTTTGGTCATAACGGCCTGCCGTGATCGAGAGAAGGAGGTCGAGATGCCAGGACTCCTTCAATATATTGCAGGTTGAGATCGACGACTCGTTCCAATGTAAAACGATCCCGGATCGTCTTAAGGGCCTCATAGCGGATCTCTTGAACCAAAATGGAATTTTGAATCAAACGAAGGATCGCGTCAGCCAGGGCTGCTGGATCGTCGGCAGGAACCATCAAACCATTTTCGCCGTCACGGATCACATCAAGAGCCCCACCCCGACTCGTGGCGATGACCGGCAAACCGCGGGCCATAGCTTCCAGAATGGTACCGCCGCCGGGTTCTTCCCACCGTGATGGAAACAACAAAACGTCGTAGGCTAAATATAAATCCAGGATTCGATCATGTTCCAGCCAACCCAGAAATCTTACATATTGATCGAGGTTTAAGTCTGAGACCATCTGTCGGAGATCTGACGCGTATGTACCACGTCCCTCACCGATAAGGTCCAAACAAATCCCGGTCATTCCGTATTCGCTGACCAATAAGGAAAGAGCCTTAACCGCAACATCGGGCGCCTTTTCGGATACGATCCGCCCGACAAAAAGCAGGTTTGTAGTCCGCTTTGGTGTGTCGTGGTTACCACACAATTGATCCTCAGAAATAACGAGTGAGGATTGAATGCCCCTTGGGATCACGCTAATGTTAGCTTCTGGGAATCCACCTTCTATGTAGTTCTGTTTGAGCTTTGTACTGATCGCCAGCAAATGACGAAAATCCAATCTACCAAAATCTCCAATCCCGGCCAATAGATTTCGAATTTTCCTTTTTAAGGGGGCGTTTTCATCACATAGTTCATTTTTCAAACGGAGCAACCAGAAATCACCGATGCTAAATACTGTGGGTATGTCCTGGTGTTGGGAAGCCAGGAGTGGAACGACACCTACCGAATCCATGTTCCAAATGAAAGCAACATCCGGTTTTATCTGCGCCTCAAGCTTGCGCGTAACATCATAATTTCTACGGTTGTTGAACACTTCCTTCAATTGATAATAGCGTCGACGAAGTTGGAGGAAATCCCGGAAGGCAACCTCACGCGGGTTGTTCAGTGGATTAGATGCCAGCAAACGATGAACCTGATTCTCCACTTCGCTGCCATCAGCCTCCCACGTACTGGTCAGAATCTCCACCTCATGCCCGCGGCGGCGTAACTCTTCTGCAGTTTCCTTGCACCGTATCTCATATCCGCCCACGTGATGGGGAGGATAAAGATCGGTAATCATCAATATTTTCATAGTTTTGAAACCCAAAACACCAGATTTTTAAAGGGAAACCTGGATTCCAGACCAGAACTCTCGAATAGAAGCAGTAGGTCTTGTTTAGTGACGATCGAAAGAATTGCACTGGCAGCCAGTAAAACAATCAACAACACCCCCTTTATGAGAAACGATCCTGGATTAATAATGTAGACCAGCAATCCCCAGGCAGTAAACAGGATAAAAGGCTTTAGATAGGGTGCGTCCTTAAGGTCAATCCGCCTGCGCAAGAAGAACCGATTTAAGGGGTATGCCACCAAAGTACCGACTGTGTTGGCTATTGCCGCACCCATAAGCCCAAACCTGGGAACCAGGAGTAAACTGCCGGCCCAGCTCGCAATCGCATTAAAAACGTTGATAAACATAGGTTTTTGGGAATCTCCGGTGGCGACCAGAGTCGTTCCCATCACATTGCTGACCAAAGCCACGCTTAGATTTAGCATGAGTATGACAAAAAATGGAGCGGCTGCGGAATACTTACTTGAAAAAACCAATTGAAGAATATCCCGTCCAAATAATACAGCAATCGCCGTACCAAAGAGCGTTACAAATGCCACAAAGCGTACAGCGTCGTTCAAGAACACAGAAGCGTCTTTCCGCCCCTTTAATTGATAACGCTTGGCGATAAACGGGTAATAAACAGAACTGAAAGGATCATATAAAGTACGGAGATTATCCGGAATCTTTCGAGCAACCTCATAAAGGGCTATTTCGGCCGGACCAAGGAAGGCAGCCACGGCCACGGTATCAATCCGGCTATAAATAAAATGCAATAAATCATTAACTTGCAAAGGATACCCGAACCGAACCAATTCCTTGAGGGCTTCGACCTGAATAGCAATTTTTTTACGAATGGGGATTGAAAGAATCGCATACAGGCATGCCAGGATCGTAGAAAAAGCACCGGCAAGAAGAAAACCATAAAGGGGGGTATGGATGACGTAAATCAGTATCACATAGAGAATGAGTTTGGTGAAGCTGATGATCGAATCGGTTATTCCCATCCGAAAAAAAAGCAAATACCCCTGCAGCGTTGATCTTAACAATGCTTTAAAGCTGTCTAGAGCGAACAAGAAAGGAACAAAAACGAAGTATTGCGGCAAAAGCGACTGACCAAAAAGCAATCTTAGCCACGGACCGCCAAACCAGGCTATCAGGCTTGTCACAATAATCGTTATTATTCTAAGCATGACCGCCGTACCGAAATAGCGTTCTTTGCTGGATTCTTGCTCCGCACCTGCAATGAACCAGGGAACGGCCGTTTCCAAACCAAAAGTGCTGACTTGAGATAGGAATGACACAAGCACGGAGATGAGGATGAGAATCCCATATTCCTGAGGCGCCAAATATCGCGCGATGATTATGGTACCCACCAACCCCAATGCGCTATTAATTAAAGAAAAGGTACCCAACGAAATCGTGCTTGCAACCATCCGAGGATTTGAAGGGCCGGATGTGCCCTTCAATTTACCCGGCTCGATGGTGGATGCCCCTGGTATCTTTATTCCTTCGCCGTGTTCCTCAGGATGTTCATCGAGGGGCCCATTGGGTTCATTCGAAAATGTCACTTAGCGTCCCTTATCCAGTGACAAAGAATCTGGCAGATCTTGTTGATGCAGCCTGATGATGACCTCATTGACTCCGAGCATGATCCCAATTACCGGTGTCCAGTCGAAGGCTGAAAATACCGGGTTTACCACTGCCATTGCCAGGATACCGATAATCATCGCAAGGAATGCAAGGATAACGCCTTTCTGAAGCGGATCCTCAATCTGTCGCCAATTTTGCAACCCACGTTTTATGCCAAGAAGCAGCAACCAAATTAATAATCCATACCCGATGAACCCGGTCTTTAGGATCACCCAATAATGGCCATTATGAATATAGGCATATTTATCCCAGGTTATCGGCGGGAAATCAATACGCCGGTCGAACGGTCTGTAATCAGATCCGAGCCCAGTTCCAATAAGCGGATGCGCGATGATTTGCGGAATGGCATAGCCGTCTTCGACGTAGCGATCCTGCAAACTGCCAGATACCAGAGTCCCGGGATCGAACAATGTTGAGAATCTTGCGACCGAGTTTTCGACCAACGCCTGGGTCTCGTTATTGGTCAATGCCGAAACACCGATAAAAACAATAAGGGTACCCGTCACAATCCAGACAGCGACCTTGGCGTATCTGACCTTGTCGCGTATCGAAACCAGGATCCCTACCAACAAAAGCGCCAGGGCTACAGCAACCCAAAAGCTGCGATTGAAAGTTATAAGAACCGCCAGTCCCACAATTAATATCTGGAAAAACCTTACCAGAAGAATAGATTCTTTATTATCCGTAATTAGCAAAACAAAGAAAGCCACAAGCGCGATGAGTATCAGCGATTGTCCGGGTGGGAGAACCCTGGTAACATCCGGAGCAGTCACGCCAACCTCGCCGAGCGCCTCAACACGTCCAGGCAGAATTGTGACGGCATTGCCGACGACAAATTGTGCAATCATCCCGATAGCCACAATGATCGCCAGCAGGAATATCCCTTTGATCAACAGCCGTAACTGTCTTTTGTCGCGAATAAGATTGGTAACCACAAAGAAGATAAGATAAAAGTTGACAACGCGCAGCTCACCAAGACTCTGGTTGAATGTGATCGATCGTGTGAGGATGGCAATCACCGTGGAAATAACTGCAACAGCATAAAAGGCGAGCAAGGGCAGATCGAGTGGAGTATGGATAATGCTCAAACCTGCAACCCAATTCCGCACAAGCAGGATGGCCAAAGGAATGAAGAGAAGAAAATCGGTGACTATCAGGTGACCGATTCCAATTGGAATTGAAGGAAAAATATTTATGTCTATGACGGTAGACGTCAAGATAAGGACGATCAGGACTGCAAACTCGGGCCACAGCCATGCAACCAGGAGGTAGATCATGCCTGCGACGGCAGCGAGCAACAAGAAGAGTGGCACCCAGACGCTGGCCAGACCGAGCAGCAACCCGATAACACTGATCACAACAATGTGCAGGGAAACAGGCAGTGGATTTGTAGCTTTGTAATACATCGCAGTCTTCCCTTTCTTTAAAAAATACCTATATATCGAGAGACGCGTTTTTCTTCTTTACAGACACGCGCTTTGGGGTCAATTCTTGTCGTGAAAGGCTTTGATTGCATCAGCAATGTATTTCATCTCAGGGTCACTCATCTCGGCATAAAGTGGCAAGGAAAGTATCTCAGCGCATATGCCTTCCGTGGTCGGTAAGTCACCTTTTCCGTAGCCGAGGTATTCCAGGGATGCCTGCAGATGTACAGGAATCGGGTAATGGATACCTGTGGAAACACCCTGATTTTTCAGCCAATCTTGCAATTCATCGCGCCTAGGAGTCCGAATGACGTACAAGTGGTAAACCGGCACGCTGCCAGGATAAGTGGAAGGAAGCACTACGGGGGTGTTCTTCAATAATTCATTGTATTGGTTGGCAAGCGAGCGCCTCCGTTCGTTCCACTGCGCCAGGTGAGGCAGCTTCGCACGCAAGACCACAGCTTGTATTTCATCCAAACGGCCGTTAAAACCAATCAAATCATGATGATAACGAAGGCCCGAGCCGTGGTCGCGGAGTTTTTGCATCCTGGCCGCCAGATCAGCATTATTTGTCGTAATAAAGCCACCTTCGCCATATCCCCCCAAATTCTTAGAATAATAGAAACTGAAACCCGCCGCGTCACCCAAGCTACCGGCTTTACGACCCTTGTACTCGGCGCCATGAGCCTGGCAGGCATCTTCAATCACCTTCAAACCATGTCGTGAGGCAATATCGTTCAACGCATCCATATCCACCATCTGACCGTAAAGGTGAACCGGCAGAATTGCCTTGGTTCTGGGGGTGATCTTTGCTTCAACCTGTGTAATATCCATCAAATATGTCTTCGGATCAACATCCACAAAGACTGGTTTTGCCCCCAACAAAACGATGGCCTCGGTGGTGGCAATAAAAGTATGTGATACTGTTATGACTTCATCCCCGGGTCCGATATCCAAGGCCCGCATGATGATGTTAAGAGCGGCCGTACCGTCACTTACCCCAATACCATAAGCCGATCCACAAAATTCAGCGAACTCAACTTCCAATTTCTGGACATTTTCACCTAAAAAAAGATGCATTCCGTCCAATACCTGCTCTATCCCGGACAGGATTTCCTCTTTTAAAGGAGCGTATTGCTTTTTAAGATCGACAAGCGATATTTCCACTGCTTTTCTCCTATGACATTTCCATAACACGAATGATACGGGCGGGATTTCCTGCGACAACAACACGCGGCGGAACATCGCGAGTGACCACACTGCCAGCACCCACAATGGCACCAGCGCCTATCGTCACACCACAAAGGATCGTGGCATTGCTGCCAATCGACGCGCCGGCTTTCACGAGGGTGGGTATGCATACCCAATCCGCCTCGGTTTGAGGCTGACCGTCGGACGTTGTAGCGCGAGGGTACTTATCATTTATGAACATTACCCCGTGACCGATAAAGACCCCGTCTTCAATAGTAACTCCCTCACATATGAATGAATGACTGGATATCTTTACCCGATTCCCGATCCGAACACCTTTCTGGATTTCGACAAAAGTGCCAACCCGGCTCTCGTCCCCTATTTCGCAACCGTATAAGTTGACGAAGGCATAAATCTTGACACCCTGTCCCAATTTAACGTCCGATGCAATGCGGGCATAGTCAGGTGTTACCATTTGATCATCTCCTGGGTGGAGCCATTGATGATCGAACGCTGGGCTGCCTCGATTATCTTGACCACTCGCATTCCAGAATGGCCAGAGCTCTTTGGTTCCGTATGCGTAGTGATACTATCGATGAAGTGCTGACATTCCTGAAGCAGCGGTTCCGTGAAGCGAATATTCGGGATGGTGAGGTCACCATGGCGATAGTTGTATTGAAATTCTCCAAAAGTGTCTGAATACTCGGGGGCCTCGATACCTTTGTCATAAATCTTTATTTTCCCCTCGGCGTCCATATCGTTATAGACGGCCATTTTTTTGCTTCCCACGACGGTAACCCGCCTTACTTTGCAGGGGTCGAGCCAGCTAACATGGACATAGGCGCTCAAGTTATTAGGGAAGATCAGGCTCAAGTAGGCCACATCATAGATTCCAGGGCTGACGCAAGGCATGCCTTGAGCACTCACGGATATTGGTTTTTCTCCAATAAGATAGAGCAGGATTGAAAGATCATGAGGGGCAAGGTCCCAGATCACGTTTGAATCACGCTGGAAAAGGCCGAGGTTCAAGCGCGCCGTATCTAAATAATAAATATCGCCCAATTCCCTACTATCTATATATTTCTTCATGGCCTGCACGGCCGTATCATATTCAAAAGTATGACCCACCATCAGGATCAATCCTCTGGCTTCGGCCAATTTGATCAATTCCTCGGCATCGCAGCTCTTGAGCGTAAGCGGTTTTTCCACAAGTACATGCAGATCGTGGGCCAGGCAATCTTTTGCTATATCAAAATGAGTCTTGGGTGGAGTAGAGATGACGACTGCATCCAGGCCCATTTTGAAGAGTTCGCGGTAATCTGTTATAAAGGTTACCCCGGGATACCTTGATTTTGCCCGCCCTAATTGCTCGGGCTTCTGATCAGCAATTGCAATTAACTGCGAGCCTGGAAGCTCGTAAATATTCCGGGCAAGGTTAGGGCCCCAATAACCATAACCAATGACGCCTATCTTGATTGCATCCATCCAGTCGGTCCTCTCTAATTGAGTGATGTTATTCAGCCCCGCGAGTAGATAGAATTACAAAGGGGGTCATAAGGATGATCTTGATGTCAAGCCATAGAGATTGTTGGTCAATATATGCGACATCCAAAAGGACTTGCTGATCGAAATCCACCGTGGAACGAGCCATCACCTGCTGCAAGCCTGTCAGCCCGGGTTGTGCCTTCAAGCGTTGCATGTGCCAAGGCTTGTACATCCGTACTTCATAGGGAATCGCCGGCCTGGGACCGACCAGACTCATATCACCTCGTAAAACGTTCCACAGCTGTGGCAGCTCATCCAGGCTTAGTTTTCGAAGGAGCTTTCCGGGGCGGGTAATCCGTCCATCATGAACGAGTTTCCGCAAATTAGTCGTATTACCCTGTATATTGGCCATTGCTTCATGATCATTCTCAATCAGGGCTTTGACATAAGCCTGGTGGACAGAAGAATCTGCTCCGAAATGCATGGTTCTGAATTTAAAGCATCGAAATGTTGTTTGCTGCCAATTCGAATCCTTGCCGTGAGACTTTCTATTCGCGCCAACGCGCTCCTGCGCAAAAAATATTGGTCCGGGGGAATACAGGCGTATGGCCACTATAATAACAAGCATCAAGGGCGAAAAAAGCACAAGCAGACCTGATGCCAGCAATATATCCACCGCGCGTTTTGCAACATAATAGACCGTACGATCTGCGGATTGCCGGCGAATTATGCTTGGATTATTACTGGAAGTCATGTCGAGATCGGTTTCGTTGTGCATCGAAGATACCTGATAGAATTTAAGGCTTGCTTGTATTACTGTCTCGACCGGATGCTCATTTGGGGAGAAGTGTTCCGGTTCTCACTTTCAACACATCAGCTGCTTTGCGTATCGTGCTGAGATAGACATCGTTGTCCTCAAACTCGTTGAATTCCTCATACGTGCCACGCCAAATCTTTAGAGCTGTTGGTTCGCTGCACCCGCGTTTGCGCATTTCGCCAATGAACTCGTCCTGCGACATATTTATTCTTGCTGCCAATTCCTGAATTCGACTGACCATCACGGGCGCTCCTGAATACTATTAAAGGAAAAGCTTTACTTTGAAATTCATTTCGAAATCAAATTTGAAATCAAGGAACAAAAATGAGATTCCATTGTTGGATTTGATCCCTTATTGCCTTTACACGATTAACAAATCAAGGGGTAATCTGACTAGACGGGGTGTTCTGGCCTGGGATTTCGGACAAAACAACCCGTCCATGATCGCTACAAATCAAGCCTAACGAGGTTTACTACGGTCGCGAGCGCGCACCATGCTTTTAGAAAAAACCACCACCAGGATCAATGCCGCCAACAAAATTGTCAGAATCAAGACCGGTAATAACCATATCGGGCGAGAGACTGGCTGCACAGGTGTATTCGCATCCGATGGCACCACAGACGGCGCACTGCCAGTTTGAGAGGAATTTGATCCAGTCGTTGATATGGAACGCGTGTCAGTGGTAATCACCTGACTGGCGTTCACCACTGCGAAATTCCCGCCAAGTTTTGATCGTAACGTTGGATTAATCAAGGCTCCAGCCGCCCAATCGACGCCCTGGGCTTCATTACCAAGAACTGCCAATACTGTCCCGTTGGGATTCCAGGGAGACGCTAGCGTCTCCAGGTATCCCAGGGGGGAATTGGGTGGTATCCGATACGTAACCTGGAAGCTATTATCGGCAGCAACATCCGAGTTGCCTGTAAATGGTGCCGGAAGCGATTTATTCATCTCACCGATGAGTGGAATTTGGCTTGGGCGACCGATAATGATGAGATTATCCTTTGCCCGGTCCGATGTGGGGACGTTATCGCCGTAGAATACCGATAACTCAGTTAGAGATCCGCTCGCCTGGAATCCCAGATATTCAGCGATGTGCACAGCCGAATCCCAGGATCCAAGATCATCATGCGCAAACACGAACGCGGTGCTGCTCAATTGTGCATCGTAAACAAACGGCGCCGGATAGCTGGCCAGATCCTGATTGGAAACCGGATTGACCAGAGCCACATCCTGTGGCAGGTGCAATGTGGATTGAGACCAAAGGTTGACCCAAAGTACATCAGCACCCGGAGGCGTGCAGTCATCGATCGGCAAACTTGTCGTATCAACCAGCAATATATTCTTCCCAGGCAGGACCGACGACGAAGGTATCGGGAATCGAATGTGGTTGGTAGGATTGCTTGCCGTCTGGTCACTCATCCGCACACTGCCGATCGGCCGGTTGTTGAGGGAGACGAGGATCGAAGAGCGATTATAGTTTAGCAATGCTGAGTGGCCATACACCAATTCAAAGTATGCATCGGGAGCCACTGTATGACCCGGCTGTATATTGAAAGTATATGAAGCTTCATTGGAACCCCGGCCAGTAAAGTAATCTCCTTGATAACCCAGATTGGCCAGAGTCTCATCGACTCCCTGCGGTGCGGTGATTACAGCGCTTTGAACTTGTTGGATCACAGCCAGATTGGGGAATCGGTTTGGGCGGAGAAAACCTGTACTAACAGCTTGAGCCGCCTTTGTGATTCCGGCATCCGTATTTCCAGAAACGACCAATACCACGTGGGCACCATCCCAGGGAGAATCGATCATTTGGACATATCCATCGTCCGTGCTGCCGCTGGTGGTCTGGAATTGGCTATTCACAACCGGATTGGGAAGATGAAGTTGTGACAACATTGAAAGTGAAAAGGGCTTGCCGATGAAAATTACGTGGTTGGTGGTTGCTGGCGATGTGGCAGAGTCCGGGAAGAATTTATCAACTGTCACCGTGTTCAAAAGCAATTTGTTGCTGGTTAGATTTCCTAAACCGGCAGCTACCGTAAGTGCAGCCTGCAATTCCGCAGGTGAAGGATGCACCGGAATTACCAGCAGGGCCGAATCCACTTTGAACGAATTTTGATAGATGGGACGAGGGAAGTTCACCAGGTTTGTATCAGGCTGGACAGAATTATGAGGAAGGGTCAGATACGAAGCAGGATGGATAAAGATATTCATGTTTTGATCGACAGTGCAACTGACACCGCTATTGAGAACGAATCTCAACAGCATGCTCCCGTTGGTGCTGGTGGACGTGAAGGCGGATGGCGGGAGAGTCAATTTCCATTGAACCTCGCCTACTTGGTTAAGAGGTAACAGACCCAAGGTCGTACCATTCAGTATTGCAGTTAGAGTTCCTCCACTTGTCACAGGTGATCCGGATTGGCTCTGTACTACGGTGTTGAAAGAGACACCAACGGATATGTTCAGTTCAGCACCGGGTTGTAGTTTCCAATCAGCGGGGATAAAGAACGAAAAACCTGTCGAGTCGTAAGGTCCAACCAACTGTATTTCGTTGCGGCCAAGTTGTGCGAAAGTCACAACATTCGAGTCGGCAGAGGGCTGCGCAACTGACGCCAAGGTGGATGCACCTATTGCCGCCGGTGCAGACGGAGTTGCCGTTGGATTCATTGAGGGACTTTGAGCCTGGGCAGCAACAACCCAGCCAATCATCAGGCTGATTGATAAAACGGCTACAAGCAAAAGCATAAAAAGTCGTTTGAACATGTTTCTCTCCTCTTACGATGCGGAAATTACGCGATCGCCTTTTGCCGCTCGTTTATTGTTCTCAGAAATATGAACACGCCCATTATTGCTCCGCCGGGCTTGTTCGAGTGCAGTATTTGCAGATTCCAACAACTCTGGTGCCGACATGCTATCCCGATACTCTGCACCCCCAATATGAGAATCAAGGTTTACGACAATGTCCAACGGCTGTAGATTTATGGGCTGGGAAAGCGCCACTTCAATGCGCTCGAAAATACTGTACGCGGCATTCCCCGGCGTGTTAGGAAGCATGACCGCAAAACTGATGTCATTCCAACGACCAATCACATCGTTGCCGCGCAATTCCCTGCGCAGTGCATCAGTCACATCCTGGAAGACTTTTTGCAATCCGGTGATGGGTAAAGTTTCAAAAAGATCACGAAGACCGTTCAGTTCGACGATCCCGACTGAAAGTTGGTCATGGGGATTCTTGGGCAATTCATCTTCGACCAGACGCGAAAAGTATCTGCTGTTATATACTCCCGTCAGGTTGTCGAGATACAGACGCTGCCTGAAGGTCTCGAGTGGGATACGAAGTTGTTCGCTGACGATCGCCAGGACTATACCAATGATGAGACCGAGTGCCAGGGCCAAGCCAACATTAAGAAGCGGCTGGGGACTCGACGGATTGACCGGTGGTGTAGCCGTGTCAAGAAAGGCAAAAGTAAAAACCTGATTCAATCCATTGGAAAAGGCAATTGTCTGGTATCCAATGGCGTTTGCTATTTTGGCCGCTGTATCTGGATTTGGCCCTATTACGCTCAACTCCAGAACACTCGAATTGGATACTACAGTGGCCTTATAGTTATATGCTTTCGCAAGGGCCGGCTGGAGCTGCAAAGCGGCAAGCATTTGGTTATAGATACGGTCGCTGTTCATCACCTCTGCATAAGTTGCGATGACCGACTGACTGTTGAGCGTATCCAGACCGCTCAACACATCGGACCGGTTGACCAATGCGTTACTGGGGGTGATTATGAACCTCGCCACGGCCGTATACTGGGGAGTGGCAAGATAAGTAGCAGCCAAGGCTGCCGCCAAGGCTGCCAAGATCGTCAACAAAATGATCCACCAGCCACGCCTTAGCATTTGAAAATATAAACGAATTTCCATTTTTTCTCTCTCCTTCTACAATCGCTCCAAGAATAAACATTTCCTGAATTAACAAGACAGAGTCGTTCAGCATGGACTCGAGATTGCTATCCTTTCAGCTCTGCAGGGCATAGATTTTAAATTTCAGACAAGTTCCAACACCATCGATCTCGGAATTTCATTGAATTGTCGAATCTGTTTGAAGATGTCGGGGTTTAACGTGAATTAATGAGTGGCTGCGTATAATTAACTGCTTAACGCAATCAGATCAGCCTATCGACTAGTACTCCTCTCTCCTCAGTACACCTTACACTTTTGTAAAGCGGCCATATTTTATACTATTTGTCTGAATTATGCAAATTTAAATCCAATAGAAACTGGAATTCACATCTGGGTTTAATATTTCTATTTTGAGGGGGTGTTGTGCCAGTTGGTAGAGTAAATCGTTTAACTGACATTCACATTTTTAAGGCGGGACCGTTATTTTACTCAATTAGACGTTTTATTGACCACTAAACGTCATTCGATCGACCTAATGGGGAAAAACAGTTAGTGCACGGGGGACATCTACAAGGTCGCCTGCAAAGGCAAACCTCTTGAATTTAGCAACATGCCGAGAGTTTCACGTATGCGAGGCAAGTTACCACGAATTTAAAAATTCAAACCACTTATCCAGGAAGCATCAAATACTAACTCAAATCCGTAAATTCCCTTAGAAACTCAAGCGCATTGAGTTTATTATCAGGAAGAGCAATATGCCACCTATTTTGAATCTCCTGGATTTGCGAATCCTCAAAGCCTAAAGCACTTCCCCGATACAGTTTCAGTTCCGAGTTTGAAGTTTTAGGACGAAGAAATGGGTCGTAAATATCCATTTGAGACAAACCCAGCATTTCGAGGTTATCTGGGTTGTAGCCAAAACCTAAAAAGTATATCTTTCTTGCTTCCTTCAAACGTTTACAAGCAAAAGTGAACTCTTTACTTTTCGGTTGAGTTCCAATAACAATTGCAATATTTTGGCTTGCGACTTTTATTCTCCTCCCCATTTCAACGGCAGCGATTCCTGCTCCAAATAACGGACAATAATCCGTCCCGCCATCCGCCTGCCAAGGCAGAGGACCAAGCGATCCGTGAAAATGGATAATCGGGAGACATAGCATGGCCCTGGCAATATCAGAATCAGACTTGTTAAATAAATGTTTTAAGGCCGTAAAAAAATAGTATTCCAACGACCTGTCGTAGTTGAAAGTAATGATCGTCAAT
>Ga0182021_10004314_pt1 | contig 16728 bp, 14 predicted proteins | sample 612E3MmetaG_FD_120493 | JGI IMG/M metagenome (GOLD analysis project Ga0182021, IMG submission 120493) | Permafrost microbial communities from Stordalen Mire, Sweden - 612E3M metaG (Illumina Assembly) | ecosystem: Environmental > Terrestrial > Soil > Wetlands > Permafrost | place: Sweden...
GCGGCGTCGCTCCTTCAGGGTTTCCCCCATTGAGAAAAATCCTCGACTGCTGCCACCCGTAGGTGTCTGGACCGTGTCTCAGTTCCAGTGTGGCTGGTCGTCCTCTCAGACCAGCTACCCGTCTTAGGCTTGGTGGGCCATTACCCCGCCAACTACCTGATAGGCCGCAGCCTCATCTCAAAGCGCCAGGTCTTACGATCCCCAGCTTTGACCTTACGGTCACATGCGGTATTAACTCCGATTTCTCGGAGATATCCCCCACTTCGAGGTAGATAGCCACGTGTTACGCACCCTTTCGCCACTAAAGTTCGCTCATATTGCTATAAACAAACTCTCGTTCGACTTGCATGTCTTATCCACGCCGCCAGCGTTCGTTCTGAGCCAGAATCAAACTCTCCGTAAAAAAACTTTCAGACCATTGCTGACCTGATCGTTTCCACATTGAGCAACCAACCGGGGCTCCCCGGTTGATATTGTTACATCTCTCAAAGTTCATCCCGATGTGAATCGGAATGAACGTGGGCTCTCACGTATCGCACATTTCAATTTTCAAGGAACAAAACGCACCGCGACTTTCATCGCGGTGCGCAACAATCAGCTTTCAGTTAATCAGCATCCAGCCTTCCGGCTGACTGCTGATGGCTAACCGCTGACTGCCGCCACATTCAGACGACAGAAATCCCGCATTCGGGATCGAAGCTTGTCGCACTCCTAAAGAACCGTCCTTACATCCCCTCGCGCAACGACTACTTACTCGCCCTCGCGCACAGTGTCAAGCCCTTCACGGACAATTCCGCGAAGAGCGGCTAAAGTAGCCGGGTGAGATACCGGTTGCAACAACTATTTTGCAGAAATTTTCGGCCCGCAAAACAGCCGAAAACCTCAGACTCTCATCACATTTTTCGCCTTCGCGCCCTTCGCGTCCTGCACAACTTCAAACTCGACCACCTGGCCTTCCGCCAGCGTCTTAAGCCCGTCACCTTTGATCTCCGAGAAGTGGACAAACACATCCGGTCCGCCCTCCTGCTGGATGAACCCGAAGCCCTTCTTCTCATTGAACCACTTCACAGTTCCGCGTGCCATGTTGCTTACCTCCGGTACTCTTCTACGATCCTGACCTGACAAAACAAAAAGCCGCGCCCGCTCTTATTGGCGAACACGGCCATCAGACCAACCGACTGCCCACATCCAAATTCACAACCCACATTGCGCGCATCTCTAGCAAATCCGCCCGCCGCGGTCAAAGCCTTTCTCGAATTGGGATAGATCGCAAATGAACGTCGTGCCGTCTCATTGGAGGGCCGTGCTCCAGCGCGACCGCATTCGACTTCGCCGCACTTTCAGTCGCTCACCCGGCACGATCCTGCTGGGCCGTCCCGGCCAGACCCAGCGTCTCGACTGGGATCAACACCAACGCACCATCCACGCGCACCTTCATTTCAGTTTCGATTATGCCGCGCCCGGTTGGCCCCCGCTCCAAGACTGTCCCATCGTCCGCTCCACGGGTGTCGAGGACATTTTGCGACCGTTGTTCCGGTACGTCATCGGCCTCGCGCAAACCCGGCCAACGACACAGACCGAATTGCTGGAAACCACGGTGACATTGATGCTGCTAAGTTTTCTCTCCGGCCACACCGCCATCGCGCTCGAACCACACGAGAATCTCCCGCCGGCTGTCCAACGCGCCTTGTCCGCCGTTCGCCGCGCGATTGCCGGATGTCCATGCAGTCCGGCTCCTACATCGGCGGCAATCCGGTCATCCAACGCCTGCAACTGCCGATTCTGGACAATTCCTAAACAACAGGTCGCCGGCACGACCGTCATGAAAGACGACCGAAGTGGCCCGTGCGTCCGCAGGCTAAAAAATGACACCGGATCGGATGCCAAAGGAGTTGAAATCCGCTTCCGACACCCGCCCGGCACCGCGCTAAGATATACCCGGTGCGCCAGAGTTGTATTGCTTACTGTACCAGTAGGGTTTGATCTCGGCCTTGTAGTCGAGGTGGACGTGCTTGGTCTCGCGGAATTCGTCGAGGCCTTCTTCGCCTAACTCGCGGCTGTGGCCGGTCTGGCGCATGCCACCGAACGGGCCGGCATCGTTGTCGGTGAGCGGGTCGTTGATCCAAAACGTGCCGGCAGTGACGCGTTCCATCGCCTTCATCGCCCATTCCATGTTGTTCGTGTAAATGTTCGCGCCGAGACCGTAGTTGCTGTCGTTGGCGAGTTCGATCGCGTGGTCGATGTCTTTGACCCGGATAATCGGGAGAATTGGGCCGAATGTTTCGGTGGCGACAATCCGCATCTTCTGCTTCACGTTGGTGAGGACGGTCGGCTCGTAGAAGAATCCTTTGTCGTGCTTCGGCGATCGTTGGCCGCCGCACAACAACTTCGCGCCGTCGCGGACGGCCTCGGTGACGCGGGCGTGGACGTCTTGCAGTTGCCAGAGATTGATCAACGGGCCAACGTCGGTGTCTGGGTCGAGGCCGTCGCCGAGTTTGAGTGACCTGGTGAATTTCACGACGGCTTTGGTGAAGTCATCGATGATATCGTCGAACACGTAGACGCGTTTGGCGCTCGTGCAGACTTGGCCGGTATTCAGAAATGCCGCCCACGCGCACGCCTTGCTGGCGATGGCGATATCGGCGTCGCTGCAGACGATGAACGGGTCGTTGCCGCCGAGTTCGCCGTGGAATTTTTTTACCTGCGCCGCGCAAAGTTGGCCGACGCGTTTGCCGGTTTCGGTCGAGCCGGTCATGGCGATGAGGTCGGTGCCGGGATGTTTGATCAGCGCTTCGCCGATTTCCTCGCCGCCGCCGGTGACGATGTTGACGACGCCGGCCGGTAGGTGCGCACCGAAGATGTCTGCGATTGAGAGTAAAGAAAGCGGCGTTTCGGAGCTTGGTTTCAAAATGATGGTGTTACCGGCCATCAAGGCCGGGGCGACTTTCCAGACCATCAACAGCAACGGGTAGTTCCACGGGATGATGCCGACAACGACTCCATAGGGTTCTTTGATGGTGAAGTTGACTTGATGATGGAACGTCGGCGGGAGCGAGTTGCCGCGCGAGTTGCGGCCGACTTCGGCGTAATATTGAAAGCAGGCGGCGACCCATTCGACTTCGTCGCGGTTCTCGCACCACGGTTTGCCGCCTTCCTGCGTCATCAGCGTGGCGAGTTCTTTGTGCCGGGCGCGTAGGTCACCGGCGATGCGGTGGAGCCTCTGGCCTTTTTCGAGAGCCGGTATCCAGCGCCACTCTTCGAAGGCGCGCCGGGCCGCTTTGACGGCCAGGTCGGCGTCAGCGGCAGTGCCGCGCGTGATGTGATCGAGGACTTGCTCGGTGGCGGGGTTGATGACGGCGATCTTGTCGCGGCTGGGCTTGTGCCACTTGCCGCCAATCCATTGGTGTCGCATGGCGACCTCCGGCGGGTTAACCGGCTGACTTGGTTTCTTTCGCGAGCTTTTCCTTTTCTTCGCGCGCTTCTTTTTCGAGTTGCTTGTCGAGGTGCTTGAGCGTGTCGGAAAGTTTGTCGAGCATCTCGTCGAGCAATTCGTAGCTGATGTTCAGCGCCGGCTCGATGCGGATGGTGCGCGCGCTGAGCAACGTGCCGGCCACGAGCACGCCGCGTTTGAACAAGGCGGCCGCAACCCGGTAACCGATGAATCGGTCGGCAAATTCCAAACCGATAAGCAACCCTTTGCCGCGAACTTCTTTCAAGATTTCCGGGTACAGCGCGTGCAGCGACCGGAGGCGCTTCATGAGATACGCGCCTTTTTCGGCGGCTTGCTTCGGCAAGTCTTCTTCGAGCATGACGTTGATGGCGGCAATGCCGGCGGCGCAGGCGATCGGGTTGCCGCCAAATGTCGAGCTGTGCAGGAACGGATTGTCTTCCATCACCTTCCAGATTTTCGGCGTGCTAAGGAACGCGCTGAGCGGCATGACGCCGCCGCCAAGTGCTTTGCCAAGACAAAGAATGTCCGGCACGACATTGTAGTGTTCGCACGCAAAGACTTTACCGGTGCGGCCCATGCCGGTTTGGACTTCGTCGAAGATGAGCAACGTTTCGAACTCGTCGCAGAGTTGCCGGACGCGCGGCAGGTAATCGTCGGGCGGCACGACGGCGCCGGCCTCGCCTTGCACCGGTTCAAGGATGATGGCGGCAATGTCTTCGCCGAGGTCGGTGAGTTTCTTGAGTTCGCGCTCCATGTCCTTGGCGTCGCCGTAGTCAACGAAGTGGACGTTGGAGAGCAGCGGTTGGAATGGTTTCCGGTACACGGCGCGACCCATGACCGAAAGCGAGCCCATGGATTTGCCGTGGAAGGCGCCGGTGGTGGAGATGAAGCCGGTTTTCTTGGTGTAAAGCCGGGACAGCTTGAGTGCGCCTTCGACGGCGTCGGTGCCGTTGTTGATGAAGAAACATTCCTGCAAATCGCCGGGCGCGAGTTCGCCGAGCAGCTCGGCGAGAAAACCGCGCAGCGGGTCGAGCAGTTCCTGCGAGGACAGCGGCATGCGTTCGAGTTGGGCTTTGACGGCGGCAATGATCTTCGGGTGCCGGATGCCCATGTTGTAGACGCCGAACCCGCCGAGGCAGTCGATGAACTTCCGGCCCATGATGTCTTCGATGATCGAGCCTTGGCCGGTCCATTCGATGGCGGCGAAATCTTCGGCTTCGGCGACGGACTTCCGGTAATGCAGAAAACCCCGGTTGAAGTAATCGTCGAAATTCTCCAGCGTGTGCTTGATGATGTGGTTCTTGTCGGCCGGGTCGAGTTTCTTGCCGGCACTGACGATGTCAAGGTACTCGGCGGACTTCTGGGCGACCTGTTCGAGCTTTGAAAGTTTTGGGGCCTCGACACCGGTCGTCATCACGGCCTCGGTGTGCGGTTCGATTTGCGTTGGAATTTTTTCATCCATGCGGTTCACCTCCTTCCTGTCGGAGGCAAAATAGCCTAGCACAGGCCACAGAGGCAAGCCAGCGCTTAGTTGCAACACGCTGACCGACAGCAGATTATCACTGAAATTCCGCTCGACTTTTAGAACGAATACACCGCGCCGAGGGCGGCGGTGACTTGGTCATGGTGGCCGTCGAAAGCGGTGCTGAGCGACGAGTGGTCGTACCGGAGCTCAGGCGCGATCCGGAGGCCATCGACCGGCTTGTAGTTCAGCGTCCACGTCAGGCTCCAGAGGTCTTGGCCGGTGTTGACCGGGAACAGGAACCCGCTCGTGCGATTGCCATCTCGATCGCTGAGGAAGTCGCTGCGGAAAGCGAGTTGGAGTTTTTCAGTGAAGTCGTAGGTCGTCCACGCGCCGATCGCGTACCAACTCGCCGCGCCGCCGTTGGGGGCGCCGCCGGATTCCTCGCCCCAGTCAAGCTGGATAGTGCTGCTGCATTTTGGCGAGCACTTGTGGGTCAGGACGAAGTTGACGCCCTTGCGCCAGAGTCCGTTGGCGCCGACCACGGCGTTGGTCGGATCGTTCTGAAGGTCGGACTGTTCGGGGCCGCCGTAGCCGATGAGGGTGAAGCTCCACGCGTCGTTGGGTGTGTACGCTAACCGGCCCATCACAGATTTCGATTGGTTGTTGTCCTTGACGGTATCCCAACCATCATTGATGAGCAGATTGGCTTCCCACTCGTTGCTGATCTTGTAGCCAAGCTGGAGGCCGGTATGGGTGAAAGGCTCGATGAACGTCCATTGCAAGCCACCGGACCAGTTCGGATTCTGCTCGTTCTCGACCAACTCGAAGCCCATCGGGGTGACGTATTTGCCGAAGAGGATTTTCAGGCCGCTGCCGATGGGGATGTTGAGTTGGACGTAGGCTTGCTCCAAATCGCCGTCGCTGCCGATGTCGAAGAGGCCGGTCGGTGTATCGGGGGATTTGGACCGGGTGCCGCGCGCGTCCTGGCCAAGAATCAATTCGGTGAAGAAACCGGCCTTCCAATCGAAGGCGTCGTAATCCACGTTGTGCTGGGCGATGAGCGCGAACTTGTTGAACATGAACTGATCGCTCTCGTTGTCGTAGAGCCGGCCGGCATTGACCCGGTCGGCGGGCCGGTTGAAGTTGTACGTGTACGACGACGAGACGAAGCCGCTGATGTCGACTTGCTTGAGGAACTTCACGGTGTTATCCGGCACGTCCGCCTTCACCACGTACAAATCCTGCGTCGCGTGTTGTTCGAGCAAACCGATGCGCTTCTCCAAATCGTCGCTGCGTTTCTTCTGCTCCTCGTAGAGTTGTTTGTAGTCGGTCGGCGGCGGGGTCGGCGCGGGGGGCGGTGCGGACGCGTCATCCGCGCGGGAAAAAGTTGGGATTGCCACCGCTACTGCACACGACAAACAGATCGCCATCACGCTTTTACTGTTCATGCGGACCTCCGGTTGGCTGATGAATGTAAGAATCTTTTTTTGCCGCGCATTTGTCAAGCTCGCAAAAAAAGCTTGTGGTGGTACCGGGGCCATCTGCTATGTTCCCACCCAGCGCCGCAAGTCTTGGGTACTGGCCAATGGCGACAGACACCCCAGCAATCGAAGTCGAGAATCTGGTGCGACATTTTGGCGATGTATTCGCCCTCGACCACATCAGCGTCCAAATCCGCAAGGGCGAATTCTTTTCCCTGCTCGGCCCGTCCGGCTGCGGCAAGACCACGCTGTTGCGCATCGTCGGCGGCTTGGACATCCCGGATGAAGGCGTCGTGCGCATCGGCGGCGTGGACGCGCGCGAGATCCCGGCCCACAAACGTCCCGTCAACACCGTCTTTCAATCCTACGCGTTGTTCCCGCACCTGACCGTGCGCGACAACATCGCCTTCGGCCTGCGCATGAAAAACGTCGCGAAGCCGGACATCATCGACCGCGTCAACCGCGTGATGGACATGGTCGAAATCCCCAAACTCGCCGCCCGCAAACCCGCGCAACTTTCCGGTGGCCAGAAACAACGCGTCGCCCTCGCCCGCGCCATCGTCAACGAACCAATGTGTCTGCTGCTCGACGAGCCGCTCGGCGCGCTCGACCTGAAGCTGCGCAAACAATTGCAGATCGAACTGCTCCAGCTCCAGCGCCGGCTGGGCATCACCTTCATCTACGTCACGCACGATCAGGAAGAGGCGCTGGTAATGAGCGACCGCATCGCGGTGATGAGCGCCGGCAAGATCGTGCAACTGGGCGACTCCGAAGAACTCTACGAACATCCGCGCACCCGGTACGTCAGCCAGTTTCTCGGCTCGTGCAATCTGCTCGACGCCACCGTCCGGCAACGCGGCGCGACCGGCGGCGTGGTGGACACACTGGTCGGCGAGTTGCAGGTAGAGTCCGGCAAGCTGCCCGACCGGGACAAACTCACGCTGGCAATCCGGCCTGAGAAAGTCACGCTGCTGCCGGCCAGCGATGGCACCGGGCAAAACCGCGTCAGAGTCAAAGTCGAGGAACTGCTCTACATCGGTTCGGAGACGCATTACGTGCTGCGCGCCGGTGAGCAACGCCTGACGGCCGAGGCGATGAACGTCAAAGTCGGTTCGCAAGGCTTCGACATCGGCGCGGAGGCCGTGGCGTATTTACCGGCGGCAGGACTTCTCGTTTTGGATGACTGATGGAAAACGACCGCAAAGGCGAGGTCCAGTTCGGCGAGCAACTGACCGCCCGCAGTCATCTGGCACGCTCAGCGATGACCAGCGGGCCCGGTATCTTCTGGGTATCGTTTTTTCTGCTGCTGCCGTTGATCTGGATCGGTGTGATCAGTTTCCTGACGCGAACCGAGGTCGGCGGCTACGAGCGGCCGTTCACGTACGAAAATTACTCGCGCTTTATCGGCTTCGGATTTTTTGGATTCGACATGTTGTATCCGCAGATCATCCTGCGGAGTCTCGTGCTCGGGACCGGTACGGCTCTGTTGTGCATGGTCACGGCGATGCCGCTGGCTTTTTTTATTGCGGGCTTGCCGGCGCGGTTCAAAAACTTGGCGCTGACGTTGGTGCTGATTCCGTTTTGGACGAACTTGCTCATCCGCACGTACGCGTGGCAGATTCTGCTCGCGCCGGAAAGCCCGTTGACGCGGCTGGCGGTGCTGCTGCATTTCACCGAAGCCGGTCTGCCGCTGTATCCGAGCGCGATGGCCATCTACATCGGCATGGTGTGCGATTATCTGCCGTTTTTGGTGTTGCCGCTGTACGCGTCGGTCGAAAAAATTGACTGGAGCATCGCCGAGGCGGCCAGCGATTTGGGCGCGGACGGGCCGCGAGTGTTCTGGCACGCGATCCTGCCGCAGGTGACGCCCGGCTTGGTGGCCGGCATCATTCTTGTGTTGATACCGGCGACCGGGCAGTTTGTCATACCGGATTTGCTCGGCGGCGCAAAGACGGTGATGCTCGGCAACGCGATACAGCAACAGTTCCAGCAAAGCCGGGACTGGCCGTTTGGGTCGGCGATCACGTTTGTCGGCATGGGCGCGGTGATGCTCGGGTTGTGGGCGTACGCGCGGGCGGCCGGGGAGAAAGGCGGCGAGATTATATGAAGCGCGTCTCGTTGCCGCTGTGGCTGATCTCAACGTTTTTGTATGTGTTCATGTACGCGCCGCTGGCGGTGGTGATCATCTTCTCGTTCAACACGGCGAAACACGGCGGGCCGTGGATGGGATTCACGACGGATTGGTACACGAGTCTGCTCGCCGACAAACAGAAGCAGGACGCGACATGGAATACGTTGATCGTCGGCAGCGCGAGCACGGTGATCGCAACGATCCTGGGGACGATGCTCGGTTATGGGATGAGCCGGTACTGGTTTCCCGGCAAGAAGATGTTCTCGCTGGCGATGTACATCCCGGTCATGATTCCCGACATCGTGATGGCGGTGGCGATGCTGGCGTTTTTCCAGTTGCTGACGGACAAGGTTGGGTTCTTCAACATGGGTTTGGCCACGATGACGATTGCGCACATCACGTTTCAAATCCCGTTTGTGGCGATCGTGGTCCGGTCGCGCTTGGTGGGCATGGACCCGGCCATCGAGGAGGCGGCGCACGATTTGGGCGCGAGCACGTGGCAGACGTTTTGGAACGTGACGTTTCCGTTGATGCTGCCCGGCGTGCTGGCCGGGGCGATGCTCGCTTTTACATTGAGCTTGGATGATTTTGTGGTTAGCTTCTTCACGACAGGACCAGGAGCAACCACGTTGCCGATTTTAATTTACTCTTCGGTCAAGCGCGGCATCACGCCGGACATCAACGCGCTGTCCACGTTGATCGTGCTGGCGTCGGTGCTGGGAACAATCGGAGTCACTGTCCTGCAGCGGCCCCGGAAAAACACAGGAGGCTAGTCATGATCAAGCGTCTCATCGTCGCCACCATCACAATTTTCCTCACCGCCTCAGCGTGGGCCGAGAAACACAAGCTCAACGTCTACATCTGGAGCGAATACATCGATCCCAAGATCATCGAGCAATTCGCCAAGGAGAACGACTGCAAAGTCACCGTCGATCTCTACGAAGACAACGAGAGCATGATGGCCAAGCTCCAAGGCGGCGGCACGTCGCTCTACGACATCTGCGTGCCGTCCGACTACATCATCCCGGCCTTGATCAAGAACGGGCTGCTTGCGCCGTTGCGCAAAGAAAACGTTCCCAACATCAAGAATGTTGACCCGAAATTCGGCAACCGTGAGTACGATCCCGGCAACAAATACACCGCGCCTTACCAATGGGGCACCGTCGGCCTCTTCATCCGCAAGAAACCCGGCGAGACCGTCGACGAAACGTGGGGCTTGATCTTCGACCCCAAGAAATCCATCGGCTCATTTCTGATGATTGACGATTCGCGGGCTGCCATCGGCGCGGCCCTGAAGTACAAAGGCTACAGCCTGAATACGGTCGACAAGAAACAACTCAAAGAAGCGCGCGACCTGATCATCGCCGCCAAAAAGCGTTCGCTTGGATTCGAAGGCGGCGTCGGCATCAAGAACAAAGTCCTCGCCAAAGTCTGCAAAGCCGGCATGGTCTACAATGGCGACGCCGTCCGCGGCATGAAAGAAGACGGCGAGACCTACTTCTTTGCCCCGCGCGAAGGCACCGAAATCTGGCTCGACAACATGGCCATCCCGGCCAAAGCCCCGGACCGCGACATGGCCGAGAAATTCATCAACTACATCCTCGACGCCAAAGTCGGCGCCCAGTTGTCGAACTTCAACCAGTACGCCACACCGAATGCCGCCGCGAAAGAATTCATCAGCGCGGCCGACTTGAAAAACACGGCGATCTACCCGTCCGACGAACAGATGAAGACCCTCGAATTCGTCCGCGACCTCGGCAGCAAGACCGGCTGGTACGACGAACTCTGGACCGGCATCAAGTCAAAGTAGCCGGATCGCTACTGGTTGACGTGGATGACTTCGGCCGGGGGGAAACCGTTGAAGTACGTCGAGGAGGCGTGGCTGTACGCGCCGATGTTCTCGCTGTACAGCAGGTCGCCCAGTTGCAGATTGCCCGGCAGCGTCTCGGCCATCGACACTACGTCCAACGCGTCGCAGGTCGGACCGAACACCGAGCAGATTTGCGTCGCGCCTCTCTTGAACGCCTTCAAGTGGTAGTGGCAGTGGTCGAAGATGACGCCGGAGAACGTGTGGTACACGCCGTCGTCGATGTAATAACAGAGCTTGCCGTCGCGCACGGCCTTACCGACGATCCGCGAGATGGCGAGGCCGGCTGTCGCCACCATAAAACGGCCCGGCTCCGCCAGAATCTGAATCTCTTTGGGGAACAGCCGGTCCAACTCCCGGTTGATGATCCGCGCCAGTTCCCGGAACGGTTTGACCGACGCGTCGTACGGCGCCGGGAAGCCGCCGCCGATGTCGAGCACGTTCATCTTCCGGTAGCCGCGGTCTTTGGCTTCCTTGAAAATGTTCGCGGCGAGATTGATGGCTTGGACGTAATTCTCGAAGTTGGTCGTCTGGCTGCCGACGTGAAAGCTCAACCCCTCGACGACCAGCCCGGCCTTGTCGGCTTCGAGGATCAAATCCACCGCTTCGCCGGCCGACGCGCCGAACTTCGACGACAATTCGACCATCGCGCCGGTATTGGCGACTTTTAGCCGCAAAGCGAGGCCGGCATTGGGCGCGTACTTCTTGATCTTGCGAATCTCCTCGGCGTTGTCGTAGGTCACCAACGGATTGTAGTGGTCGAGTTCGGCGAGGGTTTCGTTGGCTTTGATCGGGTTGGCGTAAATGATCTTGTCCCAAATCCACTGCTGCCGTTTCTTGGCCGGCAAGTCTTTAATGTTCTCGCACACCACGCGCAACTCCGGCAATGATGCCACGTCAAAGCTCGCGCCGGCCTTGAACAGCGTCCGCACGATCTCGGGGTCAGGGTTGGCTTTGACTGCGTAGTACGCCTGCACGCGCGGCAGGTATTTCCGGAACGCGGCATAGTTGCGGCGCAACTCGTCGTGGTCGACCACGAACAACGGTGTGCCATGTTCCCGGGCGAGCTTCTTCAGCGTGTTGAGCGAAACCATCCTAGTCCCCGTCGGTGATCAGGAAGTTTTTGAATTGCCACGGGTCGTCGAGGTCCACGGCCGGATTGTTGTGACCCTGAAATGCGTTGGTGTAATGCTTCAGCGGCGTCCAGTCGACCGGCTTCGAGATCCACCGGCCCAGGTACGGCTTGGCGATTTTCAAAACATACTCGTGCGGCAAATCGTCCGGCACGCAGACGCCCCGGGCCGGATTCTCGATCATCCACACCACCGCCGCCACGACGGACACGGCGACCTGCATCGTCGTGGCGTTCTGGTGCGGCACCAACCGGCGCGATTCCTCGATGCTCAAATCGCTGCCGATCCACCACGATTTGTACGCGTGTCCCATCAGCAAAGCGCCGAGAATGTCCGAGCCGCTGGTGATCTCGTCGTTCATGATGCGCTGATTTTCAACCAGCCGGTAATCGTACCCGCGCAGCTCGTTCAACGACGCGATTGCGCAATCGCACGGGCAATACGCGTAATGCACCGTCGGCCGGTAAACTGCCTTGCCGGCTTCCCACACGGTGAGCCGGTCGGAAATCGTGAACGCCTCGCCGTGGCGCACAACCATGCCGTGAATGCAATAATCCGGCACCCACGACGACACCCACGTATTGATGCCCATCCGGGCGAGGCAAATCTGGTTGCGCGGGCCGTCGGTGTGTTCGTACGCCAGCGCCGGCAACTCTTTCTCGTGCGTGCCCCAGCCCATCTCCGCGGTCGTCGTGCCTTCCTCCCGGAAACCTTCGACGCTCCACGTGTTGACGAACTCGTCGACCTGTTTGGGCCGGTTGGTAATCTGCGTGTCGCGCTCGCTGCAATGGATGACTTTCACCCCGAGCTTCATCGCCAGCCGGTTAAAGGTGCGGTCGTTGATGAACTGCTGGACTGCCTCCGCGTCACGGCCGGTAATCTTCTTCTGCCGGAGCAACCGCCGGCCGATGTCGATCAAACCCTGCTTGGTGAAATGCGAGATCAGCCCGGGGTTGGCGCCGTGCTCCAACACCGCCGTCGGGCCGGGCGGGCTCCATTTCCCGGTCATGCGGCGCAGGTTCATGTGCCGCCAGTACAACGTCATCTTCTGCGGCGGCGCATCCTTGGCGTTCTCGTACGGGTCCCACAGTTCCACCGACGTGTTGACGTAGAGCACGCCGTTGTCGTGGCACCACTGGAGGATTTCGCCGGCGTCAATGTTCCACGCCAAATCAATCAACACATCGCCGGCGCCCAGATAACGGCTGAGCAGACTGCCCATGTTGTCGCGCGTCACCCGCTTGCGAGCGATGCGCACGCCGCGTTTGAGCCACGGTTGCAGGATTTCCCGGCGATCCTCGAAGTCCAGCACGGTAATGCTCCGGCACGGCACATCGAGGTGTTTCACCAAAATCGGCAGGGTGCATTGCGCCACCGCGCCATAGCCGACAAATACGATACGATTCCCGAATTTGATCATGGGCCTCCTCCAAAAAAAACTCGCGCGCGCACTCTCTCTGAAATTACATTTGCTGACAAGCGTTTAGTTGGCATCATGCCCGCACACGATGCCCTCGATTGAACAATCCTGCTTCTGGCTCGCCACTCGTCGACCGGCGCCGGTCACGCCGCTGACCGGCGAAGTCTCCGCCGACATCGCGATTCTCGGCGGCGGCTTTACCGGGTTGTGGACGGCGCTCCGTCTGAAAGAACTCGCGCCCGAGGCCCGCGTCGTGCTCCTCGAACAAGCCGTCCTCGGCTACGGCGGCAGCGGCCGCAATGCCGGGCAAGTCAGCGGCTGCCTCGATCACGGGCACGCGAAGGCGCTCGCGCACTTTGGCCTCGACGAAGCCCGGCGCATGGCGCGCCTCGGCCTCGACAACGTCGATGAGATGGCGCAGTTCTGTCGCGACCATCAAATCGATTGCGATTTGGCTCGCACCGGCCAGCTCCTCGTTGCGCTCACGCCGGCCCAGATTGACGACGCGCGCGAGAATGTGGCGGCGGCGGAGAAACTCGGCGTGACCGGCCTGCGCCTGCTTTCCGGCGACGAGACGCGCGCTGAGTTGAACAGCCCGTTGTACCTGGGCGGCGGGTTCGATCCAACTTGGGGCACGGTTCATCCCATCAAACTCGTCGACGGTCTCAAGCGCGTCGCCGAATCTCGCGGCGTGAGAATCTTCGAACATTCCCGCGTCACTGGCCTGGATGCCGTTATCCGAACTGATGCCGGCACGATCACGGCGGACAAGGTCATCCTCGCCACCAATGCCTACACGCATCACCTCGCGCCGCAACTGCTGCGCCGGTACATCCCGCTGTACGACTACATCCTCGTCAGTGAACCACTCACGCCCGCGCAACACGCCGCTATCGGCTGGCGCCGCCGGCAAGCCGTGGTCGATGGCCGGACCTTCTTTAACTACTACCGGCTCACCGCCGAGAACCGCATCCTGTGGGGGACGAGCGAAGCCGTGTACTACCGGGGGAATCGTGTCGACGAATCGTGCGACCATTCGGAGAAACATTACGCCGCCTTGCGCGAAAGCTTTCGCCGGCATTTCCCGCAGATCGCGGAACTGGAATTCCCGTTCGCGTGGGGCGGACCGATTGCCTCGACCACGCGTTTCACGCCGTTCTTCGGCACGTTGGCCGGCGGACGCATCACCTACGGGCTCGGCTACACCGGCCTCGGCATTGCCAACGCGCACCTGGCCGGCAAGATTCTCGCGCACCTCGCGCTCGGTAAACCCAGCCCGTTGCTCGACCTCGCCATCGTGAGGAATAAGCCCTTCCCGTATCCACCGGAACCGTTTCGCTCGTGGGCGGTGAAAGCGATTACACATTCATTGCGCCGCGTGGATGCCGGGGGGAAGCCCGGTTTCCTGTTGCGCGCGCTCGATAAAGTCGGTATCGGTTTCTCGAGTTGAGATGAAAGGTCGTGGCGCAACACAGAACCCGGCCAACCGGTTCGAGCGGATCACGCGCGAGCGCGATGCCGACTGGAACGAACCGGACGATCCCGCGCCGAAGACGCAGTTTTACCGGGGCGCGTCTGCCTCGCTCATCACTGACAATGACAGCCCCGATGTCGGCTTTTCAGCGAGCATCAATGCGTACCGGGGCTGCGAGCACGGGTGCGTCTATTGTTACGCGTGACCGTTGCACGAACGCCTTGGTTTTTCCGCCGGACTCGACTTTGAAACGAAGATTATGGTGAAGGAGAACGCGCCGGCCTTGTTGCGCCGGGAGCTTTCCTCGCCAAAATGGAAACCGCAAACCATCGCGATGAGCGGCGTGACCGATCCGTATCAGCCGGTCGAACGGCGCTTGAAACTCACCCGACGGTGCCTTGAAGTCTTGGCGGAATTTCGCAACCCCGTCGGCATCGTCACGAAGAACGATCTGGTGACCCGCGACATCGATTTGTTGGCCGAACTCGCGAGGCATAACGCGGCGACACTGATGGTGAGTATCACCACGCTCGACGCGAAGCTAGCCGGCAAGATGGAGCCGCGCACCGCGATGCCGGCGGCGCGATTGCGGGCGATCACGGAACTCACCAAGGCCGGCATTCCTGCCGGTGTGTTTGTCGCGCCGGTCATTCCTGGCTTGACGGATCACGAACTGTCGGCAATTGCGAAAGCGGCCGCCGAGGCCGGCGCGCAGTTTGCCGGGATGGTGCCGGTGCGGTTGCCGCTGAGCGTCGGCGAATTGTTCACGCGCTGGCTGGAACAGAATTTCCCGGAGCGAAAAACGAAAGTGTTGGCGCAGATCCGCGGGATGCGCGGCGGTAAACTCAGCGATTCGCAGTTTGGGAAACGAAGGGGTGGCGAAGGAGCGTTGGCGAAGCAGATGGCGTAGTTGTTTGCGGTCACGTGCCGGAAGGCGGGCATTCCGGGGAAGATGCCGGAGCTTTTGACGGCGGCGTTTCGCCGGCCCGCGGGGGCGCAGATGGAGTTGCTATAGCGGGCGGTTTGGTTATATTAGCGCCGCTCGACATACCCAATTTGTGGGGGCGAAACGGTTTCGACTTTGCGGAGTGGGCGTGAGCGGCATGCCGAGGTGGTTCGGAGGCCTCGTTAAACACCGGACAAAAACATAACAGCGAACGCAGAACTCGCTCTCGCGGCTTAATTGACCGCGACGTCTCACCGGTGACACCGGCTGGCTGGCTGAGACGACACTAGCCGGTTAGTTCGCGGATGTTGTTCTCAGGTCCGCGGGCGAAACTTTAACTGGGAACTGGCGCGACGCGTGGCCCGTCCATCGGCAGCGCGGCGGGCGAGACCCAAAGGTGGAAAACGCATGTACTCGTTTGCGTGTACTCGGTAAAGGACGTGGGTTCAACTCCCACCGCCTCCACCACTTATGCCTATCAATCAACAACTTGCGTAATATTTAGCAGTGGGAACTCATCCCACGTCCCATAAGGTGGTTGCGTAATTTGCAAACTCTTATCAATAGGGAAACTACTCGGAATTCTCAATTCCTATCGGCTAGATTTGTAGCAGTTTGTAGCAATTGAAGGGTATTGCTGTTGGTTAAGAGGTGTGTCATGCGAGACGCTCAGAAGAATTGTGCGCAGATTATCATGGATTTTCGTAATGATGGCCGTCTCCTACCAACTTCCCGACCGCCGGATTAGAAATGCGGGAATAGGCACTTCTCAAAACGCGCAATTTGCTAGGAAACTACGCCTTCGCAACCAATTGTGTCAACTGCTACCCGGCAACAGACTGCAGCAAAATGCCCTAAAACTGCGCCGCTCTGCCACGGGAATGCCACGGGAGAATGCGAACTTGAGCATTTCAGTTACCCGACCGTCTCGGCGAACGGGTGCTGAAAGACGGGAGCCGATAATCCACCGTCCCTTGCGTCACTCCTCTTCCCTGGCGTTGGCCAGCGCACGTAACATCCCAGCAAAGACCATCTCATGCAGTGGCCAGATCAAATACCAATACGCCAGCCCGGCTAGTCCATTTGGGTCAAACATCGCAGTCTGCGTGATTCGCGCGCCAGCACCGACCGGCTTTACCTCGAACTCCAGCCATGCCCGCCCCGGCAATTTCATCTCCGCCACTAGCCGGAGACGACGCCCCGGCTGAATCTCTTCCACCCGCCAGCAATCCACTGTCTCACCCACGCGCAATTCCACCGGATGCCGCCGCCCGCGCCGCATCCCGACGCCGCCGACCAGCAGATCCATCCAGCCGCGCAGCCGCCACAACCAGTTCCCGAAATACCAGCCGGTCGCACC
>Ga0182021_10004315_pt1 | contig 16726 bp, 14 predicted proteins | sample 612E3MmetaG_FD_120493 | JGI IMG/M metagenome (GOLD analysis project Ga0182021, IMG submission 120493) | Permafrost microbial communities from Stordalen Mire, Sweden - 612E3M metaG (Illumina Assembly) | ecosystem: Environmental > Terrestrial > Soil > Wetlands > Permafrost | place: Sweden...
CTGGATCAAAAAAATCTTTCATGATTTGATTTAAAAAATTAAGGTGAATAAAATGTACAAACGAGAAGTAAAACTTTCTGGACATATAATAGACTCTTTAATACTTCCAAATACTCTTGATCTTATAATGGATATGGGAGGAGATTTTAAGATACTTGAATTTGAAGTAGGTAAACTCAAGGTAGATACTAGTCATGCCCGAATACAGGTTGAAGCACCTAACAAAATACTCCTTGGAGAGATATTAGATGAACTTTCAGAAATAGGAGCACTCGTTATTGAAATTAAAAATGTTAATCTATTAAAATCAGAAAACGATAGGACACTTCCAGGCGATTTTTATTCAACTACTCACCATCCAACTCAAATACGTTATAAAGGAGAATGGGTAGTTGTTGAAAACATTGAAATGGATTGTATGATTGTTGTTGATAGTGAAAATGATCGAGCCTTCTGCGAACCTATTGGAAGAATCAAAAAGGGAGATCTTATTGTCGTGGGTAGGGAAGGCATACAAGTTCTACCACCTGAACGTCCAAGGGGTAAACAAGGTGTTTTTGAGTTCATGTCAAGCGAAGCCTCCTCTGAAAAACCAATAAAATCCATTATATCGAATATAGCATCTGAAATAAAGGAAGTTAAAAAAAGAGGCGGGAAAATTGCTATTGTTTCAGGTCCTGCAGTCGTTCATACGGGGTCAGGATCAATATTGGCCAATATGATTAAAGAAGGGTATATAGATCTTATATTTGCTGGAAATGCACTTGCAACTCACGATATAGAAAGTGCACTTTATGGAACTTCACTAGGTATGGATGTGATAACCGGAGAAGCCGTTACAAGGGGTCACAGGAACCATATATATGCTATAAATGAAATAAACAAAGCAGGATCCATAAAAGCTGCAGTTGAAAATGGATTATTAACTAGCGGAATAATGTATGAATGCGTTAAAAATAACGTTCCATTTGTATTGGCAGGTTCAATAAGGGATGATGGACCACTTCCAGATGTAATAACAGATGTTATAGAAGCTCAAGATGAAATGAGGAAACATGTACACGGTGTAGATATGGTTATAATGATCTCTACCATGCTACACTCAATTGCAACTGGAAACATGTTACCATCACATGTGAAAAGTATATGCGTAGATATAAACCCTGCTACAGTTACCAAACTTAGTGATAGGGGCAGTGCCCAGGTTGTTGGAATTGTTACAGATGTAGGAACATTCTTACCAGTACTCTACAACGAACTAAAAACAGATTAATCCTATTTTTTTAATATACTTCATTTTTTTTTATTATCCCAGTCAATATCATAATATGAAAACTGTGAAAATTTTAGGAGCGGGTCCAGCTGGATTGTCAACAGCCATTAATCTTTCACTCAAACGGTTACAATGTAGATATTTTTGAAAGAAATCTTGATGTTGGTACCAGTATCAAAGGTAATCTACAAAGGACTTGAAAACTGGTCTGAGGATCAAGACGTAATTGAAAAATTCAAAAAGATGAATATTAAGACTAATTTCCATTTTGAACCATTAAAAATCTTAGAATAACAATAGCAAAGAAAACTGGGATTTTTCATCTAAAAAACCCACATTTTATATTTTAAAGCGTGGTACAGACAAAAACAGTTTGGATCAAGGTTTAAAAAAACAGGCATTTGATAATGTGGTTAATATACGATTTGGTGAAACGGCTTTTATTTCAGATGTTGATATCGTTGCAACTGGTGGTGATCCAAAATTTAAGTTTGCTGTTGGCAAGGGCATTCATATTTGAAACATGACACGAAAATGTAGCAATTGGATTTGTAAATAACTACCATGCATTTAAAGAAAATTCATATCTACTTGTTTCAAATGGTTTTGGATGTATTGCAACTGTTCTCTTTGGAGGATTTCAAGATCTGAATAAGTATTTCAAACGAACATTGGATGAGTTCCAAGCTAATTTTAATCTTAAAGAGAAATATCCCAATAAATTCTCAGGATATGGAAGTTTTTTTAATCAAATAACGAAAAACGAAGATCAAATATTGATAGGTGAAATTGCGGGATTTCAAGATTTACTGTGGGGATTTGGAATTCAAAATGCATTTAAATCTGGATTTATCGCATCTAAGAGTATTTTAGATGGTAAAGAATGTAAAAATTATTATAAAATTGCAGAAAATAATTTTAAACCTAAATTAAATTCAAATATAGTCAACAGATTTATTTGGGAGAAATTTGCATCCAACGACTATTCAATTATTTTGAATAGAATATATAATTCAAAGGATCCCCTTAAATACCTCAATTCGTTTCATAACTTTAACTTCCTACAAAAACTAACCTATCCTTTTGCTCTTTTTTACATGAAGTATAGATATCCCAACCTCAAACTATAATTAATACAAAACTAATTCATTAATAAAAATAGGGATAGACGGGGATATTTTTATGGTATTGGTTAAAGGAAATCTATTAAATGTTTCTACAGAAGAAACTTATGGTGCAGAGATCAATATTCAAAATGGGATAATAACTTGTGTTAAACCCGTTAACCATGAATTTAAAGGATTAATACTTCCAGGGTTTATAGATGCCCATATCCATATTGAAAGTTCAATGCTTACACCTGCAAGATTTGCAGAAGCTGTTGTACCCCATGGAACTACAGCTGTTGTGGCTGATCCTCATGAAATTGCAAACGTTCTTGGATTAGAGGGGATAAATTACATGGTGAAAGATGCATCTACAGTACCTCTCAAGGTTTTTTTAACTGCCCCTTCATGCGTACCTTCCACCATATTTGAAACATCTGGAGCAATAATTTCTACAGAAGAAATTAAAAATCTGTTAAAGGCGGATAATGTGGTGGCCCTTGGGGAAATGATGAACTTTCCCGGAGTTATTAGAGATGATCCTGAAGTAATGGGCAAATTAGATGCTGCAATAAGGATAGGTAAACCAATAGACGGTCATGCACCCCTATTATCTGGATCAGATCTCTGCAAATATATTATGTCCGGAATTTCAACAGACCATGAGTGCAGCAAAGCAGATGAGGCCATTGAAAAGAGAAGGTTAGGAATGAAGTTGATGCTTCGTGAAGGTTCATCTGCTAAAAATCTTAAAGATTTGGCATTAATAGGTGGAGACTTCATTGTATCCGATGATAAACATCCTGAAGATCTCTTAAAGGGCCATGTAGATGAAATGCTGAAAAAAGCTATTGAATACGGTATTGAACCAATTAAGGCCATTAAAATGGTAACAATGAACCCTGCAAATCATTATAACTTAAATACAGGTAATATAATCCCTGGAAAAGCTGCGGATCTAATCTTAATAGATAGTATAGATGATTTAAATGTTGAAGAAGTTATAATCAACGGAAAACTAGCTGCAAAAAATGGAAAACCTCTTTTTGATGTTAGACCATGCAATATCCCCAACACATTTAAACTAAATTTCAAAAAACCTTCTGATTTCGATGTTTCAGTAGAAGGATCAGTTAAAACTGTAAGGGTTATAGAGGTATTTGATGATCAACTCATTACAAATGAAACATCATCAGTTTTAGATGTAATAGATGGAAATTTAAATACAAATTTAAGTAGTGATATACTTAAAGTTGCCGTTGTAGAAAGATATGGACATGAAAGGGTTTCAAATGCATTTGTAAAAGGTTTTGGTTTTAAAGATGGCGCTATTGCATCTAGTGTATCTCATGATTCCCATAATATAATAGCTGTAGGTGCAAAAAGTAATGACATGGCAAAAGCTGTTAATACAATTTTAAGAAGTAAAGGAGGACTTGTTGCTGTTTCAAAGGACAAAATTTATGCTCTGGAACTTCCAATTGCGGGTCTTATGAGTACTAAGAGCTCTACTGATGTTTCAAATGATCTGAAGATATTACATCATGCTGTGGAGAATATGGGTTCAAAACTTAGATCTCCATTTATGTTATTGTCATTTATGGGCCTATTAGTAATTCCAAAGCTCAAAATAAGTGATATGGGTCTTTTTGATGTTGAAAAGTTCAATTTCGTTGATCTTATTAAGGATTAGAATGATTTTGATTTAAATAGTTAAAAAATTATGAATATTTTATTCATCATATTTACTGAAAGCTTCTGAAATTTTTTTCATGGCTTTTTTGTGTTCAACACCACCGACTTTGTTGACTATTCGAGAAATTTCTATCATTCTGTGGCGATAAAGCTTTTCCATATCTCCAGAAACCATTTCCATTCTTGTTAAATATACCAAACTTTCTATTATACCATATATGGCTCTGTTTAATGGTTCAACATTTTCTTTCTTTTTAATGATATCAGAGACATCAGCTTTTAATACCGTGGTAACAGAAACCCCAAAGTTATCCTCTTTCTTTACATCTTTTAAACTCTTGATGTGAGCAATAAAAAATGCATCCGTATTTCTTATATAAAATTCATTCAAATATTGTTCAAAATAATTATTAGATAAATTTCCCAATGTTGATTCTACAAACGCCATTGGATCCTTGAGTATATTTACAATAAAATTATGGTTTCTCTTAATATTACGTACTGTTTTCGATCCATGATGGAAGTATGCAACCACTTCTTTATCATTTTTACAAATAACACCTATAGGTGCTGCATTTGGCGTTAGGTCATCATTCACCGTTGTTACAATTGTTTCATATAAAAGCCCCTTCTCCATTCCTATAGATCCTAAATCCAAAAAGATCATCCCCTAATTACTTTCTTAAAATAAATCCGTTTAATGTTCCATTAATTATACAATCAAAGTTTAACTTTTGGTCCCAGTCATACTCCCTGAATATATCCATATAACATAAACCTATGAGTTTCCCGTCTTTTTTCAAAACATTCTTAATGACTTTGTTAACTTCATCGGGTTTAATATTGGTTTTTGGCATGGCCAATCCACCTAATATTGCCACAACATCTGCATTTGGATTAGCAGATTCTCCAAATTCCATCCCTTGATCTGTAAGTTCTAACTTCCTAGCACTTTTAATATCTGTACCTGTGATGAAAACTGATTCCTTTTCCTTTACAACATAGGCAAAGAGCAATGCAAATGGACTACAAACTCCAGGCATCCCTATAAAAGTTATTTTTTCAGCATCTTTAACTTCTTCCCTGAATGCTAAAAGATTTTCTGTTATTCCTGTAAATTCACTAATTTTTTTCATGAAATACTTTCTATAATTATTAATTGGTAAAATTATTTATTTATAGTTAGTTTAAAAAAAATTTGGGATAAAATTGCTATTTATAGTCCTAGATCTTCAGTAGTGTTGTGGTCCCTTCAAAAAGATATATATTACATAAGCTATGATTAATACTATTATAATTGGTACCAACCATATGAAGATATAGAATAGTACAACTGCTACTAAAAGAGCTATTATTATATAAATTAGATCGGTAAATTCCATGCTAGAATGTTAGTTAGGAACCCATAAATATATTTTCACATAATCTATGAAATAGTTGAAATTATAAATATTTCAGAGATAAAAACATTAAATATCAATGTTAGAACTATTTAAGGAGTTATAAATGAAAATACTCGTTATTAATAATCATGGACAGTACAATCACAGGATTTATAGAAGCCTTCATTACTTGAAGATTCCATCAGAGATGGTTCCTAATACTACTACAATTGAAGAAATTGAAAAAAAAAATCCTTTAGGCTTGATTCTAGGGGGTGGACCTTCTATTCAAAGATCCGACAACTCGATAAGTTATGTTGAAGAACTTGATATCCCCATGTTGGGTATTTGTCTCGGACATCAAATAATTGCTAAAGCCTATGGTGGTGAAATAGGTGCAGCTGGTATTGAAAGTTATGCATTGATCAAGATAAATGTACTAAATGAAAATGAAATATTGAAGGGTTTTGGTGAGAGCGCAAATGTTTGGGCATCCCATAAGGATGAAGTAACTAAACCTCCAAAAAACTTTGAAATACTTGCATCATCATCAATATGTGGAGTTGAAGCTATGAAACATGAAACCAAACCGATTTATGGTATCCAGTTTCATCCAGAAGTCCACCATACTGAGAAGGGCGGTAAGATATTTGAAAACTTCTATGAAATTTGTAAAGAATTTCAAAAATCAACAAACAATCTTGAAGGAAATAATGGTAATTAAATAAATCTATTGATAAAATTAAAAGTATAATTATTGTAATTTTAAAATCTTAATTAAAGTTTGATTATTGTTCTTATTTGTTTAGAAAAATAACATTTGTATAGGTTACAATTAGTACTAAACAACTGATAATATAATTAAAACTCATAGATGACAATTTGTAATAAATTTTATAGGTATTTAATCAAATTAATATATATAGGGTGAAAACATGTTAGATCCGTCTGATTTTATAAATGAATCAATTGAAGAATTAAAAAAAACAATAGGTAATGAAAAAGCCATAATCGCCCTTTCTGGTGGTGTTGACAGTTCTGTAGCATCAGTATTAACATCAACAGCGATTGGAGAAAACTTGATAGCGGTTTTCGTTGATCACGGCCTTTTAAGAGAAGGAGAATCCGATTATGTTAACAAAACATTCAAGGACAGGCTTAACCTCAGAACAATAGATGCGGAGGAAGAATTTTTAGATAGGCTTGAAGGTGTTTCAGATCCAGAAGATAAGAGAAAGATAATTGGTGAAGTATTTATAAGGGTTTTTGAAAGAGTTGCAGAAGAAGAAGGAGCTAAATTCCTTGTACAAGGTACAATAGCACCAGACTGGATAGAGAGTGATGGACAAATAAAATCGCATCATAACATTGCACTTCCCCATGGATTGGTTCTTGAGATTGTTGAGCCAATTAGAGAACTTTACAAAGATGAAGTACGTGTGGTTGGGAAAAAATTGGGTCTTCCTGATGAGATGGTAAATAGACAACCTTACCCGGGGCCTGGACTTGCAGTGCGTATAGTCGGACTTCTAACTCCTGAAAAAATTGATATATGTAGAAAAGCCAATGCTATAGTGGAAGAAGAAGTGAAAAAAGAAGGTCTTGACGCTAATTTATGGCAATACTTTGCTGTCTTAACTGATACCAAAGTTACTGGAGTTAAAGGAGATATAAGGGATTATGGTTATCTTGTTGTAGTTAGGATGGTTGAATCTATAGATGCAATGACTGCAAATGTACCTGAACTCCCATGGGACATGGTCAAAACTATATCTAGAAGGATAACAGCAGAGATACCTGAAGTAACACATGTTTCACTTTCGGTAAGTGATAAACCTCCAAGTACAATTGAATTTGCTTAATTTATTCTATTAAATAATTAAATTTTTTTTATATCAAAACCATGATTTTTTTAATTTGATTACCATACATTATACCATGACAACCAATTCAAATGACAATGAAACATTAATACCTATCTACTCAGTTAAAACTGAAAAGATAGAAATGGTTGAAAGGATAAAAAAAACCGACGATGAATGGAAGAAAAGTTTGAGTAAAGAATCTTATAATGTTGCAAGACAACAAGGAACAGAACAAGCATTTACAGGTAAATATCATAACTGTCACGAAGATGGGATTTATCAGTGTGTTTGCTGTGGAACAGATTTATTTGATTCAAAAACCAAATTCGACTCTGGAACAGGTTGGCCTAGCTTTTGGAAACCAATAGCAGAAGAAAATGTTAAAGAACATAATGATAGAAGCTATGGTATGTTGAGGAAGGAAGTACTATGTGCCCGCTGTGAAGCACACTTGGGACATGTTTTCGATGACGGTCCAAAACCAACAGGATTACGTTACTGCATGAATTCAGCTTCCCTTAAACTTGTTAAAAGATAAACCCATTTAATCTAGCTAATTCAAATTTTTATATAATATGTTAAGATCTTTTTAGTGTAAGTCTTAACTAAATTTTTTTCCATTTTAGATATTGATTTTTAACCCGTTTTATTGCCAATAACATCGTAAATATCATTAATGTAAAAAAATTTATAGAGATTTTTTTCTGTTAGATAAAAGGAGATCAACAAAAGAAAATCCAATAACAAAAACACTTCAATCCAGATATTAAATATCGATAAATGTTTTACACCTTTTTTAATCAAAATAGATATAAAATATAAATAATTCAGCCACCTTCTAATTTATTATTAGAACAGTATACAATCAATATAAAGAACTAGAAATTGTTATTATATTGTGAATTATAGTTATCTAATAATTGAAAAAGATATATATGATCAAAATCAATAGAGAATAAAATTACTGGATCTTCTTTAATTACGTAAATATAATATAAACTATTTACAAATCTAGTTTAAAGATTTAATATTCAAACTAACTAATAGGACAGGAAAATGATGATTGTATTAACTTATATTAAAACTATCAACCTAATTAACAATTTATTTAGGGTGATAAGTGAATCCATTTACAACGGGGGCCTGAACCAATAGTTCTACCGTCTAATCCAGATACTCAAACTGAAAAATCAACAAATATGAGAAGTAAGTTTTGCAAATATATTTGGATTATCCCTGCAGTTGTGGCTTTTTTAATAGCATTAATTCCTACTTTAACTTACCAATGGCCATTAACAGTGGATATATTTGTCCATGTACGTGCTGCCGAAGTTTTTAGTCATTATGGACTTACATTTGTTGATCCAATGATTAATCCACCTCGTGGAGCTCCAGAGATATATCCTCCACTTTTTAGTTTAGTGTTGGTATTTTTAGGAAGTATTTTAAAGATCAATTATTTCCTGGCCGCCCGGATATTACAACCTATTTTAGCTTTTTCTGTTGTTTTATCAGTTTCATATGTTGCCAAGAAATTCTATGGAGACATAGCTGGGATTTCCGCAGGATTTCTTGTAATGTCAAGTTATTTGTTCACAAGATTGGTTTCACCACTTCCAGAGACCATGGCAATCATATTTGTACCGTTAGCAGTTTACTTGTACTATCAATCAATAGTAACTAAAAAATATAAATATGCTTTAATGGCCAGTTTGCTGTTTCTAATAGTATTATTAACTCATCAATCAACTACTAGTCTGCTATTCCTAATAATAACAGCAATAACAGTAGTTTTAGGAATTTTAAATAGAGATAAAATTTACTTGATAAGTTATGCTTTGTTCATATCCATACCACTGATCAGTGCGTTAATTGTAGCTGCAGTTGCATTTTTATTAGTGCCAACATTTGCACATAAAATTTTAGCCTACGCATTAGTATTGATAAAAACATCAGTCCCCTACAACGATCCAATAAGCAATTCAAAATATCTTGTTTATCTGGGTATTGTTCTAATATTCATGATTATTGGATCAATCCAGGCAGTAAAAAGAAGAGCAACTAAAGATCTATTCCTTATTGTTTGGGTTATAGTGATTTTCCTCATGAGCAAATCTTACTGGTTTGGAGTAAATGTTTATACGATAAGACTTCTAGCACACTTGCTCTTACCTCTGTCAATACTTGGTGGAATGGGTTTAAGCTACTTATATCTCAACTATAAAAAAACCGAATTCCCATCAAAATCCATACGAACAATATTTTTAATTTCAATATTTGTTATTTCAACTTTGTTTGCACTGGTCACAGTTACAGAATCTAACTACCAAATTATACCACAGTACAATTCACAACCATACGGATCCACCCAATTAACTGTCCCACAACTTGCACCACCAACAATTGCAGATGAAGAACTTGCAAATTGGTTTAACCAGTACGGTGATAACAAATCAGCAATAGTATCAAACAACTATGAAACAAATTTTTTCCTCGTTTCAAATACAAACCAACCAATTGCCAACGTTCAACTATCTACATATGTTATAGGAAGAGGATTTAATAGTACAATACTTGAACAAAAACATATTGGATACTTTGTACTGGATAAAAGACTAATCTTTTCGAACATAAACAAAAATACCATTGTCTCAGGATTCATCTATTACAATACAAATTACAATGTAACATCTACATTACCCGCAAACTCAAAACTACTATACCAAAATCAATATTATATGGTTTATAAAATTTAGATTTTAATAGATAGTGTAAGACATGATTTTGGACCCCCTATTACTTTTAATAATATTTGTATTCTCACCGATGGTGTTTTACATTAGTTACAGCAAATTTTTTTGCTGAAAATGCTTAAATTCTGTTGTAAAATTATAATATTTATAATTAAAATATTAAGGTTGAATAAAGAAACATTTTTATTCCACTGTAGAATACGTCTTATTTAAAGCGCATTTATTTCTAAACTAATCAAAACTGTCAATTATAGAATTTAGTGCATAATTGGTATTTCTTTTTAAAAGCTTTGTATATTAGTTAAATTCATTAAAAAATATATTTTAAGACATTAATCATCCTATTCCTTCCATTTCTATCTTTTTTAATGATTGCGAACTATGTTAATAATTTGAAAACGGTATACCTGTACTTAATTTGAGCATGTACTGTTTTAGATGGTCTTATTTCTTTAAAATACCAATGGACTGAGCTTGTCCGCAATAATTTGTATCATTAAACTCATATCATGTCTCAAATCCATAAAACAGCCGTAAGAGTGTCGTTTTTTCATAATTAAAACAAAACCTTTATATGTAATATTAATGTGATTATTAGATAATCTAATGGGCGTCGGTAGGAAACTATCGATATGTTAGATACGGAGGCGATAGAATTAAGCGAAAATTATTCTTATCAGTGCTATTAATTTTTGGATTAGCACTAATCTTAAATGTAAGTACATCAGCAGCAGCATCACCCACAAATACAACTGTCAATTCAACTATTAAAGTAATATCGGTGGATCCAGTTAACAAAGCTGTGATACCAAAGAGTCAAACTGTTAAAGTTACATTCAATAATTCAATTGAAGCTGGAACACAGTCTATAACACTCAAAAACGGTAAAAATGTCATATCGACAACAAAATCCTTCAGTGGTAACACACTCAACATTATTCCAACGAAAAAACTTTCAATAGGTAAATATATTCTTACACTTAACGCAAACAGTGTAACAGATTTATCAGGAAACGGAAATTCATTTTACACAAGTAGTTTTACAGTATCTCCAATTACGTTAGCACAGATGAAAGATGGTCAAAAAAGGGCTCAAACATTTTTCAATAATAATCTAAGATTACCAAAATACGTGAGTTACGGGTCTAAACATATAGCTATTTCACAATTTCAGACAATCATAGCAACACAAGGACTCAAAATGAATACAAAAATTACAAATCCTAATGCAAGCTTAGCATCCATTATGAAAGGAGCAGCAAAATATGGATATAGCCATGCAGCAAGTACTGCAGCAGCTATGGAACGTATTGGTGCCGGAGATTGCTGGGCAATGAGTGATTATCTGTACACAAAGATGACAGCATTTCATATGCAAGCTAGAATAATACAATATCCAACAGCTTACTCAAGCAGACACGAATCAGTACAGTATAAACAGAACGGCGTATGGGTCAATGCACCTTATAGATCCTACGGATTAAATAGTATGTTCAATAATACGCAAAGTAATGGTACAGTAATTAGATGCAGTTAAATTAATTATTTTTTTTCTTTTTATTAGATTCAATTTATTAAAAACTGATTTAAAAAAAATAGTTGAGATCTAAATCTGTTTTGGATTTAATAAAAAATAATTTAGTACTTTTTTTCATTATTAGAACATAATATAGGATCAATAAATTATATATAAATTGATAAAAACAAAATTAAAAAAATTTACTAATCATATGCTCTCATCGATTTTATTAACTGTGTGTTTAATAGTTTAAACTAGACAAATATGATAAACGGCAAAACAGCTTACCTCAAGAAATTAACTTCCCGTATGAAAATGCCATCTGTAGATGTTGGGAAAGAACTTGATGGAAGCACACCACCATCTGTTTTTATTGGTAGTTGGAATTACCCTAAAGTCTATGCTGGACCAATGATAGCACCTCTCTCAGGAGACATTACCATCATGGATATGCCAGAATCATGGATACCCCAAGATAAAAGTCAGGAAGATATAATAGGATACAGATTGAACCTAGTCCGTGGAAAACAGATAGTAGGTATAAAGGATCTAGAAAATTCTTTTGTGGAGAAACTTCAAGATATATCATTATCAGAAAATTCAATTGAAAGCGAAGCAGAATTTAGTAAAAAACCTAGGGGCTCTTCTTTCAGCGATGAACATACTCCTCACGGCCCAAGTGCACTTATACAAAAATTTGATATTGAAAGTGTTAAATGGGATCGTGAACTTGAAAAAGTGTTCTACGACAGTGATCTAAAGGCATCTGATGCCGTTCTGGACTTAAATAACAAAGGTATACCATTTTCAAATATTCAAAAAGCATTTTCAGTAGGTGCAATGGGAGTCGGTAAAAGAAGGAAGCTTGTACCTACTCGATGGTCAATAACAGCATGTGACAGTACAATAGGAGAACGTCTCCTTAAAACAGTGCGTTATCATGATGTTATAGATAACTATAGAGTATATGAATTTGCAAGCCTAAACAACTATTATGCAGTCATGTTACTCCCAAGTGAATGGCAATATGAATGGATTGAAGCATTTTTACATGTTTTAGGAAAGGAAGAACTCATATTTTCTGATTATGAAAATAACACCGGGAAAAAAGGTTATTCTAGAGTTGGAGGGTGTTATTACACATGTAAAATGGCTGTGCTAGAGGCCCTTGCACGCGAAGGTAAACAAGCAGGTGCAATAGTATTAAGGGAAGCGTACAATGGATATGTACCTCTTGGAGTTTTCAATGTTCGAGAGAATGTCCGAAATGCAATGAATCAAAATTATTTGGAATTTGAGGACATGAAAACAGCATTATCCTATATTTCAACTAAAATCAAACTTCCAATGGAAAATTTTGTGAAACAAAGCGATCTATTAAATGAACTATTACAATCTCGACAGACTACTTTGGACAATTTTATACATAAATAAAGAGGATATAAATGGACCTATTTTACAGAAGACCATCACTTAAAACAAGAGAAGCTATGAGTGAGACATCTCTTAATCTTAAGCATGTACCAGGTAGCAGATTCGAGGAATTGGTAAATGCTGAGGAGAGTATAAAAAGGTTTACTAAACATGAACAAGTTAAAATTGTCAACAGTGGAAGTTCTGCAATTCTTTCTGTCATGAGCACGTTCAAGGATAGTATTATGATCCCCGACCAGGGTGGATGGGTAGGATTTAATAGGATGGCTGAATTTTGTGGTTTAAACATTAATTATCTTCCTACAGAATTTGGTTTGGTTCAGGTAGATGTTTTAGAGGATTTTATTGAAAAATTCAATCCAGAAGCTCTTTTTATTACAAGTTTTGCCGGGTATATGGCAGAACAGCCGTTAAAGGAGGTTTATAAAGTTTGTGAAGATATGGGAGTTATAATGGTTGAAGATGCCTCTGGTGGAATTGGGGATGTGACTGGTTTGCTTGGTAATGGTGAACATGCCCATGTGATTTTAGCATCTACTGGATCGCCTAAAACAGTAAATGTTGGAAATGGTGGTTTCATCTCAACAAATAATACAAATATCCTTGAATCTGCTAAAAATATTTTGAATGGTTTAAAGGCAGATCCTATTACATGTGCGGGAATAGCAGTAGAAATAGAAAATGCACCCCATATAATTTCAAAGACTATAGAAACATGTAGATATTTAAAATCACAGATAAGTGACTTTAGAGAAGTTTTACATGTAAACAAACAAGGTTTAAATGTTGGAATTCCAGATAAAAGCCCTAAAAAATTGGGTTATTTGCTTAGAAAAGGTTTAAATGTTCATGGTGGAAGTATAATAACAGTATGTCCAAATTATAATAGAATAAAATCAAATGCGGTTTGTATTGAGATTAAAAATTTAGATATAAAATGTATGACGCCAGAAAATCTTCAAGGAATCGTTCAGGTACTTAAAACTGATTTTTAATTCATTATTTTAAATTTAATTTTTTTATAAGCTGAAACATGCAATTTGAGATTACACTTACACATTTATCCAAGAATATTACAATATAATATTAAGTTTAATTTCAATTTAAAGAGGATATCAAATGGGAATTTTGAAACTTACTGAAAAAGATCTTACAAAAATGATGGAAAAACAGGACATCAATGGATTAATTAATGCTTTGACCAACAAAAAAGATATTTTAATTAGATATAGGGCTGCGGAAGCCCTTGGAGAAATTGGTAGCATAAACGCGGTTGACACGCTTATAACCACCTTAAAAGATGAGGATGGGGATGTTCGGAGTATGGCTGTTTATGCTCTCGGACAGATAGGAGATAGACGTGCAGTAGAACCTTTGATTGAAAATTTAAGTTTTGATGATGGTGAATTTAAAGAAATGGTAATATACTCTCTTGGAGAAATTGGGGGTAAAACAGCTACCAATTATCTTAATTTAGCACTTGAATACGATGATCCTAATATTCGATGGAGAGTTGCAGAAGCTCTTGGGAAAATTGCTAGCAGAGAATCTGTTGATTATTTAATCAATATACTGGAAGATGATAACACAGATGTACAATTCTATGCAATTAACTCTCTTGGTGAAATTGGAGATAAAAAATCTGTTAAATCTCTCATTAATCTCCTTGAAGATGATAGTTGGAGGGTAAGAAGGTGTTCATTGACTGCATTAGGCAAGATAGATGAATCACCAATTGAACCATTTATAGTGGCTTTAGAGGATTTAGATTGTCATGTTCGAGAACGTGCTGTAGATATATTGGGAAAAATTGGAGATGATGAGTCTTTAAAATATCTTAAAATCGTTTTAGATGATGAAGATGAAGATGTGAGGGAAAGAGCTACTGAAATCCTTGAAGATCTTGAAATAATTGAACCCTCAATAAAAGAAATTGAAAATCAAGATGAACATCAAAGACTTGAGGAAACCATTGAGAGAGTTGGATCTGACAAAGCTATTAAGGTTCTTATTGAAGCCCTCGAAGATGAAGATGCTGAAACAAGACATAGAGCAGCCGAAGTACTTGGAGAAATTGGAGATGAACAAGCTGTAGAACCTTTAATAGTTGCTTTAAATGATCCAAACTTGAGTGTCCAGTGGAGGGCTTCAGAAGCATTGGAAAAGCTTGATGAACCCGCAGTTCTTCCCTTGATAAATGCTCTTGACAATGGAAATGATAATGTGCGTTCAAAGTCTGTCTGGGCCCTTGGGGAAATAGGGGATGAAAGGGCTATTTTACCATTAATTGAACATCTTAAAGATGAAAGCCAAACAGTGAGATGGAAAGCCACACTAGCACTTGGTAAATTTGGAAAAAAGGCGTTAAATCTACTTAAACAGGCTTTAAATAATGAAAATTCAACAATAAGAGAAAAAGCTGCAGAAACATTGGGAGAAATTGGAGATCCGTTAGCATTGGATAATCTGAAAGTTGTTCTTGCCGATAAAAATATTTATGTGAGAAAAAGTGCAGAGGAAGCCATAAAACGTATAATAAGTAAATCAACTGAGAAATAGTTAAAGATTCTATTTTTAACTATCAAATCCATATAAGAAAAATTTATGTTTCAGTTATTAGAAGGGCTGTTCTCTCTATTAATAAATTTGAAATATTTCCTGCTGTATCAGCTTCAATTTCTGTTATATTATATAATTTTTTTAATTTATTATCTTCTGGTTCAAGAACTGCATCATCCCTTTCACCAAGCATATTAGTTAATGTTTGCATGATGTTATCATCACAATCAATTGCTACTGCACAGACATTAATATTTCCACTTGTAATCCCTAACATTTTAAGGGCTTGTGATATTTGCCTCTGTCCTGATGTTCTTACACATATTTCAAGACCTAAACTATTTGCAATATTTTCATTTCTGGAAAATGATTTAATTGCATGTATAGCTGCGTTTGCAGCATGTTTTCTGCCAGCTATACCCTCTGCATTCATTAACTGTATTATACATCCATTATTTAATTTAGCTAATTCATTTATAAGATTTTTATAGTTTTTTATTTCAGATTTAAATCCTGCAATTTGTATGTTGAACTCTTCAGTCTCATTATTAGTTCGTATTATTTCAACCATCCCTTCCCCTCCATGATAACAAATAGAATATCGATTCTCTCAAGTTTTTAGTTCTGAATGATATATAAACTCCCATAACTCCCCTGAAAAATTTGGATACTGCAAATATCAATTCTAAAAGTACAAATATTTGTATCAAAAATATTATAATTGATATAATTCCCCCAATACCCAAATTTAAGTGGATATTCGAGATATTAAGAAAACTGTGGGTCAAATAATCCATTAAAAATAATAAAAACAACCCAACTATGAACTGTACAGTTGACATGAAAAAAAGTTCTCCAGATCTAATCATTGATTCCTTGACTTTTTCGTGCATATCCATAAGTGCCATTATATAAGTGAAGGTTAAAAGTGATAATGTTGCTGATACAAGGACAAATACTTCTATAAAACCTGTTATCTGGTCATAATTATGTATTTTAATTGCACCAAGTATAAATGGCACTAAAAAACCTATTGTAAGTATAATACCAAGATATGTGGATATAAGATTCCCAAAAACATTGAACCCTCTTTTTATATATGAGAGCTTCCCATTTGATGACTTAGAGTTCATACATAAA
>Ga0182021_10004316_pt1 | contig 16724 bp, 22 predicted proteins | sample 612E3MmetaG_FD_120493 | JGI IMG/M metagenome (GOLD analysis project Ga0182021, IMG submission 120493) | Permafrost microbial communities from Stordalen Mire, Sweden - 612E3M metaG (Illumina Assembly) | ecosystem: Environmental > Terrestrial > Soil > Wetlands > Permafrost | place: Sweden...
CCGTGGGGGGGGACCATAGTCGAAGAGATGGTGGGGCCCCCGTAGAGCTCGGCGCCTCTGGCGCCGAGCGGGTCCGACGGCGGGCACACCAGGGATGAACGGTTTCCTTTTTAAAGAATGTAACGTCTTAAGTAAATCGACATCAACAGACCCACGGCCAGCAACGCCCCGACTAGGGACGAACCCCCGTAGGACAAAAACGGAAGGGGAACCCCGGCGACCGGCATCAGCCCCATCACCATCCCCATGTTGACCAACCCCGTGAACGCGAAATGGGTCCCGATCCCCACCGCCAGGTACCGCCCGAACCGGTCCCGCGCCTTGGAAGCGATGTCGTAGGCGCGGAACACGATCCAGAAATAGAGCCCCAACGCCAGGAGGGCGCCGGCGAACCCGATCTCTTCGCCGATGAGTGAAAAGATGAAGTCCGTGTGCTTCTCGGGCAGGAACCCGAGCTGCGACTGGCTGCCGGACAGGTACCCCTTCCCGAGGAACCGGCCGGAGCCCAGGGCGATCTTGGATTGCCGGATGTTGTAGCCGGAGCCGAGAGGATCGATGGCCGGATTCAGGAACGCGATCAGGCGTTTCCGCTGGTAGTCCTTGAGGGTGTGTTTCACGGCGAAGGAGCCGGTCACGCCCACCGCCAGGACTCCCAAGGTCAGGAAAAGCGACGCGACCGACAGCGGGACCCGGAACTTCCGGAGGAACCACCATCCCCCGGCCACCGCCAAACTCACGCCGCTCCAAAGCCCGACGAACGCTCCGCGCTCCACGAAGGCCCGCCGGATGAACGCGGCCGTCCATCCGGCCCCGGGGTCCGCCGGAACGATGGAAAAATAGGTGGAAGCCAATGGGATGCCGAGCGCCACGGCGGCGGTGCCGACGAGGACGGCGAGGGCCGGCAAGGACGCCCCGGCCGCGTAAAGGATCGCCAAGCACATGGGCCCCAGGGAGAGAGCGCTGGAGAGATCCGGCTGCTTGAGGATGAGGAAGAGGTGGCTCCCGGTCAGGGCCAACGGGACCACGAGCGCGCGCCAATTTCCCATGTCCCTCGGCCGGGCTTCGGCGTAGGCGGCCAGAGCCCCCGCCAGGGCCAGGCGGGTCAGCTCGACGGGCTGGAAATAGAAAAAACCCATGTTGAACCAGGACTTGAACCCCCTCAGACGCGTCCCCACGATGAGCACAGCCACCAGGGCCAGGAGGCTCGCCGCGAAAATGGGCTTGGCGTAGGTTTGAAACAGCTGGTACGGCAGGAGCGCCAACAAGATCATCCCCGCCGTCCCGATGAGCAACGCCGATCCCTGCCGCACGACATAGGCCCCCGCCTGCCCGCCGTGCGCCGTGGCGGAATGGACGAAAGCCAAGCCGACGATGGAAAGTCCCATGACGGCGGCCAAGAGCCCCCAATCCATCCGCTCCACCAATCGCTTGAATGGATTGTCGGGCGCGGACCGAAAAAATTGCGGAACGAATTCAACCACTTAAACCTTCTTTCGTCGAGAAAGTCACTGGGTCCCCGCTTAAGACATGCGGGGACGACGATGCTATTTCGTTATTCCCGAATGAACAAATATAAATCGCCCGATAAATCGGGCAACTAAAAATTAGTTTCTCTTTGGCGTTTCGAAGTGTCCGGCGGACCGTGGGGGGGGACCATAGTCGAAGAGATGGTGGGGCCCCCGTAGAGCTCGGCGCCTCTGGCGCCGAGCGGGTCCGACGGATACTTCGGAACGACAAAGAGCTCCTCATATTTTTTTCTCCGGCAAAGGGAACGCCTTCTTCAACACCTCGCGAACGATCGGCATGGCCGCTTCCGCGCCGTGGCCTCCGTTCTCGACGAAGCCGACGATGGCGATGGAAGACGGTTCCCCCGGCCGACCGGCGTAGGTCGTGAACCAGGCGTGGTCCTCGCCGTGCGGATTTTGGGCGGTCCCCGTTTTCGCTCCGATGACGAGGTCCGGCCGGTTGACACCGCGCCCCGTGCCGCGAAGGACGACTTCCTGGAGCGACTCCTGGATCGTCCCCCAAAGCTCGGGCGTCAGCGTCACGATCCGGTGAACTTGGGGGGCGGCCTTGTAAAGCTCCTTCCCTTCCGGAGACACGACCCGCTCCACCACTTGGGGCCTCCACACCGTTCCTCCGTTGGCCAGCGCCGCCATGACGAGGGCCGCCTGGAGCGGCGTCACGAGCACGAACCCCTGCCCGATGCTCATGTTCACGGTGTCCCCGTCGTACCAGGCGTCATGCTGGGTCGCTCGTTTCCAGGCGCGGCCGGGGAGCACCCCGGACGCCTCCGACGACAAGTCGATCCCCGCCGCCTCGCCGAGGCCGAACGAGCGTCCCATCTCTTCCAGGGCGTTCACGCCCGCCGCGAGCCCCATGTTGTAGTGGTACACGTCGCAAGACCAGGCCATGGCGCCCATGAAATCCATGGAACCGTGTTTCTTCCAGCACTTGAATTCCTTCCTCCCCAGGCGGAAGACGCCCGCGCACTTGATGACGCGGTCCATGTCCCAGCCCCCCTTGAGGGCGGCGAGGGCCGTCACGGATTTGAAGGTCGAGCCCGGCGGATACGTCCCCTGGAGCGCCCGGTTGAAAAGCGGAAGCTCGGGGTCCTCCAAGAGCGGCGCCATGTCGCCCGTCGGATCGAACCCGGGATGGCTGGCCAGGGCCAGCACGAAGCCCGTGCGGGGATCGAGGGCCACGACGGCGCCTCGGCCGGTTTCGGTGAGCGCCAATCCACGCTCCGCCGCCTCTTGAAGCGACCGGTCCAAGGTCAGGACGACGTCGTTCCCCGGGATCCCGGGCGAGCGGCGAAGGACTTTGAGGTGGCGGCCTCGCGCGTCCATCTCGAACTGGAGACCGCCGTCGGTTCCTCGCAACAGGGGGTCGTACATCCGCTCCACGCCCATCCGCCCGACGAACTGCCCCGCCTTGAAGCGCTCGTCCTGGGAAGATTTCAAGTCTTGGGGCGTGATCTCGTCCACGTAGCCGATGACGTGGCAGGCGAGCGTCCCCGCGCGCGCCCGCCGCTGGGGCTCCACCACGACCTGCACGCCGGGCAGGGTGACCCGGCGCTCGATCAAGCCCAGGGCTTTTTCTCGCGGCACCCCCGCCAAGATCCGAGTCATCTTTCCGGTCCGGCGCGCTTCTCCGAGGTGCTTTCGCACGAGGGCTTCCTTGTCCGGGAAGAGGGCCGTCAATTCCTCTTCGACGGTTCTCGAGTCCGACGCCGAAACCGACAGGTTGGAGTCGAAGACGGAAAACTTGGGCGCGTTGTCCAGCAGGACCTCGCCGTTCCGGTCCAAGATCCGGCCCCGCGGCGCGGCCAGAGAAAGCACCTGGGTCCTGTTCTCCTCGGCCAGCCGATACATTTCCGCCCCCTCGATGATTTGGAGGTGGAAAAGCCGCGCGGCCAAGACCAAAAAGGCCGCGGCCCACAGAGCCGCCAGGACCGTCAGCCGGCGGTCTTGTTCCGTTCCGCTCCCGGCGTCAGTCGCCGTAAGCATGGCTTTCCTCCCCGCCGAGAAACCGCCGGCCGGCGGACCGAACGAGCCGGAACACCAAGGGCGCCGCCGCCGCGTTCAAGAGAAGCTGCCCCAGGGCCGCCCCGATCGGGGGAACGTGGGGCGCCCCCGACCCCCGAAATAGGAGTTCCGATTGGGCCAGGATCAGCAAGTGGAAGAGAGTCCCCGCCGCGGCCAGGATCACCTGGGACAAAGCTTTCTCCGCGTCCACCTGGCGGGAGAGGCGGCCGACCACGAATCCCGCCGCCGCCAAGATCCACCCTTGGGTCCCGAAGAGCGTTGAGCCCTGGACGTCGAGCATGAGGCCCCAAAAGAAGCCCAGCGTCTCGGCCGCGGCGACCCGCCCGAGGGATCCCACGGCCAGAACCGCCAGCAGGAGCCACTGGGGGGAGGGAACCGGAAGGCTCCAAAGGGACGACACGACCGTATGGAAAAGCCAGCCGACAATGAATAGCCCCACCCAGAAAAACCCTTTGAGCCTCATGGCCGTTTCTCCGGGACGCGGGCCTCTCGGAGGAGGACCAAGACCTCCCGGACCCCGGTGGCCCGGACGGCCGGCTTGACGACCGCGCGGCGAAACGACTCGATGCCCTGATCCTCCAAGCCCACGACGGTCCCCAATAAAAGGCCGGAGGGGAAAAGCTCCCCCAGACCGGCCGTCAGGACTTCGTCGCCCGGCGCCGCCGCCGTGTCGGAATATAGGTAGTTGAGGACGAGCCGGGACGGGCCCTCCCCTTCGACGACGCCCTGCTCTCCCGTACGGGAGACCGCGGCGGAAACCGCCGAAGAGGGATCCGTCAAAAGCATGACCCGCGCCGTGTCCGGGAATACCTCGGCGACCAGTCCCACGACCGCCGGCCTGTCCCCGACGAACGCCACCACGGGATCCGTGGCCTTGATGCCGTCCCGCGCTCCTCGATGGATCGTGACGCTCCTCAAGGCAGCCGCTGTCTCCCAGGACCAAACCCTCGCCGGGAGAGGCCGATAGCGCGGAAGGGGCGTCAACCCCGTCAAGGTCCTCAGTCGGACGTTCTCCGCCTCCACGGCCTCGCACCACAGCCGGTCCATCGTCCGCGTCAACCCCCGCTCCTCGAGCGACCGGGCGACCCGGTCTTGCGCGATGAGGCGGGCGAGGTTGCGGCCCGTATCCCCCATTTGTTCCATGAGAGCCAAGGGCGGATCGGACCAAGGGGACATGAGGTAGCGGACGGTGTGGCGGAGCGATTGAACGGCGTTGTCGGCCGACCAGGACAGGAAAGCCAGTCCGAGGAGGGAATAGACGATGAACAGCAGAGAAGAAAAGTGTTTTCGAAACATTTAATCCGCCGGGGACATTCCTGCGATTTTTGCAGGAGCGTCCCCCTTCCTCTGTGAGGAGCGATTCATGCGACGAACCTTCCCAAACAGCGCCCGATAAATCGGGCAACTACACTTTTGAGGAGCGGTTCATGCGACGAACTCTGAACCTAGCGACGGGACGCAGGAGATGCTGATGAGGTGGGCGAGTATTTAAGAGGCGGTGAGGGCGGGACCCGTGGCGCGCCGGATGTTATCCAGCTCCTCGAGGTACCGTCCGCATCCCAGCGCGACGCACGTCAGAGGGTCGGCCGCCCGGGTGACGGGCAGCTCCGTCTCCTGGGAGAGGAGCTCGGGGAATCCCTTGAGGAGGCTGCCGCCTCCCGCCAGGACGATCCCCCGGTCCACCAAGTCCGCCGCCAGCTCGGCCGGGGTCTCTTCAAGGGTGGCCTTGATGACCTCGACGATAAGCTTGACGGTCTCCGACAGCGCCTGCCGGACCTCCTCGGAGGTGATGGCGATGGTCTTGGGGAGACCCGTAACCTGGTCCCGACCCTTGACCTCCATCGTTTGCTCCTCGGGGAGGGGGAAGACCGAACCGATCTTGATCTTCACGTCCTCCGCCGTGGTTTCCCCGATGAGGAGGTTGTACTTCCGCCTAAAATATTGGACGATGGACTCATCCAGCTCGTCCCCCGCTACATCGAGGGATTTGGAAACCACCATCCCGCCCAGAGAGATGACCGCCACTTCCGTGGTGCCGCCGCCGATGTCCACGATCATGTTGCCCGACGGTTCGGAAATCGGCATCTCGGCCCCGATGGCCGCGGCCCGGGGCTCCTCGATCAAGAACACTTCGCGGGCGCCGGCCTGCTCGGCCGACTCCTTCACCGCCCGCTTCTCCACCTCGGTGATGCCCGAGGGGATTCCGATGACCACCCTCGGATGGAGGAGGCTGCGGCGGTTGTGCACCTTCCTGATGAAGTACTTGATCATCTCCTGCGTCACTTCGAAATCCGCGATGACGCCGTTGCGCAAGGGCCGGACCGCGATGATGTTGGCCGGCGTCTTGCCCAGCATTCTTTTCGCCTCGACACCGAACGCCAGCGGCCGGCGGGTGTCCCGGTCGATGGCCACGACGGAGGGCTCCCGGAGGACGATGCCCTGGCCCTTCACGTACACCAGGGTGTTCGCCGTCCCCAAGTCGATCCCCATATCGTTGGAGAAAAGGCTGAAAATATAATTAAACATTTTATTCTGATGGGGACATTCCTGTATAACTATTTATCTACGCCCAAATTGCCAAATAGTTATACAGGAGTGCCCCCCTTCTCCTGTGAGGAGCGATTCTCGCGACGAACTTACTCGAAGAACCGCCCGATAAATCGGGCAACTACAAACATGAGGGGGACACGGGCAAGATGCCCGTGCCACAACACCGTATACAGGAAAGTCCCCTATGGAATCAACTTGATCAGCGCCATTTCGGCGTTGTCGCCGAGGCGCGGCTTCAGGCGGAGAACCTTCGTGACGCCGCCTGAACGCGCTTGATATCGCGGCACCAGGACATCATATATTTTTTTGCGCACGTCCCAGGCGGGGACCGCCGCCGCCACCCGGCGGAGGGAGGACAGGTCCTTCTTCTTGGCCAGGGCCAGAACGCCTTCCGCGAACCTGGAAACCTCGCGCGCCTTGGCGTAGGTCGTGCAGATGCGCTCGTGCTTGAGGAGGCCCAACGTCTGGTTGCGGATGAGCAGCATCCGCGCCCCCGTGGGCCGGCCGAGCTTTCGTCCCGCGTGCGTATTCACGCCTTGATCTCCATGTTCAAGGAGAGCCCCAGCTCTTTCAAGCGGTCCACGATCTCGTCCAGGGACTTCTTCCCGAAGTTTTTGAAGTTGAGGAGTTCTTCCTCGGACTTGCTCACCAGCTCGGTGATCGTCTTGATCTTGGCGGCCTTCAGGCAGTTCGACGCCCGCACCGACAGCTCGATGATGTCCACGGGCTGGGTGAGGAGGTCCTTGACCCGGCTCGACGTCTCGGGCGCGCTCGCCGCGGGACCCGAGGGAGCGGCGCCCGCCGACCCCTCAACCGCGGGGAGGAACGTCCGCAAGGTGTCCCGCAAGATGCCCGCGGCCTTGGTCACCGCGGCCTCCGGCGTTAAGGAACCATCCGTCCACACTTCCAAGATCAGCCGGTCGTAATCGGTCATCTGGCCCACGCGGGCGTTCTCCACTTCGTAGTGGACCTTGTGGACCGGCGAGAAGAGGGCGTCCATGGGAATCGTGTTCACGGGCTGGCCTTCGCGCTTGAGGCGCTCGGCCGGGACGTAGCCGCGCCCGAGCGACACCTCGATTTCCATATCGAGCTCGGCCCCGCCGTCCAGGCGCGCGATGACTTGGTCCGGCGTCAGGATTTCGACGGCCGAGTTGTCGTCGAAGTCCTTGGCTTTGACGGCGCCGCTCTTCTTGACCTTCAGGCTCAGGGTCTCGGGGCCCGCCGCGGAAAGGCGGAAGCGGGTCTTTTTCAAATTCAGGAGGATGTTGATGGCGTCCTCCTGGACCCCCTTCAAGGACGAGAACTCGTGGGGCGCGCCCTTGATGCGGACGGCGGTCACGGCCGCGCCCTCCAGCGAGGACAACAGAATCCGCCGCAGCGCGTGGCCCACCGTCTGGCCGTAACCGCGCTCAAAAGGCTCGGCGACGAACTTCCCGTAGGTGGCGGTGTTCGAAGGTCCGGGCTCCAACTTCTGAGGCATCACCAAACCGGTCGTGGTGTTCATTGTCTTTTACTCCCTCCTAAAAATCAAAATAAAATCAAGATGGCCGCCGGCTCCAAGCCTGGGGTGTCGCTTCCAGCCTCCAGCCTCCAGCCTCGCTTCTCTATTTGCTATAGAGCTCGACGATGAATTGCTCGTTGACGGGGAAGGGCATCTCCGCCCGGGTCGGCCACTGCTTCACCTTACACGACAGGACCGCGCCTTCCAGGCTCGCCGCGTCGCGCGACTTCTTCACCACCTCGGGGAGCCCCGGGTCCCATTCCAGCCACACGGGCAGGCCTTTCTGCACCTGGACGTCGAGCGAATGGCGGAGAAACGCGTTCGCTTTGAGGCCCTCGCTGACGGCGATCACGTCTCCCGGCTTGGTCTGGTAGCTCGCGACGTCCACCCGGCGACCGTTGACGGATACATGCCCGTGGCAAACGAGCTGCCGGGCGCCCGAGGGGCTTTGAGAAAACCCCAGACGCCTCACGACGTTGTCGAGACGGGTTTCCAACATCCGCAGCAAGGTCTCCCCCGTGTTGCCTTTCGTCCGGGAAGCCGTTTCGAACATGCGGCGGAACTGGCGCTCCAAAACCCCCGTGAAACGGCGGGCCTTCTGTTTTTCCCGCAAGCGTTTGCCGTATTCGGTCGGCTTGGACGCACGGGCGTGGCCGTGCTGTCCCGGCGGGACGGCTTCCTTGTCCATGGGGCATTTTCCATTGCAGCGATCGGCCTTGAGGAACATCTTGACGCCCTCGCGGCGGCACAAACGGCAAACGGGTCCTATATATCGAGCCATTAAACTCTCCTCGGCTTGGGCGGCCGGCAGCCGTCATGTGGTATCGGCGAAACGTCCTTGATGGAAACGACCATAAGGCCCGCCCCCTGAAGCGCCCGGATGGCCGTCTCGCGGCCGGACCCCGGGCCCCGGACGTAAACGGAAACTTGTTTGACGCCCATGAGGAGGGCCTTCTTGGCGGCGGCGTCGGCCGTCACCTGGGCGGCGAAGGGAGTCCCCTTCTTGGTGCCCTTGAAACCGGAACTGCCCGAGGACGACCACGCGATCGTGTTCCCGCGCTCGTCGGTGATGCTGACGATGGTGTTGTTGAACGTGCACTGGAGATAAACGCGGGCCGAGGCGATGTCGCGCCACACCCGTTTCTTCACCTTGGGGGCCGCAGCCGGCTTGGCGCCCGGCGCGGCGGCCGGCGCGGCGGCCGTTTTGGCGGCGTCGGGGGAATTTTTTACGTTCTTGTCATCTGCCATAAATCGATCTCCTATGAATCAATTCCGAGTTATTTCGGCGCGGCTGCCGCCGGCGCTCCGGCGCCGGTCGTTCCGGGCTTGGCCGACCCCACCGTCCGACGACGGCCTCGGCGCGTGCGCGCGTTGGATTTCGTGCGTTGGCCCCGGGACGGGAGGCTCCGCCGGTGCCGGAGACCCCGGTAGCAGCCGATCTCAATGAGACGTTTGATGTTCCCCTGCACCTCGCGGCGCAGGTCGCCTTCCACCTTATAGGTCTTGGAAATCTCGGCGTTGATGCGGCCGACTTCCGCGTCCGTCAGGTCCTTCACCCGCGTGGCGGGGTTGACGTTCGTGGACTCGCAAATAATTCCGGAGTTATGCTCTCCGATGCCGTACAGGTACCGAAGAGCGACGTCCACCCGTTTGTTTTTCGGCAAATCGATGCCGGCTACGCGTGCCATTAAAAACCTCCCAATTTGAAAACCGAGGCTAGAGGCTCGAGACCAGAGACTAGCCAAATCCAAAACAACCTAAGATCGCCTTTCCGCTTTAACGAGCCTCTAGCCTCCAGCCTCGAGCCTCGATTTTTAAAATCTATCCCTGCCGTTGGTTGTGCCGGGGGTTGCTGCAAAGCACGTACACCCGCCCCTTCCGCCGGACGACGCGGCAACGGGCGCAACGGACTTTGACCGAAGAACGCACTTTCATTTATTTCTCCCGATAGGTAATGCGCCCCCGCGTGAGATCGTACGGGGACAACTCCACCTTCACCTTGTCCCCCGGAAGGATGCGGATGTAATGCATCCTCATCTTCCCGGAGATGTGCGCCAACACCTTGTGCCCGCCCTCGATCTCCACGCGGAACATGGCGTTGGGCAGGGGCTCGATCACTTTTCCTTCCACTTCAATTTTTTCTTCTTTGGTCATAAGGTCAAAATCTCCGGCCCATCGTCCGTCACCGCCACCGTATGCTCGAAGTGCGCGGCGCGCCGCCCGTCCTGGGTCACCACCGTCCAGCCGTCCGGCTGGACCTTCACTTTCCACGTGCCCGCGGTGATCATGGGCTCCAGGGCCAAAACCAGCCCGCTTTCCAAACGCAGGCCCGTTCCCGCCGGACCGACGTTGGACACCGAGGGCTCCTCGTGCATCCGCCGTCCGACTCCGTGCCCGACGTAGTCCCGGACGACCCCGAACCCGGCGGCCTCGGCCCGCGTCTGGATGGCGTTCGACACGTCGCCCAGGCGCCGGCCCGGACGCATCCGCTCAATTCCGTCATGCAAAGCCTGCCGTCCGGCTTCAAGCAGGCGCTTGTCCTCGCCTGAAATTTCCTCCACGGCGAAGGTGGACGCCGTATCGCCGATGAATCCCTCCAGCGTCACGCCCAGGTCCAGGCTCACAAGGTCGCCCGACTTGATCGTCCGGCGGGGAGAAGGGATCCCGTGGACCACCTCCTCGTTGATGGACACGCACACCGACGCCGGGTATCCTCGGTAGCCCAAAAACGTGGGAAGGGCCCCCGCCTCCCGGATCATCCTTTCGCCCTCGCGATCCAGGTCCTTCGTCGCCATCCCCGCGCGCAAAATTTTGCCCAACTCCTGAAGGACCCGGCCGGCCAGCTTCCCGGCCCGGCGCATCTTGTCCAGGTCCGCCGACGACTTGAGCTCGACCCGTCCTCCGGCCGTCGGACCTACCTCGCCGCGTCCAGCGCGGCCGAGACGGCGGCGGCCACCGCCTCCACCGTCGCGTCGCCGTTGATCGTTTCCAGGACCCCCGCCGCGTGGTAATAGGCGATGAGGGGCTCCGTCAGGTCCGTGAAGACCGCCATCCGTTTCTTGATCGCCTCGGGGTTGTCGTCTTCCCGGCCCTCGATCTTGGCCCGCCCGAGGAGCCGATTGACGGCTTCCGCCTCGGACAGCTTAAGGTAGAGGACCTTGTCCAAACTCATTTTCTTGGACGCCAGATAGGAGTCGAATTCCTCCGCCTGACCGACGGTGCGGGGGAATCCGTCCAGCAAAAACCCTTTCGCGCAGTCGTCCTTGGCCAACCGGCCGGAGACGACCTCCACGACCAGCGCGTCCGGGACCAGCCGCCCCGACTTGACGTACTCCTGCACTTGGAGGCCCAACGGAGACTTCCCGGCGATCTCGGCCCGGAAAATGTCGCCGGTGGAAACTTGCGGTATCCCGAAGCGCGCGCTGATCTGCTTCGCCTGCGTGCCTTTCCCAGCACCGGGAGCGCCTAACAAAACAATATTCACAGGGCACCTCGCTAAGGCTTTTCACCGCGTCGGGGACATTCCTTAATCGGCGCGGGGACATTCCTGCCGCCTTTGCAGGTGTGTCCCCCTTCCGCTCAGGTGTGTCCCCGCTCTTACTATCGCGTCAAAGACAAAAAACGTTCAATCACAAATGCACGGGCGGGACCGCCCGTGCCACATCACATCGTCATCGAGTGGCCCCCACGTTGAACCAGCGGCCTTTGACGCGCCCTTCTTTGGAAAACCCCTCGTAGTGGTGCATGATGAGTTTCGCCTCCAACTGCCCCACGGTGTCCAAGGCGACGCCGACGAGGATCAAGAGCGACGTGCCTCCGAAATAGAACGGCGCGTTGACGTACCGGCGCAGGAAGTCGGGCAGGACCGCCAGGGTCGCCACCGCGATGGCCCCTCCCAGGGTGATCCTCTCCAAGATCGTTTGGATGTAATTGGCCGTCGGCTCCCCCGGCCGGATCCCGGGGATGAAACCTCCCCACTTCTTCAAATTATCGGCCACGTCGACCGGGTTGAACTGGACCGAGTTGTAGAAAAAGCAAAAGAAAATGATGAGGAGGAAATAGACCCCCTCGTAGATGCCGTTCGTCCTGTTGAACCAATGGTTCACGAAACCCGCCCAGCCCGTCTGGGGCGCGAAGGACGCGGCCGTCACGGGCACCGACAGCATGGACACGGCGAAAATGACGGCGACGACGCCCGACTGGTCCACCTTCAAGGGCAAGAACGTGCTCGCCCCGCCGTACATCTTCCGGCCCACCATGCGCTTGGCGTACTGGACCGGGATCTTGCGCTGCCCCGTTTCCAGCCACACGACCAGCCCGATCACGACGAGGACGAACGCCACCATCCCGACGGCCCCGAAGATCGAACGCTGTTGGAACTGGACGACCTCCTGGACGAGGCTCTTGGCCGCCGAGGGGAGGCGGTCCACGATGCCCGTGAAGATGATCAAGGACGCGCCGTTCCCGATCCCCAGCTCCGTGATCTGCTCGCCCAGCCACATGATGAAGACCGTCCCCGTCGTGAGCGTCAGGATCGTCACGAAGTAGAACATGGCGTTCGGGTCGCGGACGACGGGCACGTCCCCCGTGAGAGGGATGCGGGTGATCAGCGTCGTCAGACCGAAAGACTGGACGATGCCCAAAAACAGCGTCCCGTACCGCGTGATCTGGTTCAACCGCTTGCGGCCGGTCTCCCCCTCTTTCGCCCACCGGTCCAAAATGGGGAACACGTGCGCGCCCTGGAGCAGGCTCATGATGATCGAGGCGTTGATGTAGGGCATGATGCCCATGGACAGGATCGAAAAACGGGACAGCGCGCCGCCGGAGAAGACGTCCAGGAAGCCCAGGAGAGTGTTCGCCTGCTTGGCGAAAAGCGCTTTCAGGGCCTCGGCGTTGATCCCGGGGATCGGAACGGCCACCCCCACCCGGTAGATGGCGAGGATCCCCAACGTGATGAGCACCCGCTTGCGCAGATCCGGAATCCTGAAAATGTCGGCGAAAGACCTCATGGAATCAGGTCCGGAGGGCACGGGCGGGATGCCCGTGCCGCGCCAATGAGGGAAACGCCGCGTTCATCCTCAAACCTGCGCCTTCGGCCTGGCGTACGGGGTCGGGCCCCAAGAGAGGACCGTAACCGTCCCGCCCGCTTTCTCGATCTTCTCTTTGGCGGAAGCTGAAAATTTATTGGCCTTGATCGTCAGCTTTTTCGCGAGCTCGCCTTCGCCCAGGATCTTCACGGGAAGGTGTTTTCGAATCAGCCGCTCCGCCTTCAAGGACTCCGGCGTCACCTCGGCCCCGTCGGAATAGACCCGGGCCAACTCCCCGACATTGACGGTTTCGTAGAAAGTCTTGAAGTCTTTGTTGTTGAAGCCCCGCTTGGGAGCGCGCCGCATGAGCGGCATTTGACCGCCCTCGAAACCCGGCGGCAGAGATTTGTCGCCGCTTCGGGCGGTTTGGCCTTTGAACCCGCGGGTCGAGCCTTTCCCGCCGTGGCCGCTCCCCTCGCCGCGACCCACGATCTTGCGGCGATGGCGGGACCCGGGGGCCGGCTTTAATTCGTTGAGGCGAAGCATGTCTTTCTCCTGACCGAAATTCTCAAGCGACCGCGACGGCGGCGGGGGCTAATTCTTTCCCACGGATCCGGGCCACTTCTTCTTTCGTCTGGAGCATCTTGAGGGCCTCCAGGGTGGCGTAAACCACGTTAAAGGGGTTCGAGGAGCGAAGGGACTTGGTGAGGATGTCCTTGATCCCGACGGCTTCCAGGACGGCGCGAACCGAGCCTCCCGCGATGACGCCCGTCCCGGGAACGGCGGGCTTGAGCAACACCGTGCCCGCGCAGAAAATTCCCGTGACCTCGTGCGGAATCGTGGCCCGAACGAGGGGGACCTTGATGATGGTCTTCTTCGCGTGGCTGACGGCCTTCTGGATGGCGGCCTGGACTTCCTTCGCCTTGCCGATCGCCGCCCCGACGTGTCCGGCCCCGTCGCCCACCACGACGAGGGCGCTGAACGAGAACCTCTTGCCGCCTTTCACGACCTTGGCGACGCGGTTGATGGAGACGACGGTCTCCTTCTTCAAATCAAGTCCGGCTGGATCAATACGAGCCACATTAACTCCTTAGATTCGAGGCTAGAGGCTAGAGACTAGAGGCTAGCCCAATTTTGAAACCATAAACACCTTGCCGCTTTAACGAGCCTCGAGCCTCTAGCCTCTAGTCTCGCCTTTCAGAATTTAAGTCCGCCCTCGCGGGCTCCCTCGGCCAGGGCTTTCACCTGGCCGTGGTAGGGCAGGGCGCCGCGGTCGAACACGACCGCTTCCACCTGGACCGCCTTCGCCTTTTCGGCGATGCGCCGGCCGACGTCCTTGCACGTCTCAATTTTGGCGCGCTTGTCCAATTCCAACGTGGAGGCGGTCGCCAGCGTCTTTCCGGCGGCATCGTCGATGACCTGGGCGTAGATGTGCTTTGACGAGCGGAACACGGACAGCCGCGGCCGCGACGAGAAACCGACGATCTTCCTCCGGGTCCGCATCCTCCGGAACTCGTCCCTCGAAAAGTTGTTTTTCCCGCTCATTTCTTCGCCCCCGTGGCGCCGGCCGCGGCGCCGGCCGCGACCTTGCCGGCCTTCCGCCGGATGTGCTCGCCGGAGTATCGGATGCCGGTGCCTTTGTATGGTTCGGGCAGCCGGAATTTGCGAACCTCGGCCGCCACGCGGCCGACGAGCTCCTTGTCGGCGCCGGAAATCATCAGACCCGTCTGCTTGGGGTCCACCACGATCTTCACGCCCGCCGGGGGCGCGTACTCGACGATATGGGAGTAGCCCAACGTCATGGTGATCTTGGGCCCGACCTGGGTGGCGCGATAGCCGACGCCCTCGATCCGGAGCTCCTTCGAAAAGCCCTTGTCGACTCCGTCCACCATGTTCAAGACCAGTTTCCGCCACGTCCCGTGGAGCGCCTTCTGTGTCGGCGTATCGTCCCTGCGGGACACGAGGACCTCTTTCCCCTCGACGCGGGCCGTCACGCCTTCGGGGAACGTCCTCTTCAAAATCCCCAGGGGACCCTCGGCGGTCACCGAGGAGCCTTCGATGGTCACTTTCACCTTGTCGGGAATGGGGACGGGTTTCTTTCCTAAGCGGCTCATTTCTTTACCACACCTGGGCGAGGACTTCGCCGCCCATCTTGGATTTCTTCGCCCGGCGATCCACCATAATCCCTTTGGAGGTGGACAGGATGGACATACCGAGGCCGCCCTGGACTTTCGGAATATCGTCCGCCGCGCGGTACACCCGGAGGCCCGGGCGGGACACCCGGCGCAACCCTTTGATGACCCGCACCTTGTTCGGCAGGTACCGGAGGGAGAGGCGCAGCATGCCCTGCTTTTTGTCCGGCAGGACCTTGTAGTCCGCGATGAAGCCTTCGTCCTTGAGGATGACGGCGATTTCTTTCTTGATGCTCGAGGAAGGCATGTCCACCCGTTCCAAGAACTTGTGGTTCGCGTTGTTGATCTGCGCGAACATATCGGCGATCGGATCTGAACTCATTTTTTCACCAGCTCGATTTTGTCACGCCCGGGATCTCTCCCCGGAGCGCCATGTTGCGGAAACAAATCCGGCACAGCCCGAAGTCGCGATAGAAACCGCGAGGCCGCCCGCAGAGGCGGCAGCGGTTCCGGTAACGCACCGCGAATTTGAGCGATTTCTTCATCTTCGCGACCCAAGCGGTTGTGGCCATGGAATCTCCCTTACCCTTTTCGCGCTTCGGCGGCGGCCGATTTTTTGAACGGCATCCCCAGGCGTTCCAGGAGGTCCCGGGCGACCCCGTCCTCTCCCGCGTTCGTCACGATCGTCACGTTCATGCCGCGGGACACGGCGGACTTTTCGAATTGGATCTCGGGGAACACGTACTGTTCCGTCAGCCCCAAGTTGTAGTTGCCGTGTCCGTCGAAACCCTTCCGGGGGTCCAGCCCCTGGAAATCCCGCAGGCGCGGAATGACGGCGTTCACGAGACGGTCCAGGAACTCGTACATCCGCGAGCTGCGGAGCGTCACGCGGACGCCGATGGGCATTCCTTCGCGAAGCTTGAAGTTCGAAATGGACTTCTTCGCCCGCCGGACTTGCGGCTTCTGCCCGGTCACGGAGGCCAGGTCGGCGGAGGCGGCGTCGATGGCCTTGGCGTTCTCCCGAGCGTCGTTCACGCCCATGTTGACGACGATCTTCGACAGCCGCGGGGCGGCCATGGGGCTGGTGAAATTCAACGCCTTCATCATTTCCGGGACGACCTTCTCCCGGTAATACACGCGAAGACGCGGTTCGTAACCATTCGTGGAAGCCGCTTTCTCGTTCACTTACATTCACCCCTAAGAAGAACCTAATCGTTAATTAAATCGTATCTCGTCGGGGACATTCCTGCGCGCTTCTGATTTTTGCGCCGGAGTGTCCCCGCTCCGCCACAAACCCGAAATCAATACTATCCGACGACCTCTCCGGAAGCCAAACTCACCCTGACTTTCGTCCCATCGGAGAGCCGGTCGAACTTGACGCGCGTGGGACGCCCCGTGCGGGGGCAGATCAGCATGACTTTCGAAATCGGGAGGGTGGCCTCCTTGTCGCGGATGCCGGCCGGGTCCATCTGGGTGGCCTTGGAGTGGCGCTTGCACATGTTCACCTTGGCGACCAGGACTCGGCCCTTCTTGTGGTCCACCTCGATGACCTCGCCCTGCTTGCCCTTGTCCTTGCCGGCCAGGACGATCACTTTGTCTTTCTTTTTAACGTGCCACATGGCTGATTAAACGACCTCCGGCGCCAACGAAATGATTTTGGTGTAGTTCTTCTCCCGCAGCTCCCGCGCGATGGGTCCGAAAATCCGCGTCCCCTTGGGCTCGCCGTTCTCGTCGATGACGACCGCGGCGTTGTCGTCGAAGCGGATCGTGGACCCGTCGGAGCGGGGCCGTTCCTTCCGGGTGCGCACGAGGACGCATCGGACGATCTCGCCCTTCTTGATGGCCGAATCGGCCAGGGCGTTCTGAACCGAGGCGATGACCACGTCGCCCAAATAGGCGTAGCGCCGCTTGAACCCCCCCAGCATCCGGAACACGCGGACGATCCGCGCGCCGGAGTTGTCGGCGA
>Ga0182021_10004317_pt1 | contig 16724 bp, 14 predicted proteins | sample 612E3MmetaG_FD_120493 | JGI IMG/M metagenome (GOLD analysis project Ga0182021, IMG submission 120493) | Permafrost microbial communities from Stordalen Mire, Sweden - 612E3M metaG (Illumina Assembly) | ecosystem: Environmental > Terrestrial > Soil > Wetlands > Permafrost | place: Sweden...
ACGTCCTGCCCGTCGGCCAGCCGTGCGCGCAGGAGCTCGGTCCGTCGGGCGGAGACCCAGGCCCGCGGCGTGACGCCGAGCGAGGCGCGAAACATCGCCCGCAGTCGCCGCTCCGGGACGGCCATCGCCGCGGCAAGCTCGCGGTCGGTCGGCACTTCCCCCGCCTCCAGGGCTGAGGCCAGGCGTTCGACGGCCCGGCGCAGGAGCTCCGGCGCGCCGGTCCCTGGCTCGGGCGCGCCGGTGCCGGGCTCGGGCGTTCGGGCTCTCGTTCGTCCGTCCTCGAGGCCGGGGTCGAACAGGAGGTCGGGCCGGCAGCGCAGACATGCCCGGGCACCGGCCTCCATCCCTTCGAGCAGGCTGCCGATGATCCTGACCCGATCGCGTCCGGGCGTTCGGGCCGGACAGCCGGGCGTGCACATGATCCCGGTGCTGGTGACGAGGAACAGGAACGGGCGTCCCGACGAGCGGCGCGCCGCGATCGACGCCCATTCGACGTCGCTGGGAGCCCGGCCGAATCCTGTCATCCGAGCCTCGGAATTCATGCAACGGAGGATAGGCCAGCGGCCGCAGCCGGGCTTCCGGTCCGCGGCTTTGGCGGGATCGTGTCGACCGCACGATCGGCCTGAGACTTCGCCCCCGCCGGCTCAGGTCGCACCCGTGTTGGGCCGTGCCTTCCGTCGTGCAATCCGACCCTGCCGCTCCGGGATCGTGACAGGCTAGCTGTCAGGGCTTCTGGCGACACTGGGCCCGTTCGCAAGTCCGCCGGCCAGGAGCGCGTCGCGCGCTTGACATCGAACATTCGTTCGAATACCCTGATGTCGATCAATAGAACGTCCGTTCACCGCCCCAGAACTGGGGCGAACGACGGCCGGCCGAGTCACGAGGAGCGCTGCCATGGCCATCGTTCGGATGGAACCAGTGGATGTTCAGGTGCGGGCAGATTGGGTGTCGGGAACGCCCCGAGAGATCACCTGGGGCCATCTTCGTCTGCCGGTGATCCGCCTGACCGCGGTTCGAAGCGAGCATGCCGCCTATCGCGTTGGCGTTGGGCCACGCACCGTTTTCGAGGTCGAGACTCCCGGCGCGAAGATCGCCCTGAGCTTCCGACATCGATCGCGGCGCTGGACCGTCGACGGCGTGGGCAACAAGGCGGGGTCGGCCTGACCCGGATCCGGCTCCCGTCGACAATGCAGGGGAGGCCCCGCCCGTTGGCCAGGCTCCGAGCGCCGGCTCGGCCGCGCATCGGGTCAGACCGACGCTCGGGACGGCACTCCGGCTGCCTACAATCTCCATATGGATCGCACGTCTGAGCCGAGTGCTTTCGCGGACCTGACGATCCGCCGGTTCGTCCAACGGCTGGCCTCGTCCGAACCCGTGCCGGGCGGCGGTTCAGCCTCGGCGCTGGCCGGCGCCCTGGGCGCGGCGCTGGTGGAGATGGTCGCTGGACTCTCCCGCGGTCGGCCGAAGTACGCCCCGTACCAGCCAACGCTGTCACGTTGCGCCGCGGTCGGCCACTTCCTGGCCGGCGAGTTCCTGGCGCTGGCCGATCGCGACGCTGCCGCATATGCCGCGTACGCATCCGCCCTCAAGCTGCCGCGCGAGACGGAATCGGAGATCGAGGCTCGCACCGCGGCCGTGTCGGCCGCTGCGCGTGGCGCGTCGGAGGTTCCCTGCGACGTCGTCAGAGCGTGCCTCGGCCTCGCGGAGGCCGCCGAAGCCATGGCCGGCCGCAGCAACCTCAACGCCTCGAGCGACCTGCTCGTCGCCGGCCTCCTGGCTGAGGCTTCCGCGCGGGGGGCCGCCGAGAACGTCCGGATCAATCTCCCCGCAACCGGCGACGAGGACTACGCCGAGGAGACGCGGCACTTCCTCGACGACGCCCTCCACACGATCGACGCCATGGTCGCACGGTCCCGCGAAGCGGTGCTTTCGGGCAGCCTGCGCGACCCGGAGGGCACTTGAGCGTCGAGCCGCGTCCCCGGATCGGCGGGGATGGGCCCACCCCTTGCTGAACCTGATCCTCACCCGCCACGGCCACGCCCTGGCCGGGGAGGTGGTGCTAGGCGGACAGCTGGACGTGCCGCTGTCGGACCAGGGCAGGCGCGAGGCCCAGGCCTTGGCCGGGAGGTTGAGCGGGGTCCGGCTGGATCGAATCGTGTCGAGCCCTATGCTGCGTGCCCTCGAGACTGCCCAGGCCGTCGCCCTGGGCCGGCCGGTGGAGGTGGACGAGAGGCTGCGCGAGTTCGACTACGGCGCCTGGGAGGGTCTCACCGCCGAACAGATCGGGCAGCACGATCCGGAGCTCCGGAGAAGCTGGGAGGCGGACCCGGCTTCGGTCCCGACGCCCGGCGGCGAGTCCGGCAACGACGTGGCCGGCCGCGTCGGCAGCTTCCTGGCCGACCTGCTCGCGGCCGAACGACGCCAGATGGAGGCCGACGGCCGCCCCGCTCCATCCCTCCGGAAGGCCCACTCGGCCATCTCGGAGGCTCCTTCCGACGAGTCCGACCGGCGGGTGCTGGTGGCGGCCCACGGCTCGCTGAACCGGATCCTCCTGTGCGTGGCCCTGGACGTGCCGGTCCGCGACTTCAGGCGCCGTTTCGTGCAGGACCGTGCCAACGTGACGGTTCTCTACTACGAGGCAGCGGACGGACCGGAAGGGGCCCAGCTGGTCCTGTGCAACGACATCGAGCACCTGCGGGCACCCGGCGAAACGCCCTGGCGGTAGCGGCCGCCGGACCCGGGGTCCTCTAGAAGCCGAGGCCCTTGATCCGGGCGTAGACCGAGTTGGCCACGACCTGGGCCCCGGCGTCGGTGAAGTGGACGCCGTCGGTGGTGTATTTGGCCTGGTAGGTCCCGTTGGATGCCGACAGCGGCGTGTGCGTGTCGATGACCACCACCTTGTAGGCGTTGCCGAGGGCCACGATGGCGGCGTTGAGGCTGTCGATCGGGCCGGCGCTGCTCTGCCAGGCCTCCGGCGGGATCTGCATCAGGAAGACACGGACCCCCTTGGCCTTGGCAGCGTTGAGGATGCCCCTCAGGTTGGCGATCGTGGAGGCGGTGCCGTAGCCGCGGCCCAGGTCGTTCGAGCCACCCATGACGAAGAGCACGCCCGGGTTGTAGGCCCACACGTCCTGGTCGAGGCGAGCGAGCATCCCGTCGGTCGTGTCCCCCGGGATGCCGGCGTTGTGGACGAGTGTCAGGTGAGCGTCGAGGCTGTCGAGGCGATCGCACCAGGGTCCGCTGGTAGGCCATGAGGTCAGCGAATCCCCGAGCGCGACGAAGCGGTAGACCGCGAACGGGGTGGGCGCCTTGACCGGGGGCCTGGTCGGAGCCGGCGTTGGCAAGGGCGCGGCGGAACGCGATTCCCCCGGCGTGGGGGACTCGGACGAGGGAGGCTCAAACGGGAGCGCGTCCGATGGCAGTTCCGAGGGGGTCGGGTCGAGAGAATAGAGCTCGGCGGCGGCAAGGTTGGGATCGCCCGAACCCAGGTGCGCGGCCCAGGCCCCGGGCAGGCTCGCCGACAGCGCGCCGGCGATCAGCACCATCACCATGACTGCGGCCACTTCCTTCCGATGCGGCCCGAGCGGGAGCAGTGCCCAGCCCGGGCGATCCCTCCAGGCGCCCCGTCCGCCCGACGGGCCGGACCAGGCCCGGCGCGGGCCGGCCGTGTGCCGGCGATTGAGGCGAGCCACCTCGGCCTCGGCCGCATTCGGCGAGTCCAGCCAACGGGAAGGCACCTCGCCGAGGCTCGCGTCGGACGGCCGAACGTCGAACGCCGCCCTGCTCCGTGCCTGCGCGGGGGACCGCCGCCCGAACAGCCCGGCCAGGGCCCGCCCAAGCGTCTTCAGGAGCCCCATGGGTCCGCCGCCCGTCCGCCTGGCCATCGGCCGGTCGAAACGCGAGCCGCGGGGGTTCGGGTGGGCCATCGGTCTGGACGCGGGTTCCGCGGAGGCGACGCCCCGCAGCGGGCGTGAATGGTCTCTAACGCCGCCCACGTTCACCCCGAGCGAAGGGCTCAAGCCCCGCGATATCGTCGATGCGCGCCGTCCCCAAGGAGGCTCGTGCCGGGTTGTGCATCAGCGGTACCTGTAGCTTTGCGCCTCTCCGGACGCCCTGAAGGTCCACCTAAGTCTGCCACGGAACGGCAATAGCGTGCACCTGGGGACTCTCCGCCCAAGGCCCCGGGCGGATCCCGCAGACCGACCGCGGGGCTCGGGAACGGGCCCGGCTACGCTTGAGAGGGGGTCTCGTCGGAGGCCCGGTGGCGCACCTGCCAGACCACGAACGCAACGACCGCGACTGCGCAGGCGACCACGATCGCCGTGTCGAAGGGCCTCATCGCATCGCGGATCTGGGTCCAGTTGCTGCCCAGCTGCACTCCGGCAAAGACGAGGGCGATGGTCCACGGGATCGCTCCCAGCGTCGAGTAGACGACGAACGGCCCGATCGGCATGTGCGAGATGCCGGCGATGAAGCTGATCACGCTCCGGACACCCGGAACGAGCCTGCTGACGAAGGCGGTCGGGGAGCCCCACCGAGCGAAGAACCGCTCCGCCCGCTCGATCTCGTGGTGGCGGATCAGCAGATAGCGGCCCCAACGATCCAGGAACGGCCGTCCGAGCCGCATGCCGAGGAAGTAGCCGAAGAGGGAGCCGGTGGTGTTGGCGACCACCCCGACGACGACCACGGGCCAGAAGCTCCAGGCCGCGTGGGTGAGGGGCTCGATCTTGGTCGAGTCACTCACGAGGAACCCGGCGAAGGGCAGGATCAGCTCCGACGGCAGGGGCAGAAGGGTCGATTCCACGACCATGGCGAGGAACACGCCCACGTAGCCCGCCGCCGCGTACAGGTGGTCGAGGAATGGGATTACGGCCGTGTCGATGAAGCCGAACACGCGATCCTCGCTCGCCGCGGCGCCGTGGCCGGGATCGTCCACGCGGGCCGAGGGCAGGATAACTGAGGCCGGACGGGGGTGCCGTCGAACCCGGGACGTCCGAGAGGCCCGCTGGATGGGCCAGGCCAGGCGCCGGGAACGGTCGACTCACCGGACCGCGCCCGGCGAGGCCGGATCACCTAGCTGAGGAGCTCGCGCTTGGCCTCGCCCGAGCACCGATCTATGGCACGGCTCAGCTTCGCCGGGTTGGCCTCGCTGCGGTTCCGCAGGGCTCGCAGGGCAGGCAGCAGCCGGCGATCTCCCGAGGCGGCCGCGGCGTCAACCTCCAAACCGTCGACGTGGGAGGACTCCAGCGCGCGGATCAGGTGCGGCACGGCGCGGGGATCGCTGCGGACGGCCAGGCCGAACAGGGCTTCGGCCCTGGTCTGCCGGTTGCGATCCTCGGCCCGGGCGAGCAGCGCCGCCCGAACGTCGGGTCCGTCGGCCGCCGACAGTGTCCCCAGGCCGAACGTGGCCCAGTCTCGGACCTCGGGCTCCTCGTCGCGCGACAGGAGGATCAGCCCTTGCCGGGCATCGGGCGACAGCTCCTCCGACTGGATCGTGGCCACCGCGAACGCGACTGCCAGCCTGACCTCTGAACACGGGTGCGTCGCGAGTTCGAGGATCCGCGGCACGCTGGCCTCGTCGCGACCGTGCCCCAGGGCGGCAACCAGCGATGCGATCGTGGTGTCGGCCGTCTCGGTAAGCAGCGCGGCGTCGAGGCTCGCCAGGGCTCTGGCCCGGTCCGCCTGGTTCGACCCCAGAAGCCGGCCCAGGACGTCAGCCCCCAGCGTGCGTGCGCGCTCGTCTCCGTCGCCGAGCAGACCAACGGCGGCCTCCAGCACGTCGTCCGGGCATTCGTCCATGAGCCCGTCGATCAGCTCCCAGCGGCAATCCTGGTCGAGGGCTCGCAGCGCCGCGTCAAGCTGCGCTTCCAACATAGCCATGACATGCACCTCTGGCGTGGCCACCGTGTGGCCGCACCTGCGTCGAGTTACCCAGCAATGGGCTCGGCCGTCCCCCGCACCCCTCCGTGGAAGGCTAGGCCCTCCTCGGCCTGCCCGTCACAAAGTCCCGCCTCGGGGAACAGGTTGATCCGGCCCGTGGGAGATGGCGCCCGGATACGCCATCCAAGGCCTGACCCGGCGCCGAGCGAACTCGACGGGCCAGCCACGCAGAGCCAGCGCGTCGACCGCCCCCGGGCGGCGACAACGCAGCGCGTGTCACCCCACGGAGCCGACCGGTGCCGTAGAGTTGGGCGCCATGGAGCGCTTCGAGATCGTGGACCTGACTGATGACGCCCGATTCCGGCTGATCCCTCCATGCGCCGACCCGGCCTTCGACCACCGTACCTGCGACTACTGGGAGGATCCGGATCGCGGTTCCAAGGCGAGCCGTTCGGCGTGGCTCCACCCGGCCGCGACAGACCAGGTCGATCGCGGGCAAGCCGCATCCTCCGACGGCGCCAACCCATTCGCTCCGGCCGGCCGGCGCGACGACAACCCCTTCGCCCCACCACCTCGCCCCCGCGCCAATCCATTCGCGCCGTCGCCTGAACGACCAGTGCGCAACCCACTCCTCGACGGCCTGGATGAACCCCGGCCCGAGAACCCCTTCGCTCCCCGTCCGGTCTCCAGGCCCGCCGTTCCGACAGACGCTCCCCGCAAGCTCCAGCTGCTCGGCCGTGGCCTGGCCGTCTTCGGGAGCTACGCGAAGGTGCTGTTGATGGATGGCGAGCCGGCGGCGTACTGCCAGTTCGGGCCCCTGTCGGCGTACCCGCGGGCCCTTCGGCTGCGCGAGCTGTACCCGCAGCTGCCGGACGCCCCTCTCCCGGCGGTGATCACGTGCATCGCCACCAGCGCCGCGGGACGAGGCCACGGCCACGCCCGGGCGCTGGTCGCCGAGGTCTGCCGCGATCTGGCGGGCCGCGGCTTCGCCGCCGTCGAGGCGTACCCGGAGACCGGGGCGCGGCCCGAGGCCACGTCCGTGGCCACGCCCGGGTTCTGGCTGTCCGCGGGGTTTGCGCTGGCCGTCCACGACGAGCGCTACCCGGTCATGCGTCGGGAGCTCTAGGACGGCCGGCGGCGGCGTGCGGGCCCCGGAACGGCTCGTCTGGTTGAGCCTGCTGGCCCTGCTGGCGGGCGGCTGCGGATCCGCGACGGCCACCCTCCGGCCGCCAGCCACGTCCTACACGGCGGTCCCGATCGCTCCGACGGCATGGCCGAATGGAACCGTGGGCCAGTACGGGTTGCGGATCGATCCGACGCTGCTCGGCCTGCTGCCACGGTCGGTCGAGGCCGTTCCACTGGTCGAGAACGCCGGCAGCGAGCAGGGCGCGATGGACAGCGCCGACATCGCCCGGAGCTTCGATGCGTATGCCGCGGCTTCGATCGGGGTGGTCGGCGATCCCGACTGGCTCAACCTGGCGATCGGCCGGCTCAAGCCCGAGGCCCAGACGGCGGACTTCTACGACGCCTGGCAGGTCCAGTACGCCACGGGGGCCTGCTCCCAGGCCAACGGCGTGGCCGGCAGCAGCCAGCAGACGATCGGTGACTGGACCGTCGTCGTCTCCACCTGCAACGGTGGTCCGGTTGTCTACACCCTCAAGCTCAGCCAGGACGTGATCGTCTCGATGTACGGGCTGGGCCCCAAAGACCTGGGACGCAAGCTGCTCGGACTGCTCCAGTAGTTCTCCGGCGCCGGCGTGACGGCAGGGCCGTTCCGGCGCACACTTGCGAGCGACTCGAGCGACAGCGCCCGGCAGGTTGTGGAGACTTCGATGGCGATCGGGACGCGTGCGGCGAAGGCAGGTCCCCGGGCAGTGCGAGCCCCGAGAGGCGCGGAGAGAAGCTGCAAGGGCTGGGCCCAGGAGGCCGCCCTCCGCATGCTGATGAACAACCTCGACCCCGAGGTTGGTGAACGCCCCGACGACCTTGTCGTGTACGGCGGGACCGGCCGCGCGGCCCGGAGCTGGGATGCGTTCGACGTCATCGTCCGTGAGCTTCGCCGTCTCGAGAACGACGAGACCCTGCTGGTCCAGTCGGGCAAGCCGGTCGGAGTGTTCCGGACCCACGAGTGGGCACCCCGCGTCCTCATCGCGAACTCGAACCTCGTCGGCAAGTGGGCCAACTGGGACACCTTCCGCGAGCTGGAGCGGGCCGGGCTGACCATGTACGGCCAGATGACCGCCGGTTCCTGGATCTACATCGGCACGCAGGGAATCCTCCAGGGCACGTACGAGACCTTCGCCGAGCTGGCCCGCCAGCACTTCGGGGGATCGCTGCGCGGACGGGTGACCCTCACCGCCGGCCTGGGCGGGATGGGCGGCGCCCAGCCGCTCGCCGTCACCATGAACGAGGGAGTGGCCCTGGTCATCGAGGTGGACGAGGCCCGGGCTCGCCGCCGCCTGGACATCGGCTACGTCGACCGGCTCACCCACTCCCCCGACGAGGCCCTGGCCTGGGCGCGCGAGGCAGCGGCAGCCGGCCGGGCCGAATCGATCGCCCTGGTCGGCAACGCGGCGGAGCTGGAGCCGGAGCTCGTTCGGCGCGGCGAGCGCTTCGATGTGGTGACGGACCAGACATCGGCCCACGACGCGCTCAACGGCTACGTGCCTGCCGGCGTGTCGGTGGCCGAGGCGGCCGAGCTGCGCCTGCGCGATCCCGACGGCTACGTCCGCCGATCGATGGCCTCCATGGCCGACCACGTCCGCGCGATGCTGGCATTCAAGAAGGCCGGAGCCGTCACCTTCGACTACGGCAACAACATCCGGGCCCAGGCCCAGGCCGCCGGCGTGGCCAACGCCTTCGACTTTCCCGGTTTCGTGCCCGCCTTCATCCGGCCGCTCTTCTGCGAGGGCAAGGGACCCTTCCGCTGGGCGGCGCTCTCGGGCGATCCGGCCGACATACTCGCCACCGACCGGGCGATCCTCGAGCTGTTCCCGGAGAATGCCTCGCTGCGGCGCTGGATCGAGATGGCCGAGGCGAGGGTTCCGTTCCAGGGGCTGCCGGCCCGGATCTGCTGGCTGGGCTACGGCGAGCGGGCAAAGGCCGGACTGGCGTTCAACGAGCTGGTCAGGACCGGGGCCGTCTCGGCGCCGATAGTCATCGGGCGCGACCATCTCGACTCGGGGTCCGTGGCGTCGCCCAACCGGGAGACCGAGGCCATGCGCGACGGCTCCGACGCGATAGCCGACTGGCCGCTGCTGAACGCGTTGGTCAACACCGCGGCGGGCGCCAGCTGGGTCGCGATCCATCACGGCGGCGGGACGGGGATCGGCTACTCCCAGCACGCGGGCATGGTCGTGGTTGCCGACGGGACCGCGCTCGCGGCCCAGAAGCTGGAGCGGGTGCTCACGACCGATCCCGGTACGGGCGTGATGCGCCACGCCGATGCCGGCTACGAGCGGGCGATCGAGGTGGCTCGGGAACGCGGCGTCAGGATCCCCATGCTCGAGGACCCGGACTGAGGCCAGGTGCGCCCGGGCCGGCGGGGGCGTTCGGAGGCAGCGAGGGAGGACGCGTGGGCGGGCTTGTCGAATCGGTCCCGAACTTCAGCGAGGGCCGCCGGATCGAGGTCGTGGACCGGCTCGCGGCGGCCGTCGAGAGCGTCCCCGGCGCATTCCTGCTCGATCGGACGAGCGACGCGAGCCACAACCGCAGCGTCCTGACGCTTGCCGGTGAGCCCGGCCCGATCGTCGAGGCCCTGGAGCGGACCGTGGCGGTGGCTATAGCCGAGATCGACATGGAGCGGCACAGCGGGGAGCACCCGCGCATCGGCGCCGTCGACGTCGTCCCGTTCGTGCCGCTAGCCGGCAGCACGATGGCGGAATGCGTAGAGCTTGCCCGCCACTTCGCGGCGCGGATCGCGCAGCGATTCGAGATTCCCGTCTTCCTGTACGGCGAGGCGGCCACGACCCCGTCGCGGCAGCGGCTCGCGGACGTTCGGCGGGGCCAGTACGAGGGCCTGAAGTCGGAGATAGGTTCGCCGGAGCGAAGGCCGGACTTCGGGCCGCCGAGGCTCCACCCCGGCGCCGGGGCCATGGCCGTCGGGGCGCGCCCCTTCCTGATCGCCTACAACATCAACCTCGAGAGCCCGGATGTCGAGCTGGCCAGGCGGATCGCACGACGCATCCGCGAGTCGGGCGGAGGCCTGCCGAAGGTCCAGGCCAACGGCTTCTGGATCGAGGAGCTGGGGATGGCCCAGGTCTCGATGAACCTGCTCGACTTCCACACGACCCCGATATGGCGGGCCTGGGAGGCGGTCGAGGCGGCAGCGGCCGAGGACGGAGTCGACCTGCACGAGTCCGAGCTGATCGGCCTTGCGCCCCTGGACTCGCTGCTGGACGTCGCGAACCACTTCGTGGTGCCCGGGGACCGGCCCCAAACCGAACGGCTGGCCGCAGCCGCGCGGTTCCTCAAGCTCCGCGACTTCTCGCCGCTGCAGGCCCTCGAGCTGCGTCTCGAGGCAGCTCGGCAAGGGGCAGGCTAGATGGGACCGCTCCATGGGTTCGACTCGGACCGGGCCGCCCCTGCCGGCGACCCCGCCACGCCACCTGCACGGGCGAGTCGCGGCCTCCTGATCGAACGGGCCGGGGCCGTTGCCACCTTCGCCGGCGGTCTGCGGCGGGGAGCCAGCCAGCGTGACCCGGCCACCATCCCCGGCCCCGGCCTCTCCGTGGCTTGCTGGGAGGGCCGGATCCTGGCCGCGGGGACGGCCGGAGAGGTGGAGCGGCGCATCATCGAGGCCGGCCATCCGCGCGATGCGTTCGAGCGGATCGACGCTGCCGGCGGGCTGGTGACGCCCGGCCTGATCGACGCGCACACCCACCTGGTGTTCGCCGGGTCGCGCGAGGCCGAGTGGCAGCTTCGGGCCGGGGGCGCGGGCTACCTGGAGATCCTGGCCGCCGGCGGAGGAATCCTCTCCACGGTCGCGGCCACGCGCGCGGCACCGGACGAGGAACTGGAGAGCGGGGCTCGGCGCCGGCTCGACGAGATGCTCGCCCACGGCACCACCACGGCCGAGGCCAAGTCCGGCTATGGGCTGAACGTGGCGACCGAGCTCAGGCTCCTCTCGGTCCTGGGTCGGCTCGGCCGCCGGGGACCGGTCCGGCTCCTGCCCACCTTCCTGGGTGCCCATGCCGTCCCGGCCGAGTTCCGCGGGCGCCCGGATGCCGCGGGAGCCTATGTCTCGAACGTGATCGAGGAGCAGCTTCCGGCCGTGGCCGAGCAGGGCATCGCCCGGTTCTGCGACGTGTTCTGCGAGGCCGGCGTCTTCGACACGGACCAGTCCCGGCGCATCCTGTCAGCGGCCCGTGACCTCGGCCTGGGGATCCGCCTGCACGCCGACGAGCTGGCCCCATCGGGCGGCGCCGAGCTGGCCGCGGAGCTGGGCTGCCTGTCGGCAGATCATCTCGCCGCCCCGTCCGAGGCGGGCATCGATGCCCTGGCCCGGTCCGCCCGGTCGGGCCGTCCGGTCGTGGCGACCCTGCTGCCCGCGACCAGCTGGTTCCTGGCGAAACACCACTTCGCTCCGGCCCGACGTCTCATCGACGCGGGCGTGCCGGTGGCCATTGCGACGGATCTGAATCCCGGCACGAGCCCCACGGTCAGCCTCCAGCTGGCCATGTCGGTGGCCTGTCTCGAGCTGGGTCTCACCGCCGCCGAGGCCCTGGCGGGCTGCACCGTCAACGCGGCCCACGCCCTGGGTCTCGGCTCGGAGATCGGTTCGATCGAGCCGGGGAAAGGGGCCGACCTCGTCGTCTGGGACGTGCCGAACCTCGAGCAGATCCCCTACTGGCTCGGCTCGAACCTGGTCAGGGCGGTCGCCAGGGCAGGCGCGGTCGTGGTGTCGCGACCCTGAGGGGTCTCGGTCGTCTTCTCCCCGGGGCGACTTCCGAGGCCACTGCCTAGCGGCGCCGCGGGCCCGGAGTCAGCCCGGCGGGGCCTTGCCGCGCTGCTCGAGCAGGATGGTGGTCACCTCCATCGGAACAGTGGAGGGGACGACGGAGAGCTTCGACTGGGCGGCCGGAGGCGCGGTCACACCCATCTCGTGGAAGAACTTGCCGAGCGCCTCGGAGGCGTCGGCGTCGATGCACACCGGCATCGGCACGACCACCTTGGCATCCAGCTGAGTGGCCAGCTCGGCAGCCTTGGTAGCGGAGAGAATCCCGCCGACCGGGATGCAGGCGACATCGACCGGGCCGATGTCGGTCAACTCGTCCTCGGTCAGGAGGTGGCCTATGTCGCCCAGGTGGACCACGTGGACCCCGTCAAGCTCGACCACGAACATCACGTTCCGGCCACGGTCCAGCCCCTGTTGCTCGTCCCGGAAGGTCCTGACACCCGCGATGAGCACATCCTTCGCCTCGTACTCACCCGGTCCGTCAAGGCAGAGCGCGGATTCGAGACTGGCTGGCAGGGCGGTGAGTCCATCGCGCGACAGGCGCCCTTTCGCTCGGGGCAGGGGCTGGTCGTCCGGGTGGCTGTAGGTGACGATGTCGGCCGTGATGCCGCGGCCCGTGGGGCCGACGACGAACTGGTAGGCGTCGGCGACGACCGCCGCCTCCTTGCCGCGCATCCGGACGCACGTCCGGCCGTACCAGGTCAGTTCCATGCGAGGATTCTTGCACAGGCGGCGTGGCGGCCGCTCACCGGCAAGGGCCGCAACCGCGGGCGGGAGGCGCAGCCGGCGAACCGCGACCAGGCCGAGCGGCGGCTCCGCAGGCCACCCTGAGACCATCACCCGTGCCATCCCGGAGCCTGCGAGATCGGCCCGGAAACGCGTTCCCGCACAAAAGGAGGACCGGAGGCGCCTGCCCAATCGGCACCTCCGGTCGGAGGGAGGGAGGGTGGAACTTCAGGAGGTTTCGTCCAGTGTTCCTGCGGATAATCTAGACCTTCTGCGTGAATGCGGAAGCTCTGAGAGGTTAAGAAACCGCAATATAGTGATCCGGGCCGTCGACGGCGCGAGCGGGGCCGCCGAGGCGGTGGTCCGAGTAACCCGGGGAAGCCGGGTCTGCGGCCGCCGCGGCCGATGACTCCGGCCGAGGGATTGACCTCGGCGGGCCTGCCACAATGCGCGCGTGAACTCCATCCGCAGGCTCATGCTGTACCTCCTGCTCCTCGTGGCCGTGGCGGGCTGCGGCTCGTCCGCGCCCAGTCCCGTCGCGGACTCAGGCGCGGCGCGGGCTCCGGGCTCGGGCTCTTCCAGCCCGGCCCCAATACAGATCGGCTCGTCGCCTGCGACGCCCAACCCGTCGGACGTCGCTACGTTCGCCCGTATCGAGAGCCAGGTCGAGCAGCTGCGGAGCCTCTCACCGAAGAACCCGGTGACCCCGGTGCTCCTCGATCCCCGGGCCCTCGCCGACGAGTTGACTCGCATCAATGCCGCTCAGACCAATCACGTCGCGGTTGCGGACGAGGGCCGGCTGTTGATCCACCTGGGGCTGCTGCCCGAAGGCTCGAACCTCGAGCAGCTGGAGCTGGCCCTGGAATCGGAACAGGTCGTCGGCTTCTACGACCCGACGAGCAAGGGCCTGTACGTGCTGACGACCGGCGGAGGCGTTGGCGCGACCGAGAAGGCGACCTTCTCACACGAGTACACGCACGCCCTTCAGGATCAGAACTTCGGGATCGACAAGCTCGCCATCGACACCGCCGACCAGGGCGATCGCGACCTGGCCCGGACGGCTCTGCCCGAGGGAGATGCGACGCTGCTGATGTCCCTCTGGTCCTCGAAGTACCTGTCGGCACTCGAGCTCATCCAGATGGCCGCCGAGTCGCTGGGCGGGAGCCAGTCCGGCCAATTGACCGGCTCGCCGCGGATCCTCCGCGAGACGCTCCTGTTTCCCTACCAGGACGGGCTGAGCTTCGTCGAGTCGGTCTACCGGACCGGGGGCTGGTCCGCGGTCAACGCGCTCTACGCCAATCCGCCCGATTCGACGTCGCAGATCCTCCACCCGGAGCTTTACGCCGCCCACGTCGAACCGCTCGCCATCACCGTGCCGGCCGTTCCGGCATCGCTTGCGGGCTGGCAGCAGACCATGCAGGACACGCTTGGCGAGTTGCAGTTGCGCATCTGGCTCGAGAGCGAGGCGGCGAGCAGCGGCTCGCAGGCTCCCGCCTCGGCTGTCTCGAGCTGGGCCGGTGACCGGGTGGGCCTGTACGAGGGTCCGGACGGTCAGTGGGTCGTGCTGCTCCACACGGCCTGGCGGGCGGCCGCCGGCCGCGACGACTTCCAGCAGGCGGCCACGGCCGCGCTCTCCGCCCTGGGCCGGCCGAACCGGATCTGCGGCGAGCCGGGCCGGGTGGACATCGCGATCGGCTCGAGCGACGCCGTGCTGCCGGCCTTCCTCGACTGCAACACGATGGGCTGAGCGAGATCGCCCGGCCGCGCCGGGGCCGTAGGATGGTCGAATGGCGATCCTGGTCGTCGTCCTCGTCTGCGCCGGCGGATTCGGAGCCTGGCTGGCTCTCCGCGCCGGAGGATGGCTGTCGAGCTTCGCGGCCGCTCCGTCCTGGCGAGAGCTGGTCCACGGCGGCACCAACTGGATCCTGTTCTGCTGGTTCGCCGACTGGAGCTGGCGGGCCGCGTCCCCGCCGTTTCTCGAGAGCGACAAGCTGGGTCTCGACGCCCGCATCTACCTCCGCGGCGCCCAGGCCTGGCTGAACGGCGGCGACCCCTGGAACGCCACCGTCCAGTTCCACGACGCGGGCACGTACGGCTTCCACTTCGCAGCCCCGCCGCCAAGCGTGCTCCTGTGCGTCCCGTTCGCGTGGGTGGCGGAGGACCTGTTTGTCGCGGCCGTGATCGTGGCGGGTTTCGCGGCCGGGTTCTACATCCTGCGGTCCCTGGGCTTGCCGCCGTGGTGGATCGTCTTCCCGCCGCTGACCATCGGGATCCTGTCGGGCAATCCCGTGGTGATCGGCATGGCGCTGCTGCTGTCCGGGCGGACCTGGGCAGCCCCGATCGCGTTTGCGGCCAAGGTCTACCTGGGCGCGGGGCTGGTGGCGGAGCGTCGCTGGCGCGACCTGGCGATCGTGGCTTTCGCGCTGGCCGCGATGGCCGTGATCCTGTTGCCGCTCTGGATGCAGTACGCGGCCGACTACTCGAGCATCTCCGCGAACATAGCCCACGAGTCGGCCGGGGGATTCTCCGCGACCCGAGCGGCGCCGTTGTTCGCGTTGACCGCGGTCATGGTCGCCCTGCTGGCCCTGGTCGACTGGCGGGCGGCCTGGTGGCTGGCCGTGCCCGCCCTGGCGCCGTTCGCCGAGTTCCACGCGAGCATCTTCGCCCTGCCGGTGATCAGCCCCGGCCTGGCCGCCCTGCTGGCCATGGCCGGGCAGCCGGCCGATGCATTCGCGCCCTGGGCGATCTGTGCCTACGCGGCGTGGCGGCTGGCGTGGGCAGGGGCGGGTCTGGCTGGACTGCACATGCCCGAGCCGCTCGCCGAGATGGGAAGGCTGGTCAAGCCACGCCCGGATCCGCCCGGGAGCACGGGGCCGGCCGGGAGCCCGGACCCGGCCTGACCTCGCGGAACAGCAGTCACCGAGGCGGGCTACATCGACTCGGGCGCGGAGATCCCCAGCAGGCCCAGGGCGTTGGCGAGGGTGATCCTCGTCGCGGCGACGAGGGCCAGGCGCGCCCTCGACCGCTCCGGCGCGTCGGGATCCACGACTCGCGCATCGCGGTAGAAGGCATGGAACGCGGTCGCCAGCTCGGTGACGTAGGCCGTGATGCCGTGCGTCTCCTCGCTCGCCGCCGCGTCCTCGATCACCTCGGGCAGCCGGACCACCTGCCGGGCCAGCAACCCCTCCGGGGCGCCCGGCAGCACGCCGGCCAGGAGCTCGGCCAGGCCGGCATCGCCGCCTGTAGGTACCACCAGGCCCGACTCCGGCGCCTTGCGCAGGATCGAGGCGATCCGGGCATGGGCGTACTGGACGTAGTAGACCGGGTTCTCGTTCGAGAGCTTCTTGGCCAGTTCGATGTCGAAGTCGATGCCGCTCGAGACCTGGCGTGACGCGAAGAACCATCGCGCCGCGTCGACCCCGATCTCGCCCAGCAGTTCGTCGAGGGTGATGAAGTCGCCCGATCGCTTGGACATGGCGATCTCCCGGCCGTCGCGAACGAAGCGCACCCAGGCGGTGAGGATCATCTGGACCCGCTCGCGGTCGTAGCCGAGCGACTGGGCCGCGGCCTTGACCCGGGCGATGTAGCCGTGATGGTCCTCGCCCCAGATGAAGACGATGCGGTCGAAGCCGCGGCCGAACTTTTCGGCGAGGTACCCGATATCGGCGGCGAAGTAGGTCGGGGCGGCGTCGCCGGAGCGCAGCACCACCCGGTCCTTGTCGTCGCCGTACCTGGTCGATCGGAAGACGACCGCGCCGTCTTCCTCGTAGACATCGCCGGCAGCCCTGAGGGCGTCGATGGCCCGACTCACCCAGCCGTCGTCATGGAGCGTGCTCTCGGAGCGCCAGACGTCGAAGTGGCAGCCGAGGCGCTCCAGGCTGGCCTCGATCCCGGCGCGGACCTGCTCCGAGGCCCACCGCCCGGCGGCCGAGGCCGGGTCCTCGCCGGACCGGCCGGCATCGGCGAGCACGGAGTCGGGCATGCCTCGCGCCAGGTCGTAGACATAGTCGCCGCGGTAGCCGTCCTCGGGGATCTCCTCGCCGCGGCGGATCGCCACGACCGACGCGCCGAGGTTCTTTACCTGGCTGCCGAAGTCGTTGAAGTAGTACTCGCGCGTGACCTGGTGGCCCGCGGCCGACAGCACGCGGCAAAGCAGGTCCCC
>Ga0182021_10004318_pt1 | contig 16719 bp, 10 predicted proteins | sample 612E3MmetaG_FD_120493 | JGI IMG/M metagenome (GOLD analysis project Ga0182021, IMG submission 120493) | Permafrost microbial communities from Stordalen Mire, Sweden - 612E3M metaG (Illumina Assembly) | ecosystem: Environmental > Terrestrial > Soil > Wetlands > Permafrost | place: Sweden...
GCTTGATCGCCGTTCGTAGGAGCGACGCCGTCAAATCAATTCGTTCCACGGGCGAAGGCTTAATAATCCGCGATTAAACAGATTCTCGCCTGCTCAAGCCAGCACCCTGCATTTTTTCTTGACCTATTTCGAAGAGGATGTCGAAGGGCTTATTTCAATAGATTCTCGTAGTTACGCCCTTCGGTTCGCAGTTCAAGACCGGGATTTCCCATTTCAGCAACCTATTTGCGGAAAAAACAGTATATATCCATGCGCTGGCATGAATAGGTTGTCGGCCAATTTATGGATGTATCTGTGCATGAAAGCGATCGTTTGCCTTTTTATATTCTCGTTGATGCAACCACTCGGCGGGCAGGCACAAGTCCCGTCCTTATCGAAGGATCAATGGAAAAACGACCTGGCTTATATGATGGCGACCATCGATTCCACCCATCCGAGTCCCTACGCAAAACTTTCGAAAGCGAAGTTTGATAAAGCGGCCGCTGATTTAGCGAGGGATATTCCCCATCTCACCGCGGCCCAAATTGCGGCGCGGATGATGCAGATCGTTGCCCGGCTAGGCGATGGACATTCCCATCTCGCGCCGGTCGGTTTCAACCGCTGGTTTCCGATCCGCTGCTATCTATTCACCGACGGACTGTTCATCACGGCGATCGAACCGGCTCTCCAAGAATTTGTAGGCTCCAAGGTAATGAAAATCGGCTCTCTGGATGTTAAAAACGCATTGGCCGTGGCCCAATCCTTAAAGGGATCCGACAACCGGTTCGGTGAGATGGAAAACTGCGTCCTCTATCTTTTCAACGCCGACCTGCTCGAAGCGCTCGGTATAATTTCCGGTGCCAATCAAATCACTCTGGAAATCGAACGTCCGAATGGAACAGCCCGAACGACCATTACGCTTCGATCACAGACGGTTGAAAAGCAGTCCAATTGGATGGAGTGGGGAGAAATGTACGGGCCGGTACCCGATCTTATGACATCGTTCGGAAAGCGCGTTTCGAGTGATTTCCGCAAAGGAGATGCCACCCCGCCCCTCCATCTGCGGATGCGCCTGCCCTATTGGTTCGAATATCTCGCGGGAAGCAAGAGCGTATATTTTCAATTTAATTTCGTGGAGCGGGAATGGAATCACGTGACTTTTGAGGGTTTTACGAAAAGTCTCTTTGCTTTCATCGACGCGAACGATGTCGGAAAATTTATTATTGACATCCGGTATAACAGCGGCGGCGATGGCAGTCTGTTAGATCCGTTTCTACACGAGATCATCAAGCGCGACAAAATCAACCGGAAAGGAACGCTGTTCGTGCTTGTCGGACGAAAGACATTCAGCGCCGCCGTCATGCTGATCGGGAGCCTTAAACGACACACGAACGCATACTTTGTCGGAGAGCCGCCCGGCGCACCGCTGAACCATCGCGGCGAAGCGCAAAGTTACCCTCTTCCAAACAGCAAATTTATTCTCCAGCTGTCGACGCTTTATTATCAAGTGGGAGGCCCGCAGGACCGGAGCGAATATTTCCAGGTCGATTTTCCCTCCCAGCTTTCTTCACGCCAATACTTCAGCGGCGCCGACCCGGCCCTTGAACTCGTCCTCCGGAACGATCTGAAAAACCTCTGTGACGCTCTGCTGGAGAACAGCCAAGAGGCCGTCGCCGCGCTCCGCCGCGTCGAAGAAATGAAAAAAGAATATGCCTGGTACACTCCATTTTCCGAAACCGAGATGAATGCGACCGGGTATCACCTCCTTCGGGCCGGTCGTCTCGCTGAGTCGATTACGGCCTTCTTGTTAAACACAAAGTCCTACCCCGGTTCATGGAACACATGGGATAGTCTTGCGGAAGCGTTCTTGAAGGCCGGAAATATTCGGCTGGCAATCGAAAACTATAAAAGGTCGCTCGAACTGAACCCGGGCAATCTGGCGGCCCGGCAGGCCATAGAAAAATTGACGAGAATTTGTCAACCTTTTAACGCTCCTATTCGTTATTGAATTGTATATACGGAACTATTCCGGAGGTCCTATTTGCGACGATCGATTCTCGTGGCGCTTTTCGTTTTCTCCGCTTGGCTCCCTTTGCCGCCAACTCCGTGGCAGGCTTCTTATCATCAGCTCCAGGCCGGCGCGCAAGAATATCCCGAAGCACCGACGCCCGATCAGATCCGCGCAGGTCTAAGCGCGCTACAGGATCGGGCCTACACACTCTATCCGGAGCCGTTTCGCCGCCACTCGATGGAGGAATGGCGCCGGCGCGTGATCGAGGCCAAAGGCCGCGCGGATCATATGACTCCGGCCGGACTATTCGTCGAAGTCGCGCGGCTTATCGGGCTGCTGAATGACGCCCATAGCTGGGCGGCCGTCGACGATGATTCGCGGTTGTTCAGCCGGGCCGTACTGCTGCGCTTTTGGAAATTCGAGGATGGCCTCTATATTCGCGCCGCCGCGCCGGAATTCTCCGATTGCGTCGGAGCGCGCATTCTGTCCGTTGGCGGTCTGCCGATAGATGAGGCCCTCGCCAGGATTATGGACATACAGCCAGGGGCCAATTCCATGATCGCGCTCAAAACGGCCCAGATCTTTCTGGAAATTCCGGAATTTCTTCAGGCCATCGGGTTGGCGGCGAACGCCGATGAATTGTCTCTGGATCTGCAGCCCGCGAACGGTGCCCGCCGAATCATCACCGTGCCGGCGGTCCGCTACAAGAATCTCGGCGAAGTCTTTGACGCGGCGAACGGCTTTGCGACGCCGGAAGGCTGGATTGAATCGCCCGGCACATCTGTTTTATGGCTTCATCGCCGCAAAGAAGCCTTTTGGTTCGAGTGTTTGCCGGACCATCGCACCATTTACGCCCAAATCAATCAGTCCTTTGAAGATCCCGAAAATCCTTACCAAGCCAAGCGGAACCGCTTTGGAGAATTCCTCGACCGCCTATTCGCTTCCATCAAGGCCGATTCCATCGATCGCCTGATCATCGACCTGCGCCATAACCCGGGCGGAGAGGAGCCGCTGTGGCAACCCCTGGTTCATCGCCTCATCCGGGCCGAGAAAATTAATGTTCCCGGCCGGCTCTTCATCATCACCGGGCGGTTGACGGAATCCGCTCCGGTCGCATGGGCCGCGAAAATCGAAGGCGAGACCAAGGCCCTTTTTGTGGGAGAAGAAACTGCGTCTCCGCCCAATTTCTACAACGATCCGGCCGGCCGGCTCCGTGAAACATTTCGCATCCCGGGATCATACGTGAACTACCGGATCGCCCGGCAGCTCGAGATCTGGAGCGTCCCCAGTGATCTGCGGGAAGGAATCCTGCCGGACATTCCCGCCCCTTTGGCCTATGCGGATTTCGTACAAGGTAGAGATCCGGCGCTTGAAGCGATCTCGAAGATCGATCCGGGAACGGCGGCCTCCTTCTTCCTCACCCGCAGCGGCATCGATACCACGGATCGCGAGTGGCAGCACTACCGAAGAAAATCCCAGGACGCCGCCCGCCATAATACCTATTAAGGTCGACGCCGAACTGTCAAGTCAGCCGGCAAATCCGTTCTCTGCGTCCAGGCTGGGACCGGGAGACTTCGTCTTACGGAATTCGATTGCCTCTGGCGCCGGAGCGGCGGAAGCTGCTCGTCCCTCTTCGATTTCATTTCTTCCCGAGCATGAAATCAAGAAGTGTTCGCATTTCCTCTTTCTCGTCCGAACCGACGGCTTTATCGAGGGCCCGGCGCTGAAGTTCGAGGGCCTTTTCTTTCTCGCCCTTGGCAAATAACACGCGAACGACCGCAGCCATAGCAAAAGCTTTCTTCCCCTCCACCAATGCCCGGGCACCGTCTTGTTCCCAGATGTCGATGCCGATCACTCTGATCCGTTCCTTATACTTCTTTTGTAGCTCTGTCAGGTGAGGGATGGATTGGACGCAGGGAATGCACCAAGTAGCCCAGGATTCAATAATGTAAATCATTCCTTTATCGAACAAGGGCCTCGGCTTTCCTTTGATCCATCGGCCGACTTCGAGCCGAGGAGCCATCTGGCCGACTCCAACGGCAAGCTTCCCAGGCGTTTCCGGACTCGCGAAACAAATGTGCGCAACACAGAGGGCAGCCAAAGCTCGAGCCAATTTCATGGACAAAACCCGGACCGCATGTATGACCCGTTCGGCTTTCTTTCGAAGTCTGGAATGCCATCCTTCCACCGTAGCGCTTGCCGACATCGATCGACCTCCATGGATGTGTAATTGGATTTCAATGATTATACGAAAGTAAGGACGCTATTCCTTGAAAAAGCGTGCCCGGCACCCTCCGCCAATAAAACTGGAGTGACTTACATCCCATTTGCGGCACGGCCTGTGATAAGCGTGTCCTAAGCTCCCTATAAATCGGTTCGAACGGGCTTCGCAACTCCCCCCCTTTCCTCTTTTATGCTGAGATTGCCGATCGCAGCTGAATCAGGTGATTATTCAAACTCGCATGCGTGAAAAAAGTTCGAAGCTCATATATTACGGTACCCCAATCAATTTCCCCTGATAGGCCTGATAAATAGGGTATTTATGCGGATCGATGGGTTAATTTCATTTCCGTTGCTTTCCGTCCAAATACCCTCTATTCCGCCCCAAACACGTCATAAAAGTCGACACCCAAATCTTCGATTTTCGATGGCTTCGGAGTATGGAGCCCAGTTGACGCAAATAATGGCTGTAAGAAACGCCAGACCAGATCCGTTTGGCCAAATGCGGCCCTCGAATTGACCAGAATCGCGTCCAGAGCCCTTAGGACAGGCGATCTGCCGATGGTAGAGCAATGTGGGGAAGGAACGGCAAATCCGGAGGTTAGGCTTAGGTCCCCTCGCTCACCCTGATCTGCTTTCCTGGTGCTGGTCCATAGGGAAGACAATTATATATATCTAATCACCTTTTACAGCGAGTAGACGGAGTGCAGGCAGATTAGGGGCTGGGCCATGATAAACTCCCAGCTGATGATCTATTTTGGCGAGCGGATGGGGGAACGGGCTTAAATGCAAAAAAGAGGTTTACACAGAATATCTGACACTCCTCATTGATATAAACGAGATATTAGGGAATAATTCTCTTATCCAATTATAGGGAGTGAACCGAAACCGAGCCCGCAGGCGGGCGGAGCCGAAAAGTAAATTCTTATCTTCCGTTTGTGCACTGCTTGAGCGGCCAGGGTGTCGGGACCGCCGAGGGGGGGTAATCGATGATTGGTACGTTTCGCAGATCATACTCTCGTGTGTCCGTTCCAGCGCTCGGTGTTATTGAGATTGTGGCGTTTGGCTGGCTGGCTCTCGGCGCGGTCGTTCATCGCCTACCGTCTGGCGTGTCCGGGAAGGCGGCGGAGTCTGCACCGCCGACCGTGACCACGAACGCCGGGCATGACTTGACGGCCGACGATCTTGGCGCGTTTCTCGATGGTCGCGTGCCATCGATCATGCAGCGCGACGACATCGCTGGCGCGGTCGTTGTGGTGGTCAAGGACGGGAAAGTGCTCCTCGCGCGTGGCTATGGTTACGCGGACATTGCCGCCAAGAAGCGGGTCTCACCGGAAGAGACGCTCTTCCGCCCGGCTTCGATCTCCAAACTATTCACCTGGACGGCTGTCATGCAGCTCGTGGAGCAGGGGCGGCTCGATCTCGACCGCGACGTCAACACCTACCTCGATTTCGAGATTCCTCACAGGTTCGGAAAGGCCGTGACGCTGCGGCATTTGATGACGCATCGGGCAGGATTCGAAGAATCGCTTAAGGACCTGTTTGTAGCCGATGTGAAAAAACTCACGCCTCTTGGCCCGCTTCTCGCTGCGCATTTGCCGCGTCAGATCTTCGTGCCAGGCACCACCACGGCTTACTCCAACTACGGCGCCGGTTTGGCTGGCTACATCGTGCAGCGTGTCTCGGAACGCCCGTTCGAGGACTACATCGACGAGTTCATTTTCCAGCCGCTTCGCATGACTCATTCCACATTTCGACAGCCGGTCCCGGAGCCACTGGGTTCGCTGCTGTCACGGACCTATTCTGCGACCTCCCAACCGGCTCTGGAGACCGAGTGGATGCCGATGGCGCCTGCGGGCGGTCTTTCGACGACCGGCGCGGACATGGCGCGATTCATGTTGGCTCATCTCGGCGAGGGGGAACTCGATGGCGTCCGAATCCTGAAACCCGAGACCGCGCGTCTGATGCATGCGGGGCAGGTCGATGACGATGCCGCAGGCAATGGCTTCACCCTCGGCTTCATCGAAAATTCGCGAAACGGCCACCGCATGATCAGCCACAACGGCCGGATATCGACGTTCCGAAGCGATTTGAATCTTATGCCCGACGCTGGTTTGGGATTTTTCATTTCCTGCAACGGCCCGGTAAACTGCGGGCCTGTATGGCAGCACGTGTTCGACCGGTACTTTCCGCCACCCGGGCCAGAACCTCCTATGCTCGCGAGCGCTGAGCAGGACGGAAATGCTGTCGCTGGCCGATACTTGACGAGTCGACGCATTGAGACGAACGGTATGAACTCACTGTTTCAGGAAATTGAAGTCACGGCTGGGGCAGACCACACTATCACGACCGATGGCGGCGAGGCTTGGAAGACGTGGAGCGGCGCACCCAAACGCTGGCGCGAAGTGGCCCCATTTGTGTTTCAAGAGGTGAACGGACCGGATCGGATCCTGTTCCAGCGGGACCTGAGTGGACGGCTGCGTTTAGTGGGAGCGGGGTGGTTTGCGGCAGAGCACGCGGACTCCATGTGGTCCTACGATACAATGTTTGTCATATATCTGGTCCCCCTCGGCGCGTTTTTTCTGACGCTTCTGGCGTGGCCTGTTGGAGCACTGGTCCGCCGGCATTATGGCCGCAAGCTGAGCTTGTCTCGACAACAGCGATGGCAACGATGGATCGTCCGGATCGTCTGTGCCTGTAATTTGGCCGGATTATTTTTTCCGCTCTTCGCGGAAGGATGGTTTCGCGCTGCGATGATCATGGTGGTCGGACTCCTCGGAACCGTCTTCGTCGGTTGGGCCGCAGTGGGCGCATGGCGCAGCCGTGAGTATGGTTTCCTAACGAAGCTCTGGTATGTCGCCCTCGTGCCGACGTGTCTGGTACAGGCATGGAACGTTTTCCATGGACACCTTTACTAGTCGCTGAACCCGACGCCTGTCACGTGGCCGAGCTGGCACGGATCGGCAGCGAAAGCTATGTTTGAAAAGGACGATATTATCTTAGGTCTATTAAGCGGCTTAGAATTTCACACGACAGTAGATTTCGAAATATTTCGAAAAACTACAAAACCCGGAGATATTTATACGTTTAGGGACCTCACCCCAAAACTGGTCCAGCCAAAAATTGAATTTTTTGGCTTTTAAACTGTTCGACGAACTGGTGTGGCGTGCGGCTGGTTGATCGGCTAAGGGCTATCCGCGATCCGACACATCAAAAAGTCGACACAGCCTCAGCACAGAAGCCCATAAGGTCCTCTATTCGCACAATTAGCCTTCTGACATTTGGGACTTTGGATCCGAAGGCTGGGAGTTCAAGTCACCTCACCCCCCCACTTTTGAGTTTGCCCCATTTCGAGGCGTATGTCGAACGGCTTATTCCAATAGATTCTTGTGATTACACCGGTTGGTTCGCGGTTCGTACCAGGATTTTCAGGATTCTATGTTTTTGCGCCGGTTCTTCAGTTCAAATCGAGCCCCCAAAGGCAACGCCTGACGGAGAACATGAGCCGGTCAATAACGGGTTTGCATATTCAAAAAGTTCCTAACAAAATAAGCGGGAAACGGGGATCGAGAGTGATCGTCGGGCCGCGATTTTGAAAAACATCGTGTAGGATCGTATAAAATGAACAAACCAGGAGGTGCGATCATGCGCGAACGCGGATTCCGAGGCTTTCTGACCGTCTTGGCGATAGTTGGGGGTGCTGCTGCTGTGCAGGCTCAGGCTCCAAATCTTGCGGCTTTGGAAGGCTGCTGGGAAGCCAAGAACGTAACCAAAGCGACAGTGCTGAAGTGGACATGCGAGATTCCCGGAGAAACTACCAGCGGGCAGTGCGACGTCGATGTCGTCGAATCGTGGTTTCTCTGCCTCACCGAAGGCAACGGCCTTACGATCGGAGGTACAGCCTCAATCAGGCAGCAGAGAAATTTTAAGAAGAACCCTGACATCCAGCTTTCAAGAATATGCTCAAGTCTTGCGGTATCTTCCGGATACTATCAGCAGTTTGCGGCGGACGGCAAAGTTTCCAACGGCCAGCTCCATCTCACGCTCAAACCTCAGGGTTGCCTTGGCGGCATTTGTCCCAAACGCAACCACGAGGTCGTGGTTGTCCAGCGCGAGAACGCGGTCGTCATGATTCTTGAGGATCAGACGGAGATCGTATTGGAAAAGAAGATCGGGTAAATCGATTTCAGGGCACAGTTCGTCGAACAAGAAAACCCATGCGCGCCGAGTGCCCCGATGGATACGAGAACGGAGTAATATCGGACTTTATTTCTCCCATCATGATCCTTCTTGGATCTGCAGCTTTCTCCGCATCGGTCATTTTGGGTCGGCCGCGACGGCTTCGAACGTCTATAAAAATGATAAAGAATTCGAGCCCTCAAAGGCGATCGACGACGATTCAGGGACGCGCTGGGCGACGAACGACAACGTACGCAAGTGCTGGATGGAGATCGATTTGGGTACGAGCCGCGCGTTCGACGGCGCCTATCTCAGCGAGGGTTGGGACCGGGTGCTGGAATTCACCCTGGAAATCCAGGACGCCCGCGGGACGTGACATCCTTTCTACAAAGGCAACACGATCGGAACCGCCGGCTTGACCGTGACGTTCCCCAAAACGACGGGCAGGAAAGTGCGGCTCCTCATCCTCAAATCGGAAGGCGGGCCGACGATCTGGGATTCCGAGATTTACGGGGCGATCTGAACGCAATTCTTTCAGACGAAAAGCGCCTTTAGGATCGCGCTCCACGGAAGGCTTGCTTTGGGCCTTTTTTAGTGGCGAGAAGCCGTTTACCCTGATTATCCTTATGGCCAATCATGACCAAACGATAACGCGACGCCTCTCTTTCTCTTTAGTCCGGCTTGATAGTGCTGCAGAATCTCATCCGCCGAAAGAACGCGTTCGAAGACCGCCACCTCATCGATCATCCCCTTGAAGAAAAACTTTGGCGTGCCGAAATATAACGACGAACCGATGCGCAGCGGTTCGGCCGGCCTCGAAGGAATCGATTGGGTAATGACCCCCGCTTTTGACAAAGCGCCGTTCACATAAATGCTCGCGCTCCTGGAAGAGTAGATCGTACCGACGACTTGATACCAGGTATTCGTATTCAGAGACGTATCGGTGACGATGGCGTCGATGCTCCAATCCCCTCCGTCGCCATAAAAGAGATGATAGTGTCTGACCCCCCACAAGATTTTGCCTTGGGCAGTCAAAGATAGGCCATAAGCGGCCCCGTCATAATTGTGGTCCCCTTTCACGAGGATCGTTTGTTGATCGGGGCTGAGGCTTGAGGCATTGATCCAGGCCTCCACGGTCAGCTCGTTCAATATTTGCGAGTCCTCGGCGGCTTTCGGCGCCGGCTGGAAGTTCTCGATCAACCAAACCTCCGGTTTCCGCTGCCCGGCATGGAACGCGATGGTCTTCCCATCGGGATGAATGCACAGCCCGGACGAGCCATCGCCGAAGGCGAGATCCGCCCCCAAAACGCCGACCTTGGAGGACTCCTGATCACGCGGGGAGACTCTCCAAAGCTCCAACCTGAAGGCGTGTGGGGAGGTTTCAATCGCCTTGGCGAACAACAGATACCGCCCGTCCGGAGTCCACACCAACCCGTCACGCCGAACGCTCTCGTGGCCATTCAGGCTAAGGAGTTCATGAGCGCCCTCTCCCTGAGCCGGCATGACCGCGAGTTTGTCGGAAAATCCGTTCCCGTTCCAAGATCTGATCGTCAAAGCCAATTCCTGTCCGTCGGGGGAGAGCGCCAGATTGGTGATGTCGGCTCCCGAGGGGGGACGATAGATTTCCCGCTCGCGCCCCGTCGCCATTTCGCGGACAACGACGATCGAGTTCTTATCGGCAGCGACATCGCCGGCTCGGGCCAGGAACATGGACTTCCTGTCCGGAGTCCAGTGTCCCCTCCACGTCTCCACCTCGGGATTGCTCGACAGGATGCCGGCGGTTTCTCCAGTGCGAGGATCGATCCGGTAGAACCCCAGGTGGAGAAGCTGCTTGTCGACCCCGGAAACGAGGATCGCCTCCCCGCTCGCGGCCCAGCGCGGATTCCGCAAGCGTTGCAGATCGGGGGGGACGGAAAACTCGCGATCGTCGCCGGTCTCGAGGGAGCGGAGGCAAAGGACCCATTGGTCCGCCGTTCTGTTCGAGAAATAGGCCAGAGATTTCCCGTCCGGGGAAAAGAGAGGATGCTGATTTTGGCCGATCAGGCGAGAAGTGATCCGAACCGGCGCGGCCGCGAGTCGCGAGGACGTCGGATCGAGCGAGGCTACGTAAGCGTCCATCCCGCCGCTCTCGATTCCGAAATAAAACGACCCGCTTCGCGTGAAGCCCAAAGGTTCAACCTCTCCGGCGTCCGATTTGACCAGTTCGGGAAGGCCCTTCGGCTTGCCGTTCTCGACCGGAATGAACCACGCTCCCCATGAGCCCGAGCGGTTGCTGGCAAAAAGGATGCCGGATCCGTCCGGCGCCCAGCCGAGAAGTCGATCGTCAGCGGGATGCTGAACCAGAGGAACCTCCAGACTCCCGTCGGCCGCCAGCAAAAAAATATCGCGGTTTTCCGCGTCCTCCCGCGGAGAATAATCGCACACGATGAAGCGGCCATCCGGGGAAAAGCCGCGCGGATGCGGCCGGCGCGAGCCCAGCCCTTTGAGAATTCGCACAGAGCCGTCTCTGGCGGAGATCAATGCGATCTGGTTGATCTCGATCCCGTTAGTTTCGGTCTTCGAAGTGATCGCGGCGGCGATGCGGGCGCCGTCCGGGGACCAAGCGCCGAGCTCGAGGCCGCTCCAGCTCTTGTCGCTGTGGAGGACGCGCTGCCCGAATCCGTCGGTGCCGATCAGCCGAAGCTCGCAGGAGAGGGTTCCATTGATCCAGGCGAAAGCCGCGAACTTGCCGTCGGGGGAAATGAGGGACCGGCCGGATGGATATTGGCGGATATCGGAGTTCTTCGTCAAAAGGCGTGTCTCTCCCGTGGCCAGATCCCGCAGTGCGATATTGGAGCTGGCCCGGTCGGTGAAAGAGAGGTACCGCCCGTCCCAGGAGGGCGCGCCCTCGGTATTGACTTCGGGCCCCGACCACACCCGGCGCGTGACCAAGGCCGGGCCGCTGACCTTGCGATTCAGAGCCGCCAGCCGGGCCTTGGCGGCGGCCGCCGTCTCCTTCTGGTCGGCGAAATCCCGCACCACGCGATCGTAAGCTTCGCGGGCCTGGGCGTCCCCCCGTTTCTCGTAGCATTGGCCCAAGCGAACGAGCGCCTTCGCCGCCACGCCGCGATGACCGCCGTTGGCGAGCTTCAGATACTGAGCGATCGCGCCTTTCAGATCTCCATCCACCGTTTCGGTTTTGATGGCGGCATGGAGGGCCACCTCGGCCCCATCGGACCTCGACTGGTTTGCAGGAACCAGGACGGCCAAGGCCAGGCCAAGCCAAATGGCGAAAATCGCGGGCTTTTTCGACCTCATGGGGATGCCCTCCTGCTCCTCATGCTGCGCCTCCTTTGTCAGGCTCATATCCAGGATCTGGTCAGGATTTGGTTTTGTTCAGTCATCAAAGCGGTATCCCAGGCCGCGGATGCTCACGATATAGCGCGGCTTTGATGGTTTCGGCTCGACCTTTTTTCGAAGAGTGACGACGTGGTTGTCGACCACGCGGTCCGTGACGAACGTGCCGGGCCCCCAGACAAGATCCAGAAGTTGATCCCGGCTCAATACTTTGCCGACGTTGCGGATGAAGGCGGCCAGCAGCTTGAACTCGAAGGCCGTCAGATCCACGTTTTTACCGGCGCAGCGCAGCTCGCAACGCTCGAAATCCACTTCCGCCTCGCCGAATCGGAAAATTCGCAGCTCGTCCTCCGCGGTGCGGCGAAGAACCGCCTTGATTCGAGCGCGCAGCTCGCGCGGGCTGAAAGGTTTGGTGACGTAATCGTCGGCGCCGATCTCCAACCCCAGCACTTTCTCCGCTTCCTGGGTCTTGGCGGTCAGCATGAGGATGGGCGTTTTCGATCCGCCGCGACGGAGTTCTCGGCAGACCTCGAATCCGTCCTTGCGCGGCAACATGACATCGAGCAGGATCAGGTCAAAGGCCTCTTTCCGAGCCCGATGTAGGGCGCTTTCCCCGTCCGTTTCGATCTCCACGTCGTATCCCTCGCTCTTGAGGTCCAACTGCAGAGCAAAAGCGATGCCATTATCGTCTTCCACCACTAGAATGCGTTTCATGCCTTTTTCTCTAACGGCAACAGGATGGTAAAGGTGCTGCCCTGGCCGGACTTGCTTTCCAGGCGGATTTCGCCGGCGTGAGCTTCAACAATATGACGCGCCAAGGCCAAGCCGATTCCGGTTCCCTGGATTTGGACGGCCCGTGAGCCGGTCCCGCGTACGAATCTCTCGAAGATTTCCTTTTGCTCCGCAGCGGGAATTCCGATCCCCTTGTCCCGGACCCGGATGGCCAGGCGATCCCGCTCAAGCGCCATTTCCACCCAGACGGTTCGACAATCCGGAGAATACTTGACGGCGTTATCCAGCAGGTTCCTGACCGCCAGCCCCAGCGCTTCAGGGTCGGCCAGGATGAGAGGATACGTCCCCGGGATTTTCAGCTCGACATGGCAGCCCCGGGCGACGGCATGGTCCTTGAATTCAGCGATCAGATCCGCGATCCACTTGGCGGGATCCAGATTCTGGAAATGATAGCGGAACGCGCCCGCCTCGATGCGGCCGAAATCCAAAAGAGACTCGACGAGCCTCTGCAACCGCTCGCTCTCGCGGGATAGGATTTCATAGGATTTCTGCCGCAGATCTTCCGTGGGGACTCTTCCTTTGGACAGCATCTCCGAAAGCTGGCGCAGCGAGGTCAAGGGAGTCCGGAATTCGTGCGAAACCGTCGAGACGAACTCGGATTGGAGCCGGGCGACGGCACGCTCGCGGTTGATGGAGCGCATGATGAAATAGGAACCCGCCAGAAGCGCCAGCGCCAGAACCGAAAAACCCGAAAACAACAGGCGGCGCCGCCCCATGAATCCCGAAGCTTCGGCGCCGGCCTGCGTATAAGTGGCATAGAGAGTGCCCGGAAGCCGGGTGAAGGGCGTGGTTCTTATGGCCTGAAGGCCGCTCTTGTTGAACGAGCCGATCTGCACCTGCCCGGCCTCGTCGATCAAGGCGCCCTGAACACTCGGGCCTCGCAAAGCCCCGGTCCACTTCAACCTGAGGTATCCGGGCCCGGCCAACACGGCGGCCAGCTGATCCGAAGTCCCGGCCCAGGAAATCAACACGGGGCGACCTTCGTTTTTCAAAATTCGGCGCCCTTTCGATTCCGGCCCGGCGACCCACTGGCTGTAGATCGATTCCGCTCCGACCGAGAGCGCGAGCGCGTCTTGCTCGCACTCCGTGAAGGCCATGGGCGCCAGCCATCGCTGCGCCTCGCCGGCGTGAAACTCCCAAGCGGGATGGAGTAGGCTCCAGCGGCCGCTCCAAAGCGCCGCATGCATGAGCGCTGCCTCTCTCCGCAGGTCTTCCCGCCTTCCGACGGCTTCCAGCAGGGTGCCGCTCGCTTCATGCGCCATCAGCTCCGCCGGCAAACCGAAGACGGAAGTCCGACCAAGTCGGGCGAGTTCGTTATAGGCTTGGAGGGCGTCTTCGGTGCGTCCGATTTTACGGAAATTCCGCCCCAAGCGCAGCAATGCACCGGCGCGCACGCCGGGATCGGGTGATTGGGCCAGCTCCCGAAAGACCTCAACCGCGGCGGCCGGATCGTCCCTTTGGTACTCCAGGTTTTCGCCGGCGGAAAACGTCGAGGCCGGAGGCTCTTTTTCGTCGGGAATCGCAGGAGAGTAGAGCAGGCGGCCGGCAGGGTAGGCCTCGAGAACGTGTTTGTTCACCCTCAGAAGCGACACGCCGTCCGGCAGGTCTTCCGCGCCGGAGACGGGGCCGAAACTCAGATAGCTTTCAAGGTCTGCGAGGCTTTGCTGAAGAAGGGCGGCCATGCGGTCGACCGCTTGTTCGAGGCGCTCCTGTCGGCGCTGTCCTTCGAGCGCGCGATCCTGCCGCAGCAATTGCCAGCCGAACCAGCCCAAGGCGCCGCCAAGGACCAGCATGAGAGTGAGAAAGACCGTCAGGGTGCGGCGCGGCGACCGAAGCCAAACAGCTAATCCCATGGTCGGCCCTGCCGGTTGCATCTCTTCCGCAGATTATACCCGGCCGAGTCAGGATCAGATGGAGTTTGGGTCAGGATTTTGTTCTCCAAAGGCCGCAAAGGTGACTTCTCGAACAGCCGGAAGGCTCTCTTCGAGCTTCATCTACCCCGCATGAGTCTACCACCTGGGAGCTCCAAGTGCCAGGACGAACCGCCGACGACTCCAGAGCCAAGTCCTTTAAACCGCTCGACCCGCCGGCCGCAATTTCCTTTCCGGTCTGAATGAAACACAATCCTGACGCTAGCACTGATACAAGCCTGACATTGGACTCCTATCATGAAAGAACTTCGATAGGAAGGCCTCATTTGACATTTGCGGATGGGCAAAGAAAGTTAAGGCAAAAATCAAAATTTTGTTTTTGCTTTGGCTTTATAAATTTCTATAGGGAGTTGAAAATGCGATCTTATCATCGGGTTCTGTTCTGTTTCATGGCTCTGGTTCTCTTGATTTTCGTCGTCTCCAGCCCTGCCTATGCCAAGAAGTGGAATGTTTATCCCACGATGGCCAGGGGAGTTATTCAAGCGGTCATTGACGCGGCCAAAGACGGCGATGTGATTTATTTCAATCCAGGCACATATGATTTCAGTACCGCGCCCACCAATCGCAATTATGAGAACGGGGGAGCTTTACAGATCGTAGACAAGTCCTTGACGATCAAAGGGGCGCCAGGCTCGATCATTGTGGGAGCTCCAGTTATTGCCGGTTCAACCAGCATATGGATGACAGGAATTAACGCTTTTTGGATATTGAATTCCGATGCTGACAAAGACGTTGCTTTTGACGGATTGACTTTTAAGACTTTCATGAACGGAATCTTCGCAGTCAATTCGAACGGAAATCGAAATTATAATGTTGGCTACCCGAACCTGAGAAACTTACAGATAAAAAGTTGCACCTTTACAGATATCTATCGAAACGGCATCGCTGTCGAAGGGGAGCAGGGGAACCTAACGATTACCGATAACAACATAGAGGGTCTTTCGACTATTTCCAGGTTGGGCCTGTATATCGATTGGTTAAACGAGCCTGGGAATACGCAATGGCAGCCCGATAATACGCTTGTCACGATCAAGAACAATTCCATCCAAAATTTTTTGGGGGGCATCATCTTTCAGCAAGCCTCCAATGTTGAGATAAAGAACAATAACATTTCAACCGACAGTAATCCGAACTATGACTGCATAGGAATCTCCTTTTTTGGATTGAAAAACTCGGCGAAGGTTGCCGACAACGTTTTGTTTAATTTAGGACAGGGCGTGCAGATTTGGGGAGGCAACAACGGACCATTCGCCTGTATGGCCACCGGCATCACCGTGAAAAACAACGACCTTTCCAACATTTGGAATTACGGAATAAACGTTCTCGGGGATCTGGCCTATTCAAATTCCATCACCAACAATACGATCCAGATGCTGAGCCCGGAACAAAGTAATGCGATTTACTCGGAAGGTTTCAATAATGAGTACAAAAACAACATTCTTGGAGGCTATGGGTGGGCCGCTGTTTGTTTGAGCGGTTGGACCGATCCGGACAGCGGGTTATCGGCTTTTGCTCATAACGAGTTTTTTAAAGACAATAGCATCGCCGGTTTTACCCCCAATCCTTGCCATTACGCGCTCGATTTCTACACGCATGACAACACCATCATCGGCCTTAAGCCCGAACAAGCTCTTTATTCGGACAACGGGATCAACAACAATTTCAAGCGTGTCTATTTATATTCTCCCCAAAGCACGCCAACTCATATGAGCGTTAGCTCCTCGAAGGTATCGAACATAATCAAAAAAGGGGGAACAAAAAAAGTGGAGACATTATAAGACCGGAGAGAGAATAGACTACTGCAAAGACGGTTTTTCAAGACTTGCCACTGGGGGCGCCCCCAGACGCGCTGGAAGCATCAAGGACGCGGAATTGGCGGAAGGGATGGGAAAAAAGTGCGTCTTATCCCCATATATCGCACTTTGCTTTTTAAAATGATAGCAATTCACATTGTTCTAACGGGCTTAGGCTTAGTAATCCGCAATTAAACAGGTTCTAACCTGCTCCAGCCAGCGACCTCACTTTTCCTTTTGACCCATTTCGTACAGCAGATCGAAGGGCTTATTCCAATGAAATGTTGCGGTTAATCCCTAAAGTCCAAAGTTCAAAACTTATATTTTGATAAATTTTGTTTATTTTTCATGTCAGCCAAGTCGGTCCGCCAAAGGCCAGGCTTAATCCAAATCTCGAGGCGGTCTATATTATTGACATCGATCTAAGGCCGGCCATATCATCCTTTCAAGATGAAAAGCATCGCTTTTATTAAGCCGA
>Ga0182021_10004319_pt1 | contig 16717 bp, 8 predicted proteins | sample 612E3MmetaG_FD_120493 | JGI IMG/M metagenome (GOLD analysis project Ga0182021, IMG submission 120493) | Permafrost microbial communities from Stordalen Mire, Sweden - 612E3M metaG (Illumina Assembly) | ecosystem: Environmental > Terrestrial > Soil > Wetlands > Permafrost | place: Sweden...
AAAACCGCACCATCAGCCGTAATCAATACCATATTAAAGAACTTAACAAGTCTGTTAATATGGGAGCTTGACTCATAAGTGTGGAGCACACGCCACTTTTTTCGTCACGACTTGTCGAGACGAAAAGAGCCTGCGATGACTTTCTGCCGAAAGCAGGAACGAGCGGACCGTGGAAGCGTGAAATGCTTAGGCGAGCACCCACTGTGTATGAAAAAAAGTTCTTTCAATACACTTGATTGTAGCAGATGTGTGCGGTTTTTTTTATTAAAAGTTGTTTGAACTGAGGAAAGACATGGAACCTTATATTCTTATTTTTATCGGAGCGTTGATCGGCGGCATTACGTTTTTCATGGGTTGGTCTCTGAATGCACGAAGCGGTCAGAACAAAATTATGGACGCTCAAGAACGTGCCAAAAAAATCATTGAAGGAGCAGAAAAAGAATCGATAACCACGAAGCGTGAAAAGCTTCTCGAAGTGAAGGATGAATGGTACAAGAAGAAAAAAGAGTTTGAAGCTGATGCCCAGGCCAGGCGGTTGAAACAACAGGCGTATGAAAAGCAACTGAATAACCGTGAAGAAAACCTGGAGAAGAAGCTTGATCTGCTGACAAAAAAAGAGTCAACTCTTCAAACAACCGGAAGAGAAATCGCTGATCGCCAGAAACGCCTCATCGATCGTGAGAAAGAGGCTGAACGGTTGGTTGGAGAAGAAAATATTCGACTTGAAAAAATTGCCGGTATTACGAGCGAAGAGGCAAAAAAATATCTGTACCAAAACCTGATTGAGACAGTGAAATCTGAGGCGACACAGAAGCTGAAAGATATCCGCGATTCTTCTAAACTTGAGGGAAAGAAAGAAGCTCAAAAAGCTATTATTCAGGCGATCCAACGTTCAGCAGTGGATTTTACACTGGAGACAACGGTCAGTGTTCTGAATGTCGGCAGTGATGAAATGAAGGGGCGCATCATCGGACGCGAGGGACGAAATATCAGAGCATTTGAAGCCGCCACCGGTATTGATGTTATTGTTGATGATACACCCGAAGCTGTCATTCTATCGGGCTTCGATCCGTTCCGGCGTGAAGTAGCTCGGATGGCCTTGGAGCGATTAATTGCCGATGGGCGCATCCATCCGGCGCGCATTGAAGAAGTTGTTGAGAAGGTAAAAAAGGAATTGGAAGAAGAGGTTATTCATACAGGGGAAAATACGCTGCTCGAGATCGGTTTGCACGGTGCACATCCGGAAATTGTGAAGCATATTGGGCGAATGAAATATCGTTCCAGCTATGGTCAGAATCTTTTGGAGCATAGCATTGAAGTTGCTTATCTTGCTGGAATCATGGCAGCAGAGCTTCGGTTGGATCCGATATTAGCGAAACGGGCAGGTCTCTTGCATGATATCGGTAAAACAATAGATAAGAGCGTCGAAGGTCCGCATGCTCTTCTCGGATATGAATTTTGTAAAAAATTTAATGAACATGCGATTGTTTGCAATGCGGTTGGTTCGCACCACGAAGATATTCCGATGGAACATCCCATCTCAGCACTGGTGCAAGCGGCAGATTCTATCAGTGGTGCACGGCCTGGTGCGCGACGTGAATCGGTGGAAGAGTACATCAAACGGCTGGAAAAATTAGAGAACATTGCAAAATCATTCAGCGGCGTACTGAGCACATACGCCATTCAAGCAGGACGTGAAGTGCGCGTGATTGTCAGCCATGAAAAACTCGACGATGCCGCCGCAGACCAGCTTGCACACGATATCGCCAACAAGATCGAGCAGGAAATGGAATATCCAGGACAGATCAAAGTTGTTGTGATACGGGAATTTCGATCAACGGTAGTGGCAAAATAACAGCGGGTAAATTTTAAATATCAATAAACAATATTCAAACAAACTCCAATTATGAATTTACAAAATAAAGAAAATGTAATTAAGAATTTGAGATTTGTTTGGAATTTGGAAATTCTTTTACGTTCACCTGAACAGTCTATTGTAATGGCATGCCGTTCCATCAAAAAAATATATTAAAAATTGGAGTGACCGGTGGTATCGGCAGCGGTAAGACTGCTGTCTGTGATATTTTTGCACGTCTCGGCGTACCGGTGCTCCATTCGGACGAGATTGCCAAAGAGTTGAGTCATTCGAATCAAGTTATTCGAAAAAAGCTCATGAGTCTTCTCGGCACTGAGGCATATTGGTCTGATGATACGCTGAATAGACAGTTTGTTGCATCAAAAATATTTTCCAATAAAGAACTCCAGCACAAAGTCGAAGCTGTCATCCATCCTCAAGTTGAAAAAGAGAGAGAGCGCCGAATCAAAGAATTGATACAACAGGGACATCGATTTCTCATCATCGAAGCTGCGCTCATTTATGAAGCCGGGTTGGATAAGAAGCTCGATGTAGTTGTTGTGGTAAATGCTGAAGAGACAACACGAGTCGCACGCGTGCGTAAGCGGGATGCAGTACCTGAAGAGAGCGTCTTTGCACGTATCAATGCACAGAGTGATGTGAAAAAGAAGCTCGAAAAAGCGGATTATGTGATTTACAACAATGGTACGCTTGAAGAGCTTGAGTCCAAAGTACGATTTCTGTATAATGTATTTAGCCTGTTAATAAAAGAGGATTAATGTGTTTGAATCGATGATTGAAAAAGAAGCGAAATATTTTTTCCACACATTTCATCGACTTCCCATTGAAATCGACCGCGGCGAAGGAGTGTACCTCTATTCAAAAGACGGCAAACGGTATGTCGATTTTTTCGGAGGCTTAGCCGTCAATGCGCTTGGATATAATCATCCGCGCATCAATGCAGCCATTGAGAAACAAATTCACCGCTACATTCATCTTTCCAATTACTTTGTGCAGGATACCCAGATAGAGTTGGCGGAGAAAATTATTCACGCGAGCGGATTCAAGCGCATATTTTTTTCCAACAGCGGTACTGAAGCTGTGGAAGGATCTATCAAGCTTGCGAGGAAATGGGGACAGAAATCCGGTAAAACACGATTATTGAATTTGAGCAATTCGTTTCACGGTAGAACAATGGGTGCTTTATCATTGACAGATCGCCCTAAATACCGCGAGGGCTATGATCCGTTTCTTCAGAACACAGAGACAGTCCAATTTAATGATACCAAGGACCTTCGGTTAAAGGCCAATGAGCAGACGCTTGGCATCATTCTTGAATTTATTCAAGGAGAAGGCGGTATCAACGTTATCAAAAAAGAATTTGCGAATGAGTTGACCGTACTTCAGCAGAAGTATGGTTTCCTTGTCATTGCAGATGAAATTCAGGCAGGAGTCGGACGTACGGGTACGTTCTTTGGTTTTGAACATATGGATGTCCATCCCGATATCGTTGTCATCGCAAAGGCGATTGGCGGTGGGTTACCCCTTGGTGCGATTTTAGGAAATGAAAGAGTTGCCGATGTGTTCAGTTATGGCGAACACGGAACAACCTTTGGAGGCAATCCGGTTGCTTGTGCTGCCGGATGTGCCATGATGGAAGAAGTTATTCAAAAAGGTTTGATGAAACAAGCTGGCCTCATTGGTGCGTATATTAAATCGAAGGCGTTGGAAATGCAAAAAGAATTTCCAACTATCATCAAAGAAGTGAGAGGATTGGGCTGTATGCTCGGTATCGATATTGATCGAGATGGACAACCGATTGTTGATGAACTGCTGAATCGTGGTCTGCTGATTAATTGCACGAACACAACTGTGCTGCGGTTGCTTCCGCCATATATTATCGCACAAGAATTATGTGACCTGTTGATGAGCGAATTACGCTCAATCTTTAAGTCGATAAAAGAATAATGGTTCATACAAACATAAATCCAGCGATTGATTAACAATCAAGGGAGAGACACAATGGGACTCACTGAATCAATGAAGCTCATTCTCACAGGCGCTATCAAAGATTGGACGAAATTTGCGGTTGAACGGGAAAGACTCACTTTGGCTGCCAATGAGCTTACCGTCATTACACGCAAAGTAATCCATGATTGTATCCTTTTTTTGAAAACAAACAATATTGATGTTCAATGTGAGAACGTTGATGAAATGAAAATTCTTGGAGTCGGTGTTCACATCGATCCGGTCATAGACGCAACATTTCCTAATGTGAAAGCAAGTGTTGTTCTGAAATGCTCGGGTTCAACAAGAGCTATTCTGGTTAATTCGAATATGACCGTCTCGGCGGGTGGAATGGTAGTCACATTTGATGAGTTGAAAAAAGGGATTCCTGCTGCATTCGCGACAAATGCTGCAGATTTTGTCCGAGATAGTTTCTTATATGTCGCCCGTACCGGTGGAAAAGAAGAATGAATCTCGAAAATATTTCTGATACTTTTATCAAGGTCACATAGGAACACATGGAACTTCAACCTAAACATATCCGCGCACCGCAACTATACGGAAATTTCTGGTTGAATTCAGAACCAGTCTCGCTCCGCGATCATATTGGCGAGGTTGTGATCATTGACTTCTGGGACTACACCTGCATCAACTGTATCCGAACTTTTCCATATATCCAAGAGTGGCAGCATAAGTACAAAGAATTCGGATTAAGAATTGTGGGAGTACACACCCCCGAGTTTGAATTTGCCCGGTCTTCCGAATGTGTGCAAAAAGCAATCGATCATTTTAATATTACATACCCGGTAATGCTTGATAACGATGCTATCATTTGGAATGCATTTGCGGTGCGTTCCTGGCCAACGCGCTGTCTCATCGATTGCGATGGATATATTCGCTTCATGCAGCATGGCGAAGGCGGTTATATGGAATTCGAACGCGCGATCCAACAATTATTAATCGAAGCTGGCTGTCATGGCGAGCTGCCTGCTTTGATGCCTCCTCTGTGCGATGAAGATCAGGCGGGTGCAGTCTGTTATCGCCCGACAAGTGAACTCTATTTTGGATATCTTCGCGGTGCGCTTGGCAATCCGGAGGGCTATAATCCGGAGTCGACTATTGAGTACACTGATCCAGGTATTTATCTTCCGGAACGTTTTTACGCTACCGGAAAATGGATGAATGAACGCCAGTGTCTGCGGTTCAATGGAAAGCTCGGAGAAGATGGCGCCATTCTTCTTCCTTACCAAGCGCGCGAAGTGAATGCTGTTATGGGCTCGAAGAACGGCACACTGTGCGAAGTGACTATCCTGCAGAATAGCCAGCCATTGAGCAAAGATATTCACGGTGAAGATATTGTACACCTGCCAGGAAGGGTGGCATCATTGTTTGTTGATAGACCGCGAATGTACCAGCTTGTTCGCAATAAGGAATTCGGCAGCAGCCTCCTGAAGTTGACGACATCCAATCCCAATCTTGAAATATACACCTTCTCTTTTACTACTTGTGTTATCCCGGAATTGATTTCTACGAATTGATGAGAGCGGTGTGATGTAACCTTCGGAAGGTCACAGAGTTTGAGCCGAGATACCTTCCGAAGAACTGGAAGCCTAAAAATGTTACACGAAGTGTGTGTTCTATTCAACCGAAGGTATTTGAAGTCGAGTAATGCCCGAGGGTTGGTAGGAATATATCCAAGGAGATCGATTCCAAACTATTTTGACAATACTCTTACATCAAAAATAAACCATGATGCCGATGCGAAGAAGCGAGCTGCTGAAAACAGTGAGAAGCTCAGGAAGGATTTGGTGATGTCGATCAATCCCAGAATTGTTGAAATGAGGAATAAAATGAACATGAGGAACTCATTAGTAATGCCGAAAATTTTCCGTGACACCCATCATTGTTTCTCATATGATGAATGTCGATGTTAGAACAAAAATATACGGTCGGATAAATGAAAATAATAAATGGCTCATGGTGTACTGATTTAAAATGCAGCGTTACATTTATTTTGACATACGTATATTCGTACATGAACATACATGAAAAGCATGAAAAATAACTTGGTTTTTATAAAACCGATGAATATATTTACGGCGAATAATAATAGCAGAGAAAAAGAAGTTTTTATTGGTGCCTTACATAATAGAGCAGCAAGGCTGAAAACAATAAAGATTATACATGATCGAAGATCAATGCCGGGATACCGGTTTTATTCGACCAAAATCTATAATGTTAACTATTTGTAATAATGGGAAATCCTTTGAACAACTATTGCTTCTTAAGCAAAGAAAAGCGAAGTTTGGGCTGTATCAAACCCTGTTGTATATAGAGAACAGAAAAACAGCTCATAAAATACACATACCATCAGTAAATCAGCGGAAATGAGGTTTTTGAAAAAAATTAAAAAAACTATTGACATTTCAACGGATAATTCCTATTCTCTGATAGTCATAGGTGAAAGGGGTTGCGGTAATAGTTAGATAATTCAAGAGTTATAGGAAAATCGCCTAAATGTAAGCGTTACTTATAAAACAAAACTATAAGAAAATAAATGTTAAATTTGAATACAAATAAACGAAAGGGAAAAGTGTATGCTGGGAAATTTACCACCTTAATTTTTATTCGTCTTTTTTCAGGAAGTAACATAGGAAAAAAAAGTATTCTCTTTTCAAATGTTATTCCAAATTTTAATTCATTAACTCATCTCTAACTCATCTATTGGAGTATAATATGAACGCAAGAAATATTTTTATTTCGCTGGTTCTTTTAGTAGGGCTTATAGTCCTCATAAGTCCGGCAACATTTGCGCAGACAACCGTGTTTGTTGATAACACACCCGGTGTTGGTAATGACTTCAACAACGGTCTAACGACAGCAACCGCGAAAGCAACAATCGGTTCTGCGTTAAGTGAATTCCCAAGCGGTACCACGATCAAAGTTAAAGGTACCGGATTGACATATAATGAGACTGTTACTTTGGGTGCAGGCATCAATGAAAAAGAATATATCATCGGCACCTACGATGCTACCGCACCGATTATAACAGGTTTGGTGGTAAATTTAACAGCAGCTAATGTGGGTTCTTTTTTGAACCAGGTTACGTTCACCGGCCCTTTTGTTGTTAATAATGGATTAACATTAACGGCCGGAGCTGTTTTAGGCGCAGGCAATTTAACGGTGAAAGTTGCAATTATTGTTACTGAAGGTACTGTAGATGCTAATGTTGTCTATTCAGGTACAGTTGATGTAACATATAATGGTGCTAATAATAGAACAACTGGCGGAGAATTAGGCAGTGCAACCACTGTTCCTCAAAATATTACACTTGCTTTAACAGTTGTTAAAACACTTACTCTGAACGCCAACAAAACATTTTCTGGCACACTCACATCAAATGCAAATTCAACACTCGCGTTGGGTTCAAATGTACTCACACTGACCGGCGCGGTTGCTCATGCAAATACAGGCGCTATCACGGCTTCATCTACCGGTGGTATAATTGTTGACGGAACAAACGGAAGTATGTCCTTTGCCGGTGTTGGTGCTTTACCCAACATTACAGCAGTAAATGGCAACACATTAACCGTCTCTGCTTCAACTTCTATCGGATCTCTCATAGCGAATCCGAATAGTTCTATTACTCTATCTACAGCAGCGGCTGTAACTATTGATGATGCTACAGGTACCGGAAAAATTACAAATACCGGTGGTGGTGTTATTAATTATACAGGTGCCGGCGGTTTGTTAGTTAAGAAGGATGTGGAACAATCTGGTACGTCTACATCAGCTACGAGTGCGAGAATCACTTTCAACGGTGGTATTGTAACTGTTAACGGAAACGTTGTCAACTCCGCGGTTCCTGTGATTGCAAATACCACTGGTGCTCTTGCAAACATTGCTAACATTGTATTTAATGCAAACGCACATATCATTAAAGGCTCTGTGAGTCTTACGGGCGCAGGTTCAGTTGCCACAACGACAGGAGCTGTCAATAATATTAAAACAGTTGAGTTCGCTGCAGCTGGTCAAGTTACAAGAATAGATGGCGGTATTTCCAACTCATGCACTCTTTCATTAAGTAAGTCAACTGGCTCAGTAACAAAATCAGGTTCTGTATTGTTCACAGCGAGAGCAGCAGGAGCTGTGGGTGCTGTTGCAGCCGGTCAAAGTGTTGCAATATCGAATACCTCTACTATTACCGATGGTTTTGATGTTGCAGCTCAACAAAATGGTGCGGTAGACTTAAATGCCGCTGCAACCGGTACTTTCTTCGGCACAAACGTTTCAACGAGCGGCGCAGGCGGTGGTTATATTAACTTAGGCGCAGGTGCTCTTACAATTTCAGGCGATGTAACGAACAGCAGAACTGCAGTTACAGCAGGTGGCGGAGCAATCGTTGCCCCTACAGGCGCTGTTGCAGTTTCAATCGGCGGTAAACTTTCTAACTCAGGCGCATGCGGCATTACGTTAGGCGGCGGCGCTGCAGTGAGTATTGCCGGATCCCTTGAAAGCATTGGAACAGGCACAACGACGATCAACGTTACAGGTTTCAGTTTCTCAGTAACAGGTCTTACAACAGTGAGCGGCGGTACAGTAACACTCCCGTTAGCAACGAGTGCTGCAACATTCGCTTTCACTGGTGGGCTTACTTTATCGGGCGGCACGCTTAACATAGCGGGCACCGGTGCAATTACTGCGCCCGTATCAAGCGGCAGCCTTTCATTAACAGGCGGTACATTGGCAGTTGGTACCGGTGTAAGAGTATGGTCATCTAATGCACTTACTCATACAATTGGTGGCACTACTGCTAACACAACAATTACACCAAATGATGCTACCAATGCAACAACATTTACGTTAACAACCCCTGCGTATGCTCAAATTCAGACTATTACATTCGGTCCGGCAGTTCCTGTTATTCCTGGTGGTTTATTAATTAATGTCGGTACTGCTCTTCCTCTTCCTGTTGTATTGAAGGGTGGAAATGTAAGAGTATTGAATAATGTTACATTCACAGCCGGCGTTGTTACACTTGATGGTACAAAACTCATCATTGGCCAAAGTTTAGATGCCCCTATTGGCAATGGTTCATTTATCAATACAGCCGGTTACACGACGATCAATAATGGCGCTGTTTCGATGAATGGCGGTAAAAATCCAGTTGGTGGTGCACCTATAGTCCAGGTTATTTCGGGTACTGGCGGCGGAACGTATCAATTCGGCAGTCTTGAGGTTGATGTTAATCCTGCTGGCGGTGCTGCTGCTACTCCTGCGGCTCCAATTACTCTTCAGGGTAATCTCTATCTTACAAGAGGTTTATTTGATAATACCAATAACATTACATTTAATAATTCAATAATTATTCCTACAATCGTTGTAAACGCTGGTGTCCTACAGCAAGCGCCTTTATATGGAAGTGGCACTACTGTTAATATTACATATATCGGGAAAGATAAAAACGCTGCAAAGGAAATGGAAGCAGGCGTCAGCGGTAAATTGAATAACTTAACCATTGCAACGACAGATGGTGCTTCTCTTGCCGGTCAAGGTACGGTTACTATTGATGGCTCGGTCTTATCAGGGACCACTGTTACCGTAAGCGGTACTTTAACAATCACTACAGGACAAGCATTATTATTGAAAGGTGCTGATCTTGTGCTTGCCGGACCAAGCCTTGTTAATAATGGTTTGCTTGCAAACGTAGCTGTTGGCGATCAATTACAATTTGGTGCAGCTGCCGGAACTAATGTTACCGGTAACGGCTGGTTACCAGATGTTCAAGTCCTTGCCGGTTCTTCAGGAAACATCATTAACGGTTCAAGAGGCCTTGTAACTGGTTTCTTAGGTGCCGATATGATACAGGGTGGTGTTGCCGATTTCGATCCTGCAACTACCGAGGCAACTGGATCTCTTACATTTGCAAATGGTACTGCGGGCTTACAGGTTAAGTTCGGTACCGGTGCCTTGCACGGAACCAACCTTGTTGGTATAACTACAGCAGCCACAGGCAACACATTAAAAATCAGCACTAACTTAGTTGAAGCTGGTAACGTTGCTCACGCTGCTGGAACAATTCAAATTGATTCTGCGGTTATATGGAGGCACAGAGGTGTTGCTCCTGTATTCACGGGCGGTGCTTTAACAACCGGCCTTGGAACATTAATGTTTAACGGCAACGCATCTACCCCTGTTATATTCTCTGCTGCAGGAACTGATGTTACAATTGCATCGAATGTCGAAGTTAATTTGACTAACACAGCCGACATTTTCCAACTTAACCCAGCTACTGCAGGGCATCTCATTGTTTCCGGTGACTTCACAGTAACAAAGGGTGTTGTTCAATTAGGAAGTGGTACGGCAAGAAATCTAACCTTAACAGGCACAAAACTTACCTTAACATCAACAGGATCAATTAATACTACTGGTGTTGGTACCTTACGCCTAAATTCTGCAGCACCTCCGTTAGTATGGACATTCAGTGGTGCAGTTACAGTAGGAAACGTGAGAGTAAGTAATGCTGTTACTTTGAATGGCAGTTCATCACCGTCATTAACGGTAACGGGTACATTCCTTCACGATGGCGGTCTATTCACATTTGGTGATATGGACTTGACAGTTTCCGGTGGATTCACAAGAGCAACGACTGCAGGTGGTTATTCTGCTGGTGCAGGCTACTTGATTGTGAGAAATGCTGCATTCAATCAAGGAACCGGGTTCTCAATTCCAAATCTAAGATTTGGTGTTAGTCCGGATAACATTGCCATCACATTTGCCGGAACCGGTAATGTCGTTGTAACCAAGAAACTCTATCTTGATAACTCAAGTGCAAGCACGATTACCCATACCGTGAGCAGCGCTCCAAAACTTAATGTTTCTGATGCTGCTGATGTGTATTATTCAGATGGCAAACTTGATGTAGCTCCAGTATACGGTCCTACAATCAATTTGCACGTTGTAAACGTTGCTGGCGCACCAAGAACAATTGACGCAACAGTATGGCCCGCGAGTGCTGGTTTAGTACAGCAATTAGAACTCAAAGATGCTGGCTTTAGTGCAGTTCTTCCAGACAGCCGTACTGTTAATAAAACGCTTGATTTAATATCAGGTACATTAAACGTGCCTACAGGAAAAACTTTAACTGTTGTTGATAGCGTCTTAATTACAGTTGATGCAGGTGTCTTAACAGGCACAGTTGCTTATGGCAATGGAATAAGTGAACAGTATGTTCCTTCTGGTGCTGCTTACGCTTCTAATGGTGTAGAATTGCCGTCAACAGTAAATAACTTAACCTTTACAAGATTAGGTAATACAGTTAACAGAACTACTACATTAAACAATCCAGTTACAATTACTGGTACATTATCAATTAAGAATAACTTAACGACAAATGCTGCAATCACTTTGAATGGTGATTTGATTATTGCAAAAGATGCTTTTTCAAATGCAACGATACCAACTACATCATTCAACGCTGCTTTATTGTTAGCAGGATCTGCGAACACTAAAATTATTGTGTCAGGATCGGCAGTATTAAGCAGTTTACAAATATCTAAAGCAACCAGCACAACGACAGTTACATTGTCAGGTGGTAATTTAGATATGAGTGCGGGTATTGTCACGTTTACAAAGGGTCTTCTGAAGACTGATAGCGTTTCATATATATGGATCAACGCAGGTGCTCTTGCTGCCCAGGGATTCGTACGAAACGTTGCTCCTGGCGATTTAAGTCACGTTGTTGGTAACGTAAAAAAGACTTTAAAAGCCGGTACTCTGCAATCTTTTGGTAGAAATGAATTCCCTGTTGGTTCAATGGTAGCGTATTGCCCAGTTGCTATTACCATAGTCAATAGCGGCGGTAACATTAGTCTTGGCGTAAACGTTATGGTGAACCATAGTGCAGTTTCTCCATCAGGTATCGTTGGCTTGCCAATAGTAAACGGTGTTGCACCTGGTGTTGATATTTCAAGATACGCTGGTCTTTCATGGGGAATTGTTTCGGATGTAAGCTTAGGTAATACAGTATTCGATTTAGAATTAACTGATCCGAGCTTCACATCGTATGATGACATTGCCAATGTGAGAATTATCAGAAGAATCGGTACTCTCGCTGACCTTGCAAACACATGGTCATTACAAGGACTTGTTGCTGATTATGACAACTTCGTTGTAGCAGCTGGCCCGACGGTTGTAAACCATAATAGTGTTGGCGGTATTCGGCCAGAAGGTGCAATATTCACTTATGGTATGAAAACTAATATAGTTGCTCCAGTAATTCCTGATCAAGTTATTGGCAAGGTCGGTGGTGTATATAGTCCTTGGAAATATGCCCTCACAGGTAGATTTACAAATGGCGTAGGTACAATAACGTATATAGCCTCAAGTACTAATCCTGCTGTTGCTTCAGTAGTAGTTGCGCATAGCGGTACCACTGACACATTGAAGGTGACAGCACTTAGCGATGGCAACACTATTATTACTGTGAAGGCTACAGATGCAAACAATGACTTTGTGACAGTAGCATTTAATGTCCGGGTGCAATCTGTTGGTGTCGATGCTCCAATAGAATTGCCAAAGGAATTCTCATTAAATCAAAACTATCCAAATCCATTTAACCCAACAACAAACATTAAGTTTGGTATTCCTCAAAACAGTAGTGTGAAAATCGCGATCTATGATATGCTCGGACGTGAAGTTGCAACACTTGTGAATACGAACTACACGCCTGGTTATTATACAGTGCCATTTAATGCAAGCAAATTATCAAGTGGTATGTATATTTATCGTATGACCTCGCAATCATTGAGTGGCGACCAAAAAATGTTTACGAGTACTAAGAAGTTGATGTTGTTGAAGTAATTGCATTGAAGATATAATTGATAAGGGCAGATTCGCCGTCTGCCCTTATTTTATTGTTCATTGGAGTTGTTATTTATTTTCTCTGGGATGTACTATTTCGAAAGGGCAGACTTCAAGTTTGCCCTTTTTTTGTTCCTTGTATTTGTCATTCTATTATTTCCAAAATTGCTCTCCACCTCTTTCTTTTGTAAATTGTTATCAATCAAGCAATCTCAGTAACCTACGCAAGGATTCTGAGTAATGACTTGAGAACCTTGCGATGGTATCAATGAATACATTTCTCGAAATATTACATGAAAAAATCATCGTCTTTGACGGTGCGACAGGGACACATTTGCAGGGGCAAAACCTCACTGCAGATGACTTCGGCGGTGAGCGCCTTGCCGGATGTAATGAGTATCTTGTTGTCTCCAAGCCGTCTGCTGTGGAGAATGTCCATCGTGATTATTTAGAAGCGGGATGCGATGTTATCGAGACAAATTCTTTTGGTGGTGCGAGCATTGTGCTGGCAGAGTATGGTTTACAGGATCGTGCGTATGAATTGAACTTCAAAGCTGCACAAATTGCCAAACGAATTGCTCAGGATTATTCCAACAATGGACATCGACGGTTTGTTGCCGGTTCGCTGGGGCCGACGACGAAGCTGCCTTCGCTTGGACATATCAGCTTCAAAGAAATGGCAGCGTCGTTTCACGAGCAGGCAAAAGGGTTGATTGAAGGCGGTGCCGATTTATTGTGCGTCGAGACATGTCAGGATGTCCTCCAGGCAAAGTCAGCGCTGTATGGTATCTTCGAATATTTTGAGCAAGCACATCGTCGCGTTCCGGTCATTGTTTCTGTGACAATAGAATCGATGGGGACAATGCTGCTTGGCACGGAAATTTCTGCCGCGCTGATAAGTCTTGAACCTTATGACATCGATGTCATCGGGATCAATTGTGCAACAGGGCCAAAAGAAATGTCTGAGCACGTGCGAACACTTGTCGAGAGTAGTCCAAAGCCGGTTTTTGTGATGCCAAATGCAGGGATGCCCGAAAATGTTGGCGGGCATGCGCATTACCATCTTTCACCGGAAGAGATGACGAAATATCTTTCGCACTTTGTGAAAGACCTTGGTGTCAGTATTGTCGGAGGCTGCTGTGGTACCACGCCAAATCACATTCGTCAACTCGTGCAGGCGGTAGGTACTCTTGCCCCGAAGAAACGCAAGTATGTATTTATTCCGGGCGCATCGAGTTTGTACCAGTCCGCTCCGTTCCGTGTTGATAATCCACCAACGCTCATTGGTGAACGCACCAATGCCAACGGTAGTAAGCTTTTCCGCGACCTCTTAGCAAAGGAAGAGTGGGAAGCTCTTGTAGCGATGGGACGTGAGCAGGTGAAAGAAGGTGCGCACATGCTTGATGTCTGCGCAGCATATGTTGGGCGAAACGAAGCAGCAGATATGCGTGAGATCCTTACGCGGTTCAATAAGCAGATCACTATCCCGTTGGTTATCGATTCCACGGAAGCAAACGTCATTGAAGAAGCGATGCAGTATATTGCAGGCAAGGCAGTAATCAACTCTATCAATATGGAAGATGGCGAAGACCGCATCAACAAGATTGTGCCGTTGTGCAAAAAGTACGGCGCCGCTGTTATCGCGCTTACGATCGATGAACACGGTATGGCGAAGACGGCAGAATCTAAACTTGCTATCGCTAAACGCATCTATGATCTTGTTGTCAACAAATATAAGATGAAGCCACACGATCTCATTTTTGACACGCTGACGTTCACTCTGGGTTCCGGCGATGAAGAATTCCGCCGTTCGGCGATAGAGACCATCAAATCACTCCGACTTATCAAAAAGGAATTTCCGGATGTTCATACTTCCTTAGGGGTCAGTAATGTTTCATTTGGTTTATCTCCGGTTTCACGTCAGGTGTTGAACAGCGTATTCTTGCACTATGCCATTGAAGCCGGGCTTGATATGGCGATTGTGCACGCCTCAAGGATACTTCCGCTGTATAAAATTGATGAGAATGGCCGCGAACTTGCACGGCAGCTCGTGTTTGATGAACGGCGTTTTGAAGGTGAAGGTGAAAATAAAAGGCTCGTCTTTGATCCGTTAACGGAATTTATGGCGCATTTTGCCGGTAAGAAAAAGGAAGAAAAAGAATCAATAGTTGTTAGCGGTACTATTGAGGAACGGTTGAAGAACCGAATCATCGACGGGAATAAAGTCGGAATGAACTCCGATCTTGTTGAAGCGCTTAAGCAATATTCTCCTTTGGAAATCATTAACACAATTTTGCTGGATGGGATGAAGGTCGTTGGTGATCTCTTTGGTTCCGGACAGATGCAGCTCCCCTTTGTGCTTCAATCCGCGGAAGTAATGAAATCTGCAGTGGCATACCTTGAACCGCTTATGGAAAAGAAGGAGCGGGGTCAGAAGGGCACGATGGTAATTGCCACAGTGAAGGGAGACGTGCATGATATTGGTAAAAACCTTGTGGACATTATCTTAACGAATAACGGTTACAAGGTGGTCAATCTTGGAATTAAATGTCCGGTGGAGACAATGATCCATGCGGCCGAGGAGCACCATGCTGACGCCATAGGAATGAGCGGATTACTAGTAAAGTCGACACTCGTCATGAAAGAGAATCTGGAAGTCCTGAACGAGCAAAAACTCACGATTCCAGTCATCCTGGGTGGTGCGGCGCTCACACGACGATATGTCGAACAAGACTTAAAATCAGTGTACAATGGACAAGTCTCCTATGCGAATGATGCTTTCGACGGATTACACCTGATGGAAGCAATAAAAAGTGGAAAGAAAGGAAATAGAAAACAAGAGGTGGAAGTAAATCAAGAGGAAGTTCTGATCGGAACGGAGGCAAAGATTGCGCTCATGCTTGCTGAAGATGAAAAGACGCTAAAGCAATCAATGATCCGGGCCGACGTTGAAATTCCACAGCCGCCATTCTGGGGTTCGAAGGTTATAGAAGATATTTCGTTAGATGAAATATTTAAGTACGTCAACGAAACAGCATTGATTCGCGGACAGTGGCGCGTTGTTCGTGGTAAGTCATCAGAGGAAGAATATAGGAAATTGCTTTCAGAGAAAATATATCCTGAATATGAAGCGCTTAAATCAAAAATTAAGAATGAAAAATTACTTCAACCGAAATTCATTTACGGGTATTTTCCTTGCCAGTCGGATGGAAATGATCTCATCATCTATACCATGAAGGAGGAAAATCCGAAATCACGCGCAGAATGGCTGCGTTTCACTTTCCCACGCCAGAAGAATGACCGTTTCTTGTGCATCAGTGATTATTTTGCACCGGTGAGTTCCGGGAAGATCGATGTCGTTGCTTTCCAAATGGTAACAATGGGAAAAGCCGCTTCCGAATACTCAAAGAAGCTCTTTGATTCAAATGAATATAAGGATTACCTGTATTTCCATGGATTGAGTGTTGAATCAGCGGAGGCGCTTGCAGAATTGTGTCATAAAAAAGTTCGTGAAGAGCTGGGAATAGCCGGTAACGATGCACCGGAGATCAGACGGTTGTTCAGTCAAGGATATCAAGGTTCGCGGTTTAGCTTTGGTTATCCGGCTTGTCCGAATCTGGAAGACCATGTTAAACTCTTTAAGTTATTAAAGCCGGAACGCATTGGCGTTACTATGACGGACGAGTTCATGTTAAATCCTGAGCAATCGACAGATGCGATTATTGTTTATCATCCGGAAGCTAGATATTTTAATATAAAATAAGTAATGAATATCAAGTTGCCAGTATTTGAGTAAAACATATATCTTGAATACTGGATATTGAAAGGCTTGAAACTGGAAATCAATAACAATCAACATCACATAGGACACAAGGAAAAATAACATGCCAAATCTTATTCTCATTAGACATGGTGAATCACAATGGAATCTTGAAAATCGTTTTACTGGTTGGGTGGATATTCCTCTTTCGCCAAAAGGCGAACAGGAAGCGA
>Ga0182021_10004320_pt1 | contig 16716 bp, 22 predicted proteins | sample 612E3MmetaG_FD_120493 | JGI IMG/M metagenome (GOLD analysis project Ga0182021, IMG submission 120493) | Permafrost microbial communities from Stordalen Mire, Sweden - 612E3M metaG (Illumina Assembly) | ecosystem: Environmental > Terrestrial > Soil > Wetlands > Permafrost | place: Sweden...
GCCTTGCAGCGGCGGCCGCGCGGCGTGGATGCCCCGGTCATCGTGCGCGGCTCTCTGGCCCTGGACCCTGTCCGCCGCGAAGTCACCGTCGGCGATCGACCGCTCGGGATCACCGCCACGGAGTTCAACATCCTCGAGCTGCTCATGCGGCGCTCGCCTGCGGTCGTCGACCGGAAGGCGATCGCCGAGCACGCCTGGCGCGACGAGACCGACCCGCTCGGCTCGAACGCGATCGACGTCCAGCTCAGCCGGCTGCGGGCCAAGCTTCCGGCCGCCGGGGTTCGAATCGTGACCGTCCGCGGCGCCGGCTACAGGCTGGAGGAAGCATGAGGACGTTCGGTCGGGGAGGCGGAAACAGCCGCCCCCAGAGCAGCCAGGGCCCGTCCGTGGCGATGATCACCATCCGCGTGGCCATGGCCGCCAGCGCGATCGTCGGCATCGCCTATCTCGTGATCGCCGTGGTGGTCATCATCTTCGTCACCAACAACCTGACGTCGGACATCGACAACCGCCTCAACCAGGCCCTTGCCCCGGTGCCGATCCAGCCCGGCCCGGATCAGCCATTCGGACCGGCCGGCTCGCCAAACCGACCGTTCGGGCCTCCGGTCCTGCTGTGGCGGATCAACCCGACCGGTTCGGTGGAGAGCTTCAACACCTCGAACGTCGATCTGCCGGTCGCCTACCGCAATGCCGTCGGACCGGAGACGGTCTCGATCAGCGGCGTCGACGTCCGGATCCAGGGAGCCTCTCGCGGCACCGACTACGTCGTCGTCGGGTTGACGATGGACAACTTCACCCAGACCCAGTCGACTCTGATCGTGGCCGAGTTCGGGATCGGCTGCGCGTTGCTGATGGTCGTCTTTCTGGGCGCGGTGGCGGTCGGCCAGAGAGTCGCGCTGCCGATCGATCGAGCACGCCGCCGCCAGCTCGAATTCGCGGCCGACGCCTCGCACGAGCTGCGGACGCCTCTTTCGGTCATCGAAGCCCAAACGAGCCTGGCTCTCGCGAGAGAGCGAGATCAGGGCCGGGATTCGAACGCTTTCAAGCGGATCGACTCCGAGCTGCAGCGAACCCGCCGGCTGGTGGACGACATGCTCTGGCTGGCCCGGTTCGACTCAACTGGTGGGCAGCCCGACGCCGAACCGGTCGACCTCGGCGTACTGGCCGCTCAGGCGGCCGACCGATTCGGGGCGGTGGCGGAGGCCCGGCATCAGAAGCTGACCGTGAACGCCGCGGCGGGCGCGGAGGGGGTCATCGTGACCGCCTCGCCCGAGTGGCTCGATCGGCTTCTCGGTGTGCTGCTCGACAACGCCTGCAAGTACTCGCCGGAGGGCGGCGCCATCCAGGTCACGGTTGCCGGAGAGGGACGCCGCGTGCGCCTCACCGTCGACGATTCGGGTCCCGGAATCCCGGCCGAGGAGAGGAGCCGGGTCTTCGACCGCTTCCATCGGGTGACGGACGCTCCCGGCGGCGCCGGCCTGGGCCTCGCCATCGCCGATGCCATCGTCCACGCCACCGGCGGCCGCTGGACGATCGCGACGTCTCCCGCCGGCGGCGCGAGCATCTCCGCCAACTGGCCCCGTTCGGTCTCAGGCCGGCGCGAAATCCGAGCCTGATCGGTCGGGAGTCCGGGTCGCTTGCATTCACCTGGATATGGCGACCTTGCCGGCGGGATGAGTTCGCGGCCGTAATCCGTTCGAAAGCATGTCCGGTCGAAGCTTCGGCCATGACAGCGAACCGCCGCTCCGGCGCCACCGGCCACACCTCCAGACAACGCGTGTGGCTGAGGCGTGACGGGGCCGCGGCCCGCTTTGCTTGCCCCTCGACCAAGGAGTACGACCAATGAACACGCCCTTCGTTGCTGCCGGCACCGGCTCGGCTGAGCCGCCCGTGTGGGCGCCCGGCCTCGAGCAAGACGCTGCCGACGAGGCCCCGGAGATCGAAGTCGTGACGGCCCCCATTTCGAGGTCCACCGCCCGCAACCGACCTCGTCGCGCCAATTCGACGAGCGCACTGCTCGTAGTCGCCGCGCTAGTCGCCTTTGGCGGAGTTGGGTTCGCCGTTGGCCATGCCACCGCCAGCGGCCAGGCTGCGGCCAGCACCCAGAACGGCAACGCTGCTGCCGGCCAGTTCGGGCCGAACGCGAGCGGTCCTCCGGACGGCGGTCTTCGCGGCGGCTTCGGGGCTGCGACGGTGACCGGAACCGTAATCAGCGTCGCAACGGATTCGATCACGGTCAAGCTGGCAAGCGGTCAGACGGTGACCGTCGCCACGGGCTCATCGACCACGTATCACAATCAGACGGCCGGCTCGAGCACCGATCTCGCGGCGGGACAGACGGTTCAGGTGCAGACGTCGAACGGGACGAATCCCGACGCGAACGCAAGCGCCAGCCCGGGGACGCAGACCACTCGGACGGCAACCGAAGTGACGATCACATCTAAGTGACCCACTCATGCGGGCGCGGTCGGCCTGGTAGGGCCGCTCGCACCCGCGCCACCACGCGGCCCGCGGGAAAGCAGCCCGCGCTACCTCGTCCACCACGCGGCCCGCGGCAGGCTTTCGGCGGCGGGCCAGCCGGCCGTCCCCGGGCTCAGACCCGGCGGACCACTACGGACCCGGCAGCGTCGTCCCACCACGCGCGTTTCATCGGATTGTCTTGCGCCATGATCGCGGCGATTACGCCCGGGATCACCGGTAGAGTGCAGACGGCCCAAATGAGGAAGCGCAGCGTCGTAGATCCGACTCCCAGTGACGCGCCATCGGCCAGACGAACCACTCGCAGCCCCAGCACGCGCTGCCCGACTGTGCCCTGGAAGGCCCACCAGCATGTGGGCGGATAGGCGACGGCAAGGATGCACCAGGTCAGATAGGAGGCCGTAGCGCCGGTGGAGTAGACGTCGTGAGTGACGTAGTGCTGGACTCCAAATGCCTCCGCCACGAGCGCGGCGACCATGAGCGCTATGACCATGAACACGAGATCGAGGAGCATGGCGCCGATCCGGGGGCCGATGCCGCCCCAGACCAATCCGGGAACGGGTCCGAACTGCATCGGCGCGCCCGGCCACGTGGCCATCGGATAGCCGAAGCCGGAAGGGACAGGGGGCGGCCAGACGCCGCCCGGTGCGTACCCCGGCGCCGGTGAGTAACCCGGGGCTGCAGGGTAGCCAGGGACCGGCGGGTACCCCGGTGCCGGTGAGTAGCCCGGTGCCGGTGAGTAGCCCGGTGCCGGCGGATATCCGGGTGCCGGCGGATAGCCCGGTGCCGGCGGATAGCCCGGCTGGGGACCGAATCCGGGAGTTACCGGGGGTTGCCATGAGCCCGGCCCGAAGCCCTGCCGCGGCGCGTATCCCGGTGCCGGCATAGAGCCCGGAGCAGGTACATAGCCCGGAGCCGGTGATTCGGGCGCCGCGGGTCCCCAGGGCGGCGGGTTCGTCCCCTGTGCCGCGATCGATTGCTGGGGCGGCAGTTGCTGCTGCGGCGGCAGCCCCACGGCATCCACGGGATCGGACGAAGACTCAGGCGCTGGAAGGGCCGACCAATCGGCGTTCGATCCCTCGTCCTGACCATCCGTCGTCATCGCCGTTCCTCCGACACTCCCCGGCGCGCTTTCGCGATCCGGCATGTGGTCGCTGATCGGGCCCGGTTCCGGCGCCGTCTGCGCGGCCGCCTCCATCGTAGCAGCGGCTCGGGACCCCGGCGGGGCCTGCAGGCTCTCTGCTGCACGGCTCCGCAGGTTGCGGCCAGTCCCCACCGATCGGCCGGGGAGGCTTTCGAGGCATTCAGAGCCGCTTCAGTCTTTGGCGGCACGATCGAGAAAACAAGGTTGGGTGGTTGAGATGAATCGCACCGGCGCAAGGCGCCTTGTCTTCCTGCTTCTCGTAGTTGCGGCAGTGGCCGTCGTCGGCGCCGCAGCGTACAACGTCGGCCTGGGTGCCCATGACGGAGTGGCCCGCCCGATCTTCGGAATGGGCCGCGGCTACGGCGGCGGGATGGGCTTTGGAACCGGCTTCAGCCTCTTCGGGTTGTTCGGGGCGCTGCTGATCGGCTTTCTCGTGGTCTGGCTTTTCGTGGCGCTCCTGTCCGGATCCGCCGGCGCCGGGCGATTGCCCACCGACCCGGTAGCCGTCGACAGACTCCGCGAACTCGCTGAGATGCACGACAAGGGCACCCTCACGGACGACGAGTTCACTGCGGCGAAGCGCAAGATGCTCGGCCTCTGACAGACCCGCACGCACCGAACGGCGATCTTCTCCGCGACGTTCCGGCCGCTTTTGAATATGCTGGGCGACGGCGCCGCTGACGGACGCCGGCTCGGGATGGTCGATGCAGCGGAGGTGGCTTTCTGTGTCCGGCTTCAAGGCTTTTCTGGTCAAGACCAACGCTCTGGCTCTGGCGGTCGGCGTGATCATCGGAGTGGCGATGGGCAACGTCGTCACGTCGCTGGTCAACGACATCATCATGCCGCCCATCGGCATGGCTCTCGGCAGCCTGGACTTCTCGCAGATGAAGATCGTGCTCAAGGCGACCGGCGATCCCAAGACGGAGGTGGCGATCCGCTACGGCAACTTCGTCAACATCATCATCGCCTTCGTCGTGATCGCGCTTGTCGTCTACGTTGTCGCGTCCCTCTTGCTCCGCGACGCCCCCGCGGACCCCGAGCCCCCGACCAAGACCTGCCCCTTCTGCAAGGAGACCGTGCCCGCCGACGCGACCAAATGCCGCGCCTGCACGAGCGCCATCTGACGGCTGCGCGCGGTGGCTCGCCTGCGCTGAGCTCAGGCGCCGGCGGCCGAGAGCACGAAGTCCGTGCCGAAGGCGACCAGCAGCCCGATGGTCAGCGATAGACCGGTGACCATCGGCAGCGAGAAACGACGAGAGGCGGCCATCATCTCGTTGAAGACGAATATCAGCGCCCCCGCAGCCAGGCCCAGGAACAGGATCGAGAGCACGGGCGAGACAAAGACATAGCCGGCCAGACTGCCCATGAACGTCGGCCCGCCACCCACGACTCCGGCCAGGCCCAGGAATCCCCAGCTCGGCCGCTCGCCCATTCCGAGCGGCGCGCCGATCGCGAACCCCTCCGTCGCGTTGTGCAGCGCGAATCCGATGACCAGTATCAGCGCCAGGCTCGTGGCCCCGGTCGCGGCCGATTGCCCGATCGCCAGGCCCTCCGAGAAGTTGTGCAGACCCAGGCCCGTCGCCGTTCCGATGGCCACTTGACGAGGCGTGAGCGCGACTTTCTGGCCGCGGCCGTGCATCCGCTGCGTCAGGTACGTGACCGACAACAGGCCGAAGGCGACGCTTCCGCATAGAGTCGCGCCGTCCACGGCGAAGTCCGATACGCCCGAACCGGCACGGGCCGCCTCGAGGGCGGCGTTCACCGGCCGGATTGCCTGCGACAGCACGTCATAGATGAGGAACAGGACAACGCCCGCGGCGGCGGTGGTCAGAGCGGCGCGGGCGCTCGGGGAGAGGCCGCGGAGCCTGCCCACCGGCAATCCCAGGAAGATCGTTCCCCCGGCGAACGCCGCCAGGGCTACGGTCTGGGCAAAGCTCATCGGGCCTCTCTGGGGTATTGGACCGCAATTCTGAGTTAGTTAGTCGGAATTGGCGGTCATGCTACCGGCAGCGTCGCGGCCGGTCAAGATCGGCGTCGGTCGCGGCCGCGAGGCGGCACAGGCACCGCGACGGAGCCGCGCCGCAGCCGAGCCCCGAGCCCGAGCCGAGCCGGAGCCAACCCGACTGCCGGCGCCGAAAGGCGAGCCCGAGCAGAAGCGACTTGCGCTCAGCGGACCTGGAAGGAACGCTTGGCCAGGCCGAGCCAGTAGCCGTCGATGGTGAACCTGGGTGCATCGCCGGGCTCGGTGGCCGCCCCCAGCGCCACGAAGAGCGGCGCGAAATGCTCGACCGTTGGGTGCGCGTACGGCATCCCGGGCGCTCGAACGCGGAAGTCGAACAGCGCGTCGAGATCGCCCCGCGCCAGCGTGTCGGCGGCCCAGAGATCGAATTCGACCGACCATTCGGGGGCGCCCGCCCGGCCGTCCCAATACTCGTGGAGGAAGGGCAGACCGTGGGTCATGAACCCGCTGCCCATGATCAGCACGCCCTCGTCGCGCAGGGGCGCCAGGCGCCGGCCCAACTCGAACAAGTGCGCCGGCGCCAGGTCGGGCATCGAGATCTGGAGGACCGGAATGTCGGCCTCCGGGTACATCGGGATGAGGGGCACGTAGGCGCCATGGTCCAGGCCACGTTCCGGCCGTTCCGCGACAGGCTCGCCGGGCGGCATCAGGGCCTTGACCCGCGCCGCCAGATCGGGCGCGCCGGGGGAGTCGTAGCGGACGCGGTAGTAGCGCTCCGGGAAACCGTAGAAGTCGTAGACGAGAGGAACGGGCGTCGTGGCGCCGAGCGTCAGGGGCGCCGACTGCCAGTGGGCGCTGACGGTGAGAATGGCCCTGGGTCGCGGCAGCGCCCTGGCCCAGGCGGCCAGTTCGACGGGCCACGTCTCGTCGTCCAGCATTGTCGGCGCGCCGTGGCCGAGGTAGAGGGCCGGCATCCGACCGGGTTCGGCGGCGTCGGGCTGCGCGGCCGCGCCCGGCTCGTCGGTCGCCGACTCGGACGGCTCGACGACTGGATCATTCGAATCACGCATCGGAGGCGTCCCCGGCAGCGGTCGAGCAACCCGCCTCGGCGTTCATTCGCCTGGAGAGGGTCGCGAGCACGCGCGAGAGCGTGCGCTGATCCTCGACCGTCAGGACATCGAACAGGCGCTCGATCGAGCCCTGGTACGTCTGGAACTGCGCGGCGACGCGCTCTTGACTGCAGGTCAGCTCGACGAGCGTGACCCGCCGGTCCGTGGAGTGGGGCACGCGCCGGACCAGGCCCTCGCTCTCCAGCCCATCGACGAGCGCCGTCACGTTGCGGGGCGTGACGGCCAGTTCGCCTGCCAGGTCCGCCATCTTCTGCGGCCCGTGGCAATGGACGGCGTACAGCAACCGCAGGCGCGGAACGCTGGCCCCCGCTTCGACGGCCTTCCGGCCGGCCCAGCGGCCGAAGGCGTCCGCGAACGCCCCTGTCTGCAGAACCAGAGCCGCGACCGGCGACTCCGAATCGCTGCGGGGCGTTGTCATCCCGGCCTGCTGTGCCGGCTCAGAAGATGGTGTAGACATTCACTATGTTCCTTGGTATGGTTGCCGAGACAAGGTTACCACAGTAACGGTGAATAGCTACATCATAGCGGGCGGTACGAAGCCGACAAGCTGCCCTTGCCGAATCCACGGCTTGCCCCCGAAGTGCGGACTCGGAGCCCGGCAGCTGGAACACATGAAGGAAGCGCAAATATCCAAACGCCATCTTCAACGTCGTCCTGGCTGTCTTCGCTTTCGCGATTGCTCTGGGCCCGTTCGTCGTCAGTCCGTACCAGCTCAACTGATTCGATTCCGGGAGCTTGCACCATGACAGAGAACAGAACGATCGAACGCCTGCCGGTGAACGAGGCGTTCGCCGTGCCGGCGAGCCCCGACGCGGTCGACCGGGCCGCGGAGGCGCTGCGCACTCACGGGATCGACGCCCGAATCGTCGATGACGGCGCCCAGGCCCGCGAGTTGTTGCTGAGCCTGGTGCCGGAGGGTGTCGAGGTCGGGGAGGGCGCTTCGGAGACGCTCGACCGGATCGGCGTGACCGAAATCATCGAGAAGAGCGGACGCTTCGACGCCATCCGGCCACGGACGCGGTCGATGGATCGGGCGACCCAGATGCGCGAGATCCGCAAGCTCGGCGCCGCCCCGGATGTGCAGATCAACAGTGTCGCCGCCGTGACCGAGGACGGTCGAATCGTGATCGCGTCCATGACGGGCAGCCAGCTCGGGCCGATCGTGTTCGGGGCCGGCCGCGTGATCCTGGTGATCGGCTCGCAGAAGGTCGTTCCCGACCTGGCCACGGCTTTCCGTCGGGTGGAGGAGTACAGCTATCCGATCGAAGACGCCAAGATCCAGGAGGCCAGCGGGCGGCACAGCGCGATCAACAAGATGCTGATCCTCAACGCTGAGTTCGCACCGGGTCGAATCACGGCAATCCTGGTACGGCAGCCGGTCGGAGTCTGAAGCCGCGCTCCGGAACTGTGGCGAGCCGTCTGCCGCTCCGGCCGGGGAGCGACCGCAGCACGGGATCGCCCCGACGTGGCCGAGAGGGGATGCGCTTCTCGTCCGCACGGACTATTGCGACTGAGTCTCAACTCTGGTATCGTCCGGCCCTGCGGCAGGTCCGGCCGTGGCGGAGATTCCCGCCCGGTCCAGCGCGTGCCCCCCGTGGCACGAGGCGTTCGAGGCCGCGGCGATCGCATAGAGTGTCGGAGCTGGCGAGATGTTCGGTCGGGACCATGGAGTGAGACTGAGTCGCCTGACTGCGACCGCGCTGGCTACAGCCGCGATCGCAGCCGGATGCGTCGGCGCCCCGACAATTGGCGAACCCGGGAAACTGACCGTCGTTACCACCACGACGGTGTTCGCCGACCTCGTCTCCAACGTCGGCGGCGACCTGGTCTCAGCCACCAGCCTCGTGCCCAAGAATGCCGACGTCCACACTTTCGAGCCCCGACCGGCGGACGTCAGAACGATCGCTTCGGCGAAGTTGCTGGTGATGAACGGCCTGGGCCTGGACGACTGGCTGCGCAAGACGATCACGAACGCAGCGGCCGAGGGAACACCGCTGCTCCAACTTGGTGTCGACCTGCCCGGCGCGGCACTCCTGCCGGGTGACACTTCGGGCACGCAGAACCCGCATCTGTTCATGGATGTGAAGTACGCGGAGTTGTACGTGGACAGGATCGCCGCGGCTCTTGCGTCGGCCGATCCGGGGCACTCGACCGCATACGGTTTGCAGGCGGCTGCATACAAGCAGCAGCTCGAAACGCTGGACGGCTGGGTCCGAGCCCAAATCGCGACGATCCCCGAGCCGAATCGACGGATCGTGACCTTCCACGACGCATTTCCGTACTACGCCCGCGAGTACGGCATTACGATCGTCGGCGTCGCCGTGGAGGCTCCGGGCCAGGATCCCAACGCGGGCTATACGGCCCAACTCGTCGCGGCCATCAAGAACGCAGGAGTGAAGGCCATCTTCAGCGAGAGCCAGTTCCCCACCAAGCTCATCGATCAACTGGCGGCGGAGGCGAACTGCAAGGTCGTGGCCAATCTCTACGACGACGCGCTGGGCGATCCGCCGGTGTCGACGTATGAGGGATTGATCCGCTGGGACACCACGCAACTCGTGCAGGGGCTGAGCTGATGAGCGGCTCGATCGGCGGTTCTCCGGCATCTGCGGGCTCGCCCCCCACTCCCGCCGCCCCGATCACTCCCGCCGCCCCGGCGGCCCCGGCGCCGCAGGCCCACGATCACGCGACGGGGCCCAAGGCCGGTGGGCCGATGGAGGCCGTCGGCGTCCCGGTTCCGGCGATCCGTCTGGCGGGGGTCACGGCCGGCTATGGCGATCGGGTGGCGCTCGAGGACGTCGATCTCGAGATTCCGGCCGGGGCCCTGGTTGCGGTCGTGGGGCCGAACGGCGGCGGCAAGTCCACGCTGCTCAAGCTGATCGCCGGAGTCCTGAAGCCCTGGACCGGCACGGTCGAGGTGTTGGGCGCCCCGGCTGGGCGCGAGGCTCACCGCGTGGCGTACGTGCCCCAGGCGGAGCTCGTCGATTGGTCGTTCCCCGTCAACGTCTGGAACGTGGCGATGATGGGCCGCTATCCACGCCTGGGGCCGCTGCGCCAGCCGGGCCGGGCCGATCACGAGGCGGTCGCGGCGGCGCTGGAAAGAGTGGGCATGCTGGACCGGGCCCGCACACCGATCGGCGCGCTCTCGGGCGGCCAGCGGCGCCGCGCTTTCCTGGCCCGGGCAATGGCCGCCGAAGTGGACCTGTACCTTCTCGACGAGCCGGTCACCGGCGTCGACGTGCCGACCCAGGAGGCGATCATGGAGCTCCTCACCGCGGAGGCGGAGAAGGGCAAGGCCGTCGTCGCAACTACGCACGATCTCGGCGCCGCTGTGCGGCACTTCAGATCGATCGTGGCCGTCAATCGCCGCATCGTGGCGTCGGGTCCGGCGGCGCTGCTGACCAACCCCGAGATCCTGTCGCAGACCTACGGCGGCCATCTCCTCGTGCTGGGCGACAACCTGGGCATTCTGGACGACTCGCATCACCACGACGACCCTGCTGGTTCCGAGCGGCATTTCCACGACGATCAGCGGGGGGGCCGGTCGTGAACATCGTCCTCGATCCGCTTTCGTACCCGTTCTTCGTGCGGGCGGTGGTGGCCTCGTCGATCGTCGGGCTTGTGTGCGCCACGGTCGGCAGCTACATGGTTCTGCGAGGGCTGGCGTTCATGGGCGACGCTCTGAGCCACTCCGCGTTTCCTGGGGTCGTGGTGGCGTACCTGATAAAGGTGCCTTTCTACTTCGGTGCGTCGATCGCGGCTGTGGGGACGGCTCTGGCGATAGGCTGGGTCACCCGGCAGGGCAAGCTTCGCAGCGACACCGCCACGGGCGTTCTGTTCGCCGGGATGTTCGCCCTCGGGGTCTTCCTGTTCAGCCTGATCCCCAACTACGTCGGCGATCTCTTCGGGTTTCTCTTTGGCGAGGTGCTGGGCATAGGCTTGAGCGACTTGATCTCGCTGGCGGTCCTCGCGGCGCTGGTGCTCGGCACGCTGGTGCTGCTCTGGAAGGAGCTCCTGTACGCCACGTTCGATCCGCTCGGCGCCGCCGCGTCGGGGTTGCCGGTCGGGCGCCTGGACTACCTGCTGCTCGCCCTGATCGCGCTCACGATCGTCATCAGCCTCCAGTCGGTAGGGATCATCCTGGTCGTGGCGATGCTGGTCACGCCCGCGGCAACGGCCCAGCTGATCTCGAAGAGCTTCGGCCGCCTCGTCGGGATAGCCGGCGCGATCGGCGTGTTCTGCCCGATCGTGGGGCTGTACGGCAGCTACTGGCTCAATTCGGCGAGCGGCGCGACGGTGGTGCTGGTCGAGAGCGCGGTTTTCTGCATCGTCCTGGCGGTCACCCTCGTGGTCGAGCGGGTCGGGCATCCGTCGGCGCCGGCAGGCGTCTAACCGATCGGCCGGCGTCCCCGAGTTGGCGCCTCGGACCGACCGCCGGCCCGGCCCGCGCGGCTCAGGCCGAAGTTGCCGCCTGACAGGCCGGGCACAGACCGAAGAGCTCGACCCTGTGGCGGTCGACTTTGTAGCCGGTCTGGCGCTCGACCTCGGCGATGATCGGCGTCATGCCCAGCCCTTCCAGATCGACCGCGCGCTGGCAGCGGGTGCAGACCAGGTGGTGGTGATGGCGCGTCGTCTCGCACCGGACGTACGAGTGAGCCCCGGTCGGGAGGTCCAGCCGCTCCACTGCGCCCAGGCCCACGAGCAACTCGAGAGTTCGAAAGACGGTCGCGCGCGCCACCCCCAGCTTGCGTCTCTTCGAGTCGGCGACGAGGTCCGCGGTTTCGAAGGCTCCATCTCGAGTTGCGATCAGCTCTGCGACGGCGCGTCGGGACCCGGTCATGCGATGCCCGGCGTCCTCGAGCGCGTGAACCAGCTCGGCGGCACGCGGATCGTCGATCGATGGTCGAGTCTGCATGCGGGCCATGATAGGCCGCAAGCATCGGGACCGGCCCGGCGAGCCACCCGCCCCGGCGCCACATCGGCCCGGCGAGCCACCCCGGCCCGGCGCACCGCACCGGCCCGGCGAGCCATACCCGCCCGGGCGCCACCCCGGCCCGGCGCGCTACAGTTGAGTCGCCGGATCGGGCTGCACTCGCCCGCGGCACAGGAGATGCGGAATGCGACGATCGATGTTGGCCGGCGCGCTGGGCGGAATCGCCGCCGTGGCCGTCATGGCAGTGCTCGCCGCCGCGCTGATGCGGCGGATGATGGCCTGTGGGTGCTGCTCCGAGAAGATGGGCGCCTGCATGGAGAAGTGCGGCTGCGGCCGGCCCGAGGAGCCCGATCAGGCCGACCGCAGCGAAGATTCGGAACTGGGTAGTGAGCCCGGCTCCTAGGCGACGATAGCGGAGCGACTCAGTCGCTTGCGAAGAAGCGCGGCGCCGATCGGACAAGCGCCCGTGAACTCGGGCGAGGTCTGGAGCGGGGCCGGAGCGGACTCCCGGCGACCGGGCCGGTAGCCGAGCCGCGGGAACCACTCGGCGGCCGTCTCGGTCAGAAGGAACAGTTCGTCTACGCCGGACTGTCGGGCCAGTGCTTCCGCCTGTTCGACGAGGCGGCGGCCCAGGCCGATCCCACGATGGTCCGGCTCGACGCAGACGGATCGAAGCAGGCCGTCCGAACCGTAGATCTCGACCGCGGCGAAGCCGACGATGCCGGCATCCCCGCGCGCGACGAGGGCCGCTCCAAGGGCGAACTCGAGCCCGGCTTCGGGCAGGCCGTTCGCCGCCAGGAGGCCTTCGATCGCCATTCGATCGGTCGGTCGGGCGCGCTCGATCTCGATCATCCGCAGTTCCCGTTGCAGCCGCACGATCGCGCCGCAGTGCCGGTCGGCGCGATCGCCGGAACGGTCGCCGCCGCGCCATCTACCGGCTTCGTGGCCTTGACGATCACGCTGTACATGCCGTCGGCGACCTCATGGCTGACTTTCAGCGAGATGTCCGTCAGGCCCACCGCTTCGAGCCCCGAACCGAATTCGGAGAAGGAGAGCGCCCCGGCGATGCAGCCGGCATAGGAGCCGCGTGCGGCGCGTTCTTCGGGCGTCAGGCTGTCGCTGGCGACGATGTCGGTGATGCCGATCCGGCCGCCCGGCCGAAGGACGCGCGCGATTTCGCGGAAGACCGACGGCTTGTCGGCGGCGAGGTTCACCACGCAGTTGCTTATGACCACGTCGACCGACGCGGCAGGCAGTGGGATCGCCTCGATGTGGCCTTTGAGGAACTCCACGTTGGTGGCTCCGGCCTCGGCCGCGTTCCGCTGAGCGAGGGCCAGCATCTCGTCGGTCATGTCCAGGCCGAAAGCGCGGCCCGTGGACCCGACGCGCTTCGCGGAAAGCAGCACGTCGATGCCGCCGCCCGAGCCGAGATCGAGGACGCGCTCGCCCTCACGAAGCTCCGCCACGGCGATCGGGTTGCCGCAGCCGAGCGAAGCCATTACGGCGGCGTTCGGCAGCTCGTCGCGCTCGAGAGCGGAGTAGAGCTCGGCCCCGTAGTCGGCGGAGTCGTTGCAGCAACTTTCGCCGTTGAGCACGCCGAGCGCGGCCTGGGCGTAGCGGAGACGGACGGTTTCGTGGATCTCTGTCATCGGAGCGACTCTCCTAGCACGCGCAGGTGGTTGGGGCCGGCTGCCGGACGAGCAGGCGGCGGAGTTGGTCGGCCAGCTGTGGGCGCCGCGTGGCGTGGACGCTGCGGGTGCCGGCCAGACGGGCTCGCTGGATTTCGCGGATGCGCTCGTCGTTGAGCACTTTGACGATCTCGGGGCTGTAGTACATCGACATGTGTTGATCTCCTTTGTGGCGTCAAGATAGGATAGATATCGAGACTTGTCAATATCTATTGCGGTCGATATTCTGACGGCATGAAGCGCGCTACCGACCCCGACATCCTGCTTCTCCAGGCGACCGCCGATCCCACCCGGCTTTCGATCCTGCGCCAGTTGAGCACCGACGGAGAGGTCTGCGCCTGCGACTTCTCCGATTGCTGCGGCATCGGGCAGCCCACGGTGTCCCACCACCTCAAGGTCCTTCGGGAGGCAGGCTGGGTGACATCGGAGCGGCGCGGAACGTGGATCTGGTACAGCATCCGGCCGGAGGCGGTGGCTCGTTTCCGGGAGCTCGCGGGGCAACTGACCGCGGGTCAGGCTCGGCCGGCGGCCGCTCTCCTGGGCAGGGCGGCTCCCCTGACTCTTCTTCCCGCCGATCAGACCGGCCCAAGTTAGGGCTCGGCGGCGTCTCGGCCGCTGAACTCCCCGGCACTCCTTGACCTTCAAGCCACTTGAAGGTGTAGGGTGCGCGCATGAAGGTTTCCGAGCTTGCCAGGCGCGCGGGAGTGGCCCCATCGGCGGTCCGCTTCTACGAGGAGATGGGCGTTCTGCCGGCCGCGCCGCGCCGAGCCAACGGCTACCGCGAGTACGGGTCGGCGGAACTCGCCCGCCTGCGGCTGGTCGTGGCCCTGCGACGACTCGGACTCGCTCCGGTCGATGCCGGCAGGTTGGCGGCCCTGTGCGTGGAGCGCGGCGAGGTGGACCTGGATCTCGCGCCGCTCATCGCCTCCCAGCGGTCCGCCATCGAACGGCAGCGATCCGACCTCGATCGCGTTGACGCGGAGTTAACAGACCTGGAGTTGACTATCGCCGCCGCCGGCCGAGCCCGGCGCATCAAGGAGAAAGCTATGACTGCCCCGATTCGGGTCCTCTTCGTATGTACCGGCAACTCGGCCAGAAGCCAGATCGCGGAAGCCCTGCTGCGCGACTTCGGCGGCGCCGACTTTCAGGTCTTCTCCGCCGGGACCGAGCCCAAGGGCGTGAACCCATACACGATCAGGGTCCTCGCCGAGATCGACCTCGACTGGTCCGCCGCGCGGAGCAAGTCCGTGACGGAGTTCCTGGGTCAGCCGTTCGACTACGTCATAACCGTCTGCGATCGCGCTCGCCAGACCTGCCCGGTCTTCCCCGGCGATCACAACACGCTGCATTGGGGCCTCGACGATCCGGCCGAGGCCGAGGGCACCGACGAGCACAAGCTCGAGGCCTTCAGGCGCACCCGAACTGAGGTCGCCACCCGACTGCGGCCTTTCGTCGAGCTGGCCCGCCGGGCGCAGAGCGCCAGGTCCGAGGTCGCGACCGCCTGAGCCCGAGCGCGCTACAGATCAGCCGCGCTCGGTCAGCCAGAGGGCGATGTCACCGGCCGAAGGGATACGGCCCGCGGACACGACCTCGCCATCGATGACGAGACCGGGCGTGCTCATGACGCCGCGGCCGACGATCTCACGCGGATCGGTCACGTGGAGGACCTCCGCCTCGACGCCGGCAATAGCTACGGCCTCGCGAGCGTTGGCTTCCAGGCGGCGGCAGTTGGAGCAGCCGGAGCCCAGGACTTCGATCGTTCGCATCGTCTTCTCCTTGGATGAGAGTGGCCGGCGTTCAGCCGATCAGGATGTTGAAGAGGAATCCGATGGCGAGGATTCCGGTGGTCACGACGCCGGCGAAAACCGCCAGCAGCGGCGGCTTGATGACTCGCCGCAGGATCACGAACTCGGGCAGGCTGATGGCGGTGACGGCCATCATGAAAGCCAGGGTGGTGCCGAGAGGAAGGCCCTTGCCGAGCAGCGCCTGGACGATGGGGATCGTGCCGGCGGCGTTCGAGTACATCGGGACCGCGAGCAGAACCACGAGCGGAACTGCCAGCAGATTGGACTTGCCGCCGATCGAGGCGACGAGGTCCGTCGGGACGTAGCCGTGGATCAGCGCACCGAGCCCGATGCCTGCCAGCAGATACGGGAAGATCTTGCGAACCAGCGCCGAGGTGTACGCCCAGGCATCGTTCAAGCGGTCGGCCCAGGTCAGGCGGATCGCGATCGGGCGAACGGCTTTGCCCTGCAGCTCCCAGACGTAGTCCTCGACGTATCGCTCCAGGCGCATCCGTCCGATGAGCAGGCCGCCGGCGATCGCGACCGTCAGGCCCGCCGCCATGTACGCGAGCGCGATGCCCGGCCCAAAGAGACCCCACAGCAGGACGAGCGCGACTTCGTTGACCATCGGCGAGCTGATCAGGAAGGCGAAGGTGACGCCCAGCGGTACGCCTGCCTCGACGAAGCCGATGAACAGCGGCACGGCCGAGCACGAGCAGAAAGGAGTCACGATGCCGAGACCCGCCGCCGCGAACGAGCCGGGCACCAGGCCGCGACCGGCGAGCATCGGCCGGATGCGCTCCGGCGGGAAGAACCCGCGAATGAGCGTGACGACGGTCACGATGCCCAGTAGGAGCAGCAGGACCTTGGGCAGATCTTCGAGGAAGAAGGCAACGGTTTCTCCGAGGTGCGTGTCCGGTTGGAGACGAAGGACGGTGAAGGCCAGCCAATCCGCTGCCGGAGCCTCCGCGAACCAGGCGACGATCCAGGCCAGCACGGCCGCGCCCGCCACGACGGGGAGTGGCACCGTCGGGCGCCGCAGCGTGATTGTGGTCATCGGAGTAGATCCGTGAGGGAGGCGGCGGCTGCCGCGCAACGCTCGTTGTCGCGTTCGTAGAACATCCAGCGGGCGTCGCCGGAGTGGCGGACGGCGCGGACAAGCCCGGCCTCGCGCAGGCGCGCCAGATGCATCGAAACGTTGTTCTGCTTCTCGCCGAGCGCCGCGGCCAGCTCGCACACGCAAAGCGGGCCATCGGCCAGCATCCGGACGATACCGGCTCGGGTCCGATCGGCCAGGAGCGCGGCCGTGGCCACGGCGTCGGCCACTTCGGGGGCCGGCAGGTCAAGCCGAGGCTCCGGCGGGAGTTGTGTGGGAGCGGGGCCGGCCCCGTCACAGCAAGGAGCGGTCCCGGTCGCAGTCTCTGCCGGGGCCTTGGTCGTGGGCGCGGTCATCGGGCTCATATCAACGGATACTGTCTCAATAGACACTGAGATATACCAGGCCAATCAGTACCGAATGCCCGGGCCGACTGGCCCTGACCGCCAGCCCCGACCGCCAGGCCGACCGCCAGCCCCGACCGCCAGCCCCAACCGCCAGGCCGC
>Ga0182021_10004321_pt1 | contig 16714 bp, 17 predicted proteins | sample 612E3MmetaG_FD_120493 | JGI IMG/M metagenome (GOLD analysis project Ga0182021, IMG submission 120493) | Permafrost microbial communities from Stordalen Mire, Sweden - 612E3M metaG (Illumina Assembly) | ecosystem: Environmental > Terrestrial > Soil > Wetlands > Permafrost | place: Sweden...
CCGGAAAAAAGCGGCCGATTCGGATTGCAAATGCTGCAGCGTTTTGCCAGTTGGGACGGCAGCTTGGCTGTCAAAGCCGGGAAAAGAGGCAAATAACCGATGTTGAGCAAGAGATTGATAGTCTGCCTGGATGTCCGTGAAGGCAAACTCGCCAAGAGTATTAAATTTATAGATACGAAAGATATCGGCGACCCGGTGGTGAAAGCCCGCCAGTACTATGAAGATGGGGCGGATGAACTTGTGTTCTACGATATCAATGCCTCACGGGCTAACCGGGATATTACACTCAAATTCGTGGAAGCAGTAGCTTCACAGATCTTCATTCCGTTTTCTGTCGGCGGCGGCATACGCTCAGTGGAAGATGCTACCAAATTACGAATGGCAGGCGCTGAAAAAGTAAACGTAAATTCCGCCGCAGTGAAACGTAAAGAACTTATTTCGGAAATCTCCAATGCCATCGGCGCGCAAAGTACGGTGCTTTCGATGGATGTAAAAAAAACTACAAATACAAAAGAAATTCCCTCAGGCTATGAGATTGTGATCAATGATGGCACAGTAACCACTGGTCTGGATGCGATCGAGTGGGCCAAAAGCGGCGAAAAACTGGGCGCCGGTGAACTGGTAATAAACTCTATCGATGCAGACGGCACTAAAGACGGCTATGAATTAAATCTGACTCGTATGATCGCCGATTCCGTAGGTATTCCGGTGATAGCCTCCGGCGGCGCCGGCAAACCGGAACACCTCTATGAAGCCTTTACTATCGGCCACGCTGACGCAGCCCTGGTGGCTTCGATCGTGCATTACGGCGAATACACCTGCGGACAGTTGAAAGATTACCTGAATAGTCGCGGTATCAAAGTGCGCACCCGATTCTAAAACCTGAATAAATCAGCCCTCGCTTCTCGCAGACGGCAACTGCTTGCCGTATACAACGCGGTCATTTTCCTGATATAATTATCACTCGGCAGGTTTATCTGTTTCCGGCATTTCCCGGACACATTTTCAAGTTGTTTATTAACATAAAAATAACCCGCCCGATATTGACAAAAGAAGCCGGTTCTGTAATTATAAGATTGTACAGCAGGCGGCAACTGGTTGCCGCCTGCTGTACTAAACGGGGATGTTGATACGATAGTGAAAGACATTGCATCATCTCGAATTATGATGGCGAATCTCAATGGAGCGGCAATATGTGAGCCAAAAAACGCCGTATATCTTTGGTTTCAATCTTCTAGCGTAACATAGAGATTATTCCGTTAAGGACTAGTTTACCTGGTATTATTTTAGAATGGGAAGCAAATTAAGGGATTAGTAAACTATGAACGTAGATGAGTTCAGAAAACTGGCGGGCGAAATAAAAATCATCGATAAAGTCTCCGAAAGGGAGCAGTATAGCCATGATATCGGTGATCTACCTGCAATAATGACGAAAACACTTTTTAAGACCTTACCTGATTTTGTCGTCCAGCCAAAAAGTGTTGATGAGATCAAAAAGGTCATGGTTTTTGCCAACGACCACAAAATGCCCATAGTTCCCCGCGGAGCAGCTTCATGGGGCTTCGGCGGCGTGATTCCGACAAGAGGGGGAATCGTCATCGATTTATCTCCTTTCCGTAATATCCTGGAGATTAATACCGTTAAAAAGACAGTGACTGTAGAAGCGGGCGCGCGCTGGAGCGATATCGACATTATGGCAAAAAAGAAGGGCTTGTGCCTGATGACTTACCCTTCCAGTAAATTTTCCACTGTGGGTGGATGGATTTCAACCGGAGGAGTCGGTATCAACAGCTACAGATACGGTCATTTATCTAAACAGATCGTATCGATGACGGTCATTACCGGTGATGCCGGGATTAAAAAACTATCGCCAACCGACCCGGATTTCAAATACTTTATTTCTACCGAGGGTGAGTTCGGTATTATAGTTGAAGTCACACTCAAACTGCGGGACGTGCCGGAAGGCGCATATCCGCATCTCCTTTATTTCACGGGTGATGTAGAAGCATTTAAATTCATCGGTTCTTTCGTTAAAGAAACGGGTGAGAATAAGATCAATCCCGATACCATCCGCTTTTTAGATCAGAACCAGATGACCGATATGAACGAGATCATGCGATCCGGTATATTTAAAAAGAGCGCCGCTGTTCTGATCGAGTTCAGCAGTTCCGAAGATGATGCGCAATTCTTACACTTCATGACCAAACATAGCAAAATTGAAGAAGCGCCGGCCTACGTAGCCAGTTACATCTGGAACGAGCGTCTATTCGGTATGAAAACAAAGCGCTTGGGGCCTTCTATCTTGGCGAGTGAAATTGTAATTCCTATTAAATCGGCCGCTGCTTTTATTGGAAGAGCAAAGAAGATCGGCTCCAATTTCGGCGCGGAAATCAGCATCGACAGCTACATTATTGACGCTGAAAAAACGTTGATCATGGCCACATTCCTGACAGATTCTAGGAGAAAGAAATATATCATCAATATCCCGCTGGTTGCTATACTCACCAGGGCTGCCGTGGCGCATGGTGCGGAACCCTACGGCCTCGGTCTGTGGAATGCCGCCTTTGTCCATGACCTGTATGACAAAACAAAATATGGCGAATTAAAAGCCTATAAAGCAAAGACGGATCCCAATAATATTCTGAACCAGGGTAAATTCTTTGGCACAGGTTCCAGGGGGCCTACGTCTCTGATATTCAGTCCGGGCTTTTTCAGACCTGCAATGCAGCTATTGGGTGCAACGAGTCCGGTGGCCGGAAGAGCCTGCACCCTCGTCCTCGGAAAAGATAAGAAGATCGACAATCTGGATTACGAGCTCAATCTGCATGCCTGCGCTAAGTGCGGAAATTGTATTGCAGTATGCCCCGCTTATCTTGTTACAAAGAATGAAGCTTTAACGGCTAAAGGGAAAATTGCCTTGGCCAAGAAACTTCTGGCCGGACAGAAAGTGACCAGGGAAGAGGCCGAGATCGCTTTCATGTGCATGCATTGTAAAGGGTGCGAAGAGATATGCCAGACTAACCTTGAATTGATGAATCTCTGGGATGCTCTGGAAAAAAGACTCAAAGAGCAATTCGAATTTCCGGAAGCTCAGATCCAGGATTTCCTTAAAAAGGTCGATGATACTAAAGAGTATTGGGACATGGTAGAGCGGAACAATTAATCCGCTTGATATAAACTAAAATCTAAAAAGACGGATAAAAATTATGCCCAAGAAATATCACATTCATCCCAAGGCCACGCCTCTCGAACTGGATTATATTTATAAATTTAAGATTGTGCGGGGAGAAAATTGTATTAATTGCGGCAAGTGTTCCAAAGTATGTATTTACCAGGCGCACAAACGGAGCGAAGCCGACCCGAGGAAAATGGCAGACCCGAACACCGTAGTTTGCAGGAATTGTTTCCGGTGTATTCAGGAATGCCCGCGCGGAGCACTCGAAAAGTCCCTGGATACGGGCTATGTAAATACCGGCGGTTCATATTGGAAAGCCGATATGCTGATCACTCTCTGGAAACAGGCCGAAGACGGAAATGTCCCCGTTTCCGGAGCCGGTTACCGGGGACCTTTTACCGGTAAAGGATTCGATAGCATGTGGACCGATATGTCTGAAATCGTGCGCCCTACACGGGACGGAATCCACGGGCGTGAATATATCAGCACCTCGGTTGACCTCGGTCGCAAACTCAATCACCTCGCGTTTGGCGCGGAAAGACAATTGATATCAAAAGTGCCTGATACCGTCGATATCTCACTACCTATCGTCTTCGATATCCCGGCAGAAAAATTGAGTTCAAGTATCAAACTCGCGATGGTAAAAGCCGCTACCGAACTCAATACCTTCGCTATTATGCTGGTTGCTGACATTACCGCAGAATTCGAGAAACATATCGATAATATCGTCCCCCGGCTTGCCGCCGCGGAAATTGATGCGAATAAAGAAATCATCAAAAAAGCGCGCATGGTCTCGGTCGAATATGACGATACGTTATTGAAGAATTTCGCCGTTATTAGAGAAAAGATTAAAAAGATCAGCCATGCGCTTCTGATAATCCGTGTTCCGGCCGTGAAAGAAGTGGAATATACTGCTTCTAAATTGGCCAGAGACGGTGTGGAAATCATCCATATCACTGCTGATTACCGGGGACAGGAACTGAATAGTTCGGCAGGGTCCGGTAGCCGGCACCTCAAAGATATCATCAGGTCGGTCCATCAGAGGCTGGTAGAAGACAAAATGCGTGATGAGGTCACAATTATCGCCTCCGGAGGTATCGGTTTAGCAGAGCATGTCACCAAGTCCATGCTTTGCGGAGTCGATCTAACGGCGATAGACTTACCTCTCATGATCGCTTTAGGCGCCAGAATTTATGAAGAGCGGGAAAAATATCTGGTTCTTCCGGAAGGGCTTGCCAGCATTCCCACTGCTGTACTTGAACAACGCATGATAAATCTGATGAGCGCATGGCATTCACAGATATTGGAAATGATGGGAGCCATGGGAATCCGTGAAGCCCGTCGTTTAAGGGGAGAATCCGGTCGAGCCATATTCTTCGAAGAAATAGATAAAGACACCTTCGGTAAACTATTTTAAAAATATAACCGGTAGAGTATTTTAAAATAAAAGAAGCTGTGAGCATATGAAACCATCAACCGTAAACATAAAAGTTGCCCCTTCAAGGTTTAAGCACAAGGTGCCGAAATACAAGATCACCCGGTCAGATGCATGTATCAACTGCGGAACATGCGCTAAAACATGCCCGTATGGAGTGCATGAAAGGGTCGAGGGACATAACAAAGTTAAACGTCCTATCGATTACAAATGTATCGGCTTCGAGTGCCAGAGTAAGGATTTTTATTGCGTCGCAAAATGCCCGCGCAAAGCCTTGAGTCTGTCGTTGAATCCTATGTATGAGACTCTGGGTGATTTCCGCTGGCCAGCTGATATGATCACGGGGACCTGGATAATGGCTGAAACCGGTCATGTGCCGGAGCGCACAGATATCGAATATAACATCGGCAATTCCGGGGGCGGCTTCGATAAATTGCGGTTTAAGTTCCCGGCGCACCCTAAAAAGGTCAACAAATCGGATATATCCACGGAAATCCCGCTAAACCGTAGAAACGATGGGCGCGCGAACGTCGTCATTTCGACCCCGGTATATGGCGGCGGGATGTCCTTCGGCTCAGTTAGCTTGCCAACCATGGTTTCCAAAGCGCATAACGCTGCCATGTGGAATACGTTTACGTGCACAGGGGAAGGCGGATATCCCGAAAACCTCCAACCCTACAACGATCACGTAATTACGCAGATCGCAACCGGTCTGTTCGGTGTACGCGAAGAGACTATCCAGCGCGTCAAGATAATTGAATTTAAATATGCCCAGGGCGCCAAGCCTGGTCTGGGAGGGCATCTTCTGGGTGAAAAGAATACGGAAAGCGTAGCTAAAATGCGCGAGGCTGTTAAGGGCACATCGCTGTTTTCCCCGTTTCCGTTCCACTCGGTTTATTCCATCGAAGACCACAAAAAACACATCGACTGGGTCAAGGAAATTAATCCTGATGCGCTGGTATCCGTCAAGGTCTCAACGCCAAACGATGTTGATATGGTCGCGGTAGGGTCATATTACGCAGGCGCGCATATCATCCACATCGACGGCGGTTATGGCGGGACAGGGGCGGCACCCGATATTGCCAAAAAGAATATCGCCATGCCCATCGAATATGCCATCACTAAGGTACATAAATTCCTGAAAGACGAAGGCGTACGTGATGGTATCACTCTCATTGCATCCGGCGGTATCCGGACTGCTCACGACCTGGCCAAAGCCATTTGCCTGGGCGCCGATGGCGTAGTGATCGGCACAGCGGAACTGGTCTCGTTAGAATGTGTCCGTTGCGGCAATTGTGAATCGGGACGCGGTTGCGCGAGAGGCATCGCTTCTACTGATTCCGAGTTGGCAGACCTGTTTAATGAAGCCTGGGCGACGCAGCGATTGACCAATATGTACAATGCCTGGAACGAACAGCTGATTGAGATTCTACAAAAGTTTGGTATGCATAGCGTCAAGGAACTCGTCGGACGTACAGACCTGCTGAAACATATAGATTACAGCCATGAGACGGAGTCACTATAATGGATAATGCCGAAAAAATATTATCTTCACGCGCCGAACTATGCAGTCGGATGCCGGATATGGTCGCTAATACCGAAGAGGAAGGCGGCTGTGGTGTCACAGGGTTTATCTGTTCCATTCCGGTGACCGGTAAAAACATCTTCGAGCCCTCGGTGCAAATGCATAACAGGGGTAACGGAAAAGGCGGTGGGATTGGCGCTGTCGGATTCGTTCCGGAAGCGTTGGGTGTTTCCCGTAAGGTGCTGGACGAAGACTATATGGTTCACATCGCGCTGCTGGATCCCGGCGTGGCGCAGGAAATTGAACATACCTATATCCATCCGTATTTTAAGATTGATAAATTTGAGAAGCTCGATACACTCGACGATTATCGCAGCATCGGTCTGGAGGTTAAACCACCGGATATCATGCGTTATTTCGTCCGGGTTAAAAAGGATGTTCTGGACAAATTTATCGTTGATGAGCATTTAACTTCTTTGGACCGTCGGGACGCTGAGGATGAGTTTGTCTACCAGAACAGCTTTAAAATCAACAAACAGTATTATGCTTCACTCGGTGAAAAAAAGGCGTTTGTCATGTCCCATGGCCGGAATATGATGATTTTAAAGATCGTCGGGTATGCGGAGAACGTCGTCCGTTATTACAAATTGGACGATTTCAAAGCACACGTCTGGTTGGCCCACCAGCGTTATCCCACCCGCGGACGGGTTTGGCATCCTGGGGGATGTCATCCTTTCAGTGCTTTGAATGAGGCGCTGGTGCACAACGGCGACTTTGCTAATTACCAGGCCGTCCTGGAATATTTAAAACAGCGTAATTATTATCCTCTGTTTCTGACCGATACAGAGGAAGCGGCGTTATTAATTGACTTGTGGAGCAGGGTTTATAAATATCCGCTCGAATATCTTATCGAAGCTCTGGCACCCACCTCGGAGATGGACTTCGATATGTTGCCGTCTGAAAAACAGGCGCTGTACCGGGCTATTCAGAAACATCATGTCTTTTCATCGCCGGACGGTCCGTGGTTCTTCATCATTGCCCGTAATGACGTGCAAAACGAACAATTCCAACTCATCGGTATTACCGATACAGCCATGTTAAGGCCGCAAGTGTTTGCCCTTCAAGAGGGCGATGTGCAAATAGGCCTGATATGTTCCGAAAAGCAGGCCATAGACGCAACCCTCGTATCGCTGCAGCGTGAAGACGCCCGTTTCGGGCTGATCGCGGATAAATATTGGAACGCGCGCGGCGGCAGCCATACAGATGGAGGATCTTTTATCTTCAGCCTGAAAGACGCCAAAGACGGAGCCGGCAAAAAACAGCTCGTCTGCACCGATAAATTCGGAAAAGTGATCGAAACACCGCGGAATAAGGTATCGGTCGATGTCTCGAAGAAAGTAAAGGTGAGCGCGGCAGAAAGCAAATCCGTCGAAGAAAAGCTCAGCGTTTTGTTTGCCGAATCGGATGGTTCGGCGACGTATAAAATTTACGCTTATGTCCGGGATGCAATGAATGGTTTTGATGCCGAGAAATTCAGATTCGTGATCGAATCGATCAAAACTGACGGCTTGAGAAACGATAACTTAAAACAAATAGCGATTTCGGCTCTGACGCTATTAAACGATCTGCGCTACAACACCGGCAAAATCAAACGTAGCTCTGTGCAACATGTTCTGAAGCTCAATATCGATGAAATATTGGCTGCCACGCCGATGATTATGGAAAAAGCAGCTTCACAATTCGTGCAAATCGATTTCGCCAACCGCGGTGCACTACGGAAACCACACCAGCACGAGAAAACCCTTGTTATCGATGCAGGGACCTTTGAACCAGAAGGCGAGAATTGCGACGCAGTGTTGATGACCAAAGCTTTCAAACTCGGCTGGCGGAATTTTATGATTTATAAATACCGCGGTCAGCGCTTTACGGGTTGCGGTTTCGGACCGGCGACCAAAGGTGTAAGGATCGATGTCTACGGCTCATCCGGCGACTATCTGGCTTCAGGCATAGACGGCATGGAGATTTATGTACATGGCAACGCGCAGGACCAACTTTGCCAGATCATGAAAGACGGTAAGCTGGTCGTATATGGCGATGTGGGGCAGACATTCATGTACGGCGCCAAGGGTGGCGCGGCCTATATCATGGGCAATGCTGCAGGACGGCCTCTGATCAATGCGGTTGGTAAACCTCGAGTGGTTATTAACGGCACAGCTCTGGACTATTTGGCTGAATCATTCATGGCAGGGGATGCGTTGAACGGTGGCGGGTTTGTCGTTCTGAATGGTCTCGGCTTCGATGACAATGACGGATCGATCCGCGAGTATGAATCGCCCTATCCCGGTTCCAATATATTTTCTCTGGCCTCTGGCGGCGCAATTTATGTGCGCGACCCGAAGCGGAAACTTGTGGAAGAACAACTCAATGGCGGACAATTCGCCAGAATCACAGATGCCGACTGGAAATTGATCGAACCGTACCTCGAAGAGAACCAGAAACTTTTCGATATCACTATCGATAGGCTTTTAACGGTCGACGGTGAGAGGAAAGCGCCGAAAGACGTCTACAGAAAGATCAGGCCGAAGAAAGTCGGGCAGAAAGACGACGATGGTTTAGCCGAAACGGTTTCCTGATTCAGGTAGTCCAGTATAGTAGGGTGGGCTTGGCCTTGATATCAAGGCCAAGCCCACCCTTTTTGTTTTTCGGTAATCGATAGACAATTTACACGAAAGACATATTGACTTGCCTCCTGACAAACTGTATGATGTGAATAAACATACGATTCCAATTGTCAACAAGGGGGCAGATATGAAAATCAATAGGATATTTATATTTGTACTCTTTATGGTGATATTATTAGCTCTCACTCCGGGATGCTCAAGTGTATCGGGTACTACGACAATAACTCAGCCGTTTCAGATTCCTGATAACTTCACTACTTATACAGATGAAAACAGTCTGTTCAGTATTGCCTACCCTAATCAGTGGGAACCTTTGTCCCAATCAGAACTTACTAGCTTATATGCTCAAGTAAAAGATGCTATAAATTCCATCAAATCCGGCGAGGATGTTGATAAAGCGAGTATGATTTTTATGGCGGGTAAGAAGACTGGAAATGGTTACTACCCTTACGCGGGAATTGTAGTAGAACCCGCTCCCTCAGTAGTCTTTACTAATGGTTTGGCAGTTCAAGCAGCAGTGAAAGGAATTAAACAACTAGCCTCAAGTTATCAGGAAATATCAAGGATAAAAACAATGGTAAACGGTAAAGATGCAGCAATCTTAGAGTACACAGCCCAATTTACTTCTACAACCCTTCTGATGCATAACGTCGTACTCATCTGTTTATCAGGTAAGACTATATGGTCGGTGTCCTGTTCGGCAACAGACACGGATTATAACCACTTTTCAAGTGATTATAATATTGTGTTAAGAAGTTTCCAGATAAAAAATTAGATATAATAATTGAATTTTTCAGTCTTCAAGCGACTTGTCAGTGTCAATTAATCCTGCTACGATTACCTTCGGGAGAAATAATATGGTAAAAAAACTAAGTCATGTCAATTCCAACGGTGAAGCAACGATGGTAGATATCAGTCTGAAAGGCATTACTGTCCGTGAAGCAGTCGCCAAAGGCTCGGTGATAATGCAGCCCGCTACACTGGAACTGGTTAAAAATGCCGGTATGAAAAAAGGCGATGTGCTAGCCGTTGCCCGTGTCGCCGGGATCATGGCGGCGAAGAAAGTCCCCGACTTTATCCCACTTTGTCACGCTATTCCGATTGATAGTATTAAGATCGATTTCGATCTTACAGTAAATTATTGCATCGGTATTACTGCCACCGTGAAAAGCACAAGCAAGACCGGCGTGGAGATAGAAGCGTTAACAGCCGTGAGCGTCGCCGCCCTGACGATCTACGATATGTGCAAAGCCGTTGAGAAAGGCATGACGATTACTGAAATTTACCTGGAGACCAAGACCGGGGGTAAGAGTGGAACTTACAAACGCAAGAAGACTTAGATAATAGAGGTTTCATTTTAAGGGGAATCTGCCATGAGATTTGGCTTTTTGTTATTTCCGGAACTTGAAGAATTGGACTTTGTCGGGCCGTGGGAAATTATCGGTATGTGGGGCAAGAAATTACAAGGTCCGGAAGAATGCCTGACAATAAGTCAAAATGGTTCTATCATCACCTGCGCCAAAGGACTGAAAGTCGTAACCGATTACAACTTTGAGAACTGTCCCCCTCTCGACTATTTGTTGATCCCGGGCGGGGGAGGAACACTTAAAGAAATAGATAATAAAGAACTCATTTCGTTTGTGCAAAAGCAGAGTAAAAACTGTAAACAAATGTTATCTGTGTGCACCGGCGCTTTTATACTAGAAGCTGCGAGATTGCTCAAGGGAAAAAAGGCAACGACTCACTGGGCTTCGCTAGCGAGGTTAAGGCAATTCCCCGATGTGATGGTTCTAGATAAACGGATTGTTCATGATGGTAATCTCTGGACTGCAGCCGGAGTCTCCGCCGGGATTGATTTAGCTTTGGCTTTTATCGCCGACCAGGCTGGGGAAGAGACAGCCGGAAAAGTACAGTTAGCGACAGAGTATTATCCCAGTTCCGTGAAATACGGCCATGCGCATCTGCTTCCGGAAGCCCCCGGTTACTTGAAAGACGAAAAAAGTAAATCTAGCCTATACTAATCCAGATCAAGGTGCTCTTTGATCGCGGAATTTATTTCCATACGGAGTAAAACATCATTAAGGCGACCGAACAATTTCCCGAGTCGTTGTTTGGAAATAGTTCTTATTTGATGAGCCATTACAATTGAATTCATTGGTTGACCGGCTTTTTGTTTCGGGAGAAGGATTTCCGAGGGATACAAACGGCGTTGAGTTGTGGTTAACGGCAGGACGGTTACATTAGGCATTGCTACATTATATTCTTCATTGCTAACGATTAACACGGGGCGTATGCCTTTTTGTTCAGCTCCTGTTATAGGGTTTAGATTAGCTTCAATAACGGCCCATTTAAGATCGTCCATTAATCAGTGCTCCCGATGTTATCGCTGTCTGCGACCCTGAAATCGTATTCAACTTGAGCAACATCTTTGATGAATAGAGAGTCTTTGGCAGCTTCTTGCCACAGTTTTTTTCTTGCCTGTCGTTTTATTTCGTTAAGCTCTTTTCGTAACGCCTGTTCAACCAGCGCATTTTTACTTGAAGCAATACCCTGGATCATCATCTTGTCAAGTTCAGCTAATACATCAACATGCAGATTAAAAGTTGCTTTTTTAGTTTTTTCCGACATATCTTTGCTCCTCCGGCCCTATCTATTATAGTCCAATATTCCCATATTGGCAATCAGATAAAGGAATATAAAAGATATGGTGATATTAGGAACTAAAATTTGTATTGGTATTTTTCGGCCTGCGCAGGAATAACAAAGGTTCTTGACAGTTTTTGAATTTTCGTATTTTTGTAATTGTTTAGTATTTCGGCATTAGTGTTTAGACATTTTAAAACAGCGTAACGGTGACCGTAGTCCCTTTTTCCAACAGGTCGATGTTCTCCGGGATTTCGATATAACCGTCTGCATTCGCAATGCTGGTGATCGTCCCGGATTCTTTAAACACCGACACCGCCTCCTCGCCAACCAGTTTCACGGTAAGGAACTGCCGTCTGCCGGTACTGCCGGGAACGCTTCGTGAAAGTTTCGCTTTCACGGTTTCCAGTTTACGCGGCGGTAAATGCGCCATTTTTCTGATAGCCGGCACCAGGAAAAGATAGGAATTTATCAGACAGGATGTGGGATAACCGGGCATTCCCAGCAGCGGTTTCCCTTCGATCATTGCGAAAATGGTCGGTTTGCCGGGCTTTACCTGCACGCCGTGAAATAGGATTTCACCCCATCCCTCAATTACATCCACCAATAGGTCACGCTCTCCTACGGAAGATCCGCCGGAAAGCACTACAATGTCATTCTTCAGGGCTTCTTTGATGGTAGCGCGTAATTCCTCCACCTTGTCCCCCGCGATGCCGATTTTAACGGGTGTACCGCCGCTGGCGTTGACTAAAGCCGCAATCGTGTGTGAGTTAATGTCATACAATTGTCCGGAATCTAGTTTCTTCCCGGCCTGTACTACTTCTTCACCTGTTGGGATGATCGCTATCTTCGGTTTTTGGTAGACCTTGACTCGGGATAATCCCTGCGAGGCAAGTACGCCCACTTTCCCTGCATCCAGCAATACCCCCGCCTTCAATACAAGTACGCCTTCTTTAACGTCTTCACCCATTTTACCGATATTCGAACCGGGCGTAATCGATTTGAAGATTTTTACCTCATTTCCTTCCCGTTCGGTATCTTCTACCATTATAACCGCGTCAGCGCCGTCAGGCATCATGGCGCCGGTAGAAATTTGCAGGCATTCGACGGTTTTAATTTTATTTGTCGATTTATCCCCGGCATGGATTTCACCGATTATTTTCAATAACTTGGGCTTAAATTGCCCCGCTCCGAAAGTATCTTTTGCTTTTACGGCATAGCCGTCCATCGAAGCGCGATTGAACGGTGGCACGTTCATTTCGGCGACTATATCTTCTGCCAGTACCCGGTTAACCGCATCATCGACCGTCACTGATTCAATATGCGTGACGGGTAGAATGTAGGAGTCAACAATTTCCCTGGCCTTTTCGTAGGAAATAAGTGAGCCGAAGGGTCTCATCTCGTCGCCTCCCTTACAAGATGTCCGATTTCGGATAGAATGATCTTATCCATGGCAAGTTTTGCGGCTCCCAATGAGCCCGGAAAACATATTATGATTTTACCATTGATCACGCCCGCTGTCGCCCGGCTCATGATGCTCGCCGTGCCTAATTCCTGGTAGGTCAAACTGCGGAAAAGTTCCCCGAAACCGTCCAGCTTCTTCTCCAGCATCGATTGAACTGTATCGACTGTCACGTCCTTATGGCTCAAACCCGTGCCGCCGCTGGTAATAATGACCTGCACATCATCCCGCTTTATTAATTCAATGATCCGGTTTTTCAAAGCAGGGGCATCGTTCTTGAGGATAGTGTAACAGGCCACCTTGTGACCGTTATCCAGCAGCCGCTGTTTAATGAACTTGCCGGATTCGTCGGTTTCCTCGGTGCGGCTGTCTGAGGTGACAATCACCGCGCAATCGATATTTTTGTTTTCCAGTTTTTTGTGTTCGTGATAACTCATAACATTAGATCCTAAATAAATTCCAAATCCTAAGCTCTAAGGCTGATAGCTGATGGCCCGAAGGCTATAGTACTTACGAAGTAATGTATACTCAGCTTTAGCTCATGTATGACCGCTTTTTAGAACCTCGGTTTACAAAGAATCTCTTTGATCTTAAGATCGAAAAAGTCGTTGGAATAGACCGGCTTGAGCACTACCGCATAGTCGGCACCTCTGCCGCTGCCTGCAATTACAATAATGTCCTCATCGACGCCCACCAGCCCGGAATCTGCCGCCATCACGCTGATTTCTACCACCACCTTCATACCTTGTCCCATCACGCGCAACGTATCCGCCATAATAGCTCCGATCATGTGCATGTTGAAGTTTTTACGCATGGCGCCGCTGACACCGCTGAAAAGATGTGTGGCCGTCAAGATAAGACCGCCATTGGCGATGATCTGCTCCCTGTTTGCTTCAGTCAATTCCTGAGTATTGGGTCCCTTGAATCCGGCAGAATGTGTCACTACTACGACTTTCATACCTTTAAAGACTTCTGAGGCTCGCACGGCAGTGTTCCCAACCGTGGTGGCCACCACTATGGTTTTAATGCCCAATTCTTTAGCGCGCTTTTTAGCGATACGTAACACCTCCTCGGTGTTTTCCGCGCCGGGCTTGTCAAAATAAACGATTTTCCCTTCCATCTCTTTTTATCCTCACTCGTGACTAATTGACAGCTTCAGATTATCATTAATGCAAGAATGAAATCAAGCGGAACAGCGTGGTTTCCTTGACACTCCAGATTGCCGATGATACACTTCTAAATACCTCCTCGAAAACAGCCTCGTCTTATAGCGCAGAATTATGTTGAAAAGAATCGGTATTTTATATCACCCCATGAAAGAGTCGGCGGGTGAGCTGGCAAAAACACTGCAGAAATCTCTGATAAAACGGGGGCTTTCCGTATGGATCTGTTCGGCATGGGATATCGAGTCTGCCCGATGCAAAACGAACGGCACCGAATTGATATTAACCATCGGGGGTGATGGTACAATCTTAAGGGCGGCGCAGGTGGTTATCCCGGGTAAAACGCCCATCGCCGGGATTAATTTAGGAAATCTCGGTTTTATGACCGAGCTGAATATCGAAGAGACCACAGCAAAGCTCGGTCGCATTCTGGCGGGTGAGGGGTGGATTGATGAACGGTCGTTGCTGGAAGCAAAGGTTTTACTCCCTGATAGCCGCCGGACTCAGACATTTTATGCTTTGAACGATGTCGTGGTTGCCCGTGGCGAGGTAGTTCGCGTCATTCATGTCACCGCCAGTATCGACGGCTCAGAATTGACGACCTACAAGGCAGATGGTGTGCTCGTCGCGACTGCCACCGGCAGTACCGGCTATGCCATGGCGGCAGGCGGACCAATATTAAATCCCCGTTCCAAAGATATGGTGCTACTGCCCATCATGCCACATCTTAGCGCCAATTATTGCCTCGTTTTACCACCCGATGTTACTATTAGGCTTGGCGTTCAGTCGGTATATCCGTCAACTATCAGCATCGACGGGCACATAAATCTTATTGCTAAAAGCGATACTGTGATCACAATCAAGAGGAGCAAAAAAACGATCAGGTTCTTGAGAATTCATCCGGAGACGACTTTTTACAGTTCTCTGGAAAAACGATTAAAGGGGAAAGGCTGACTTGGTAAGAAATAATTCAATGAAAGTGGAACCGGCAAAAATCAGCGATGTGCCGCGAATGCATAAACTGGTCAATACTTTCGCCGGACGGGGAGAAATGCTAGCCCGTTCGTTGAGCGAGATCTATGAAAACATCCGCGATTTCGTGGTTATCCGGAAGGGTAAACGTATCATCGGCTGCGCCGCATTGCATGTCATGTGGTCCGATCTGGCGGAAATCAAATCTGTCGCCGTCGACGAAGACTTGCAGAAACAGGGCCTCGGTACCTTGCTGGTGACAGCTTGCCTCGATGAAGCCAGGGAATTAGGAATTGCTACTGTTTTTTGTCTTACCTACAAAATCAAGTTCTTTGAAAAACTCGGATTGAAAGAGGTAGAGAAAATGAAGCTACCGCAAAAGATCTGGACCGAATGTTACCATTGCCCGAAGTTCCCTAATTGCGACGAAACCGCCATGACGATACAAATAGCGACCGAACAGGATTAAGCGAAGTGGAAAAATCAAAAAAATTATCCGGTAAAGTCGTTTTCGAAGGGCGGGCAGTCAAGTTAAGAATCGATACTATTCGTGAGCCGGACGGCCGGGAGACGACACGCGAGATCGTGGAACACGCCGATTGTATTGCAGTCGTCGCAGTCGATGACAAAAATAATGTTTTACTCGTCGATCAGTTCCGTGAAGCGATCCAAAAAGAACTGTTGGAAATTCCGGCAGGGGGCATCGATCCCGGCGAGGATATTGAGACTGCCGTAAAAAGGGAAATGCAGGAAGAAACCGGCTATCTGCCACGGAAATTAGTTAAATTAGGCAGCTTTTATTCCGCGCCCGGGTATAACACCGAAAACCTGTATCTTTATCTGGTTACTGATCTGATACCCAGCCGTTTAGTAGCCGAAGACACGGATAGCATCAGTCTGGTGAGAGTCCCAGTATCTGAAATCACCGTGCTGCTGACTTCCGGGAAGATTTGCGATGCCAAAAGCATTGCCGGTCTCTATATGTACCTCGAATACCGTAAGAAACACTGATAACAATAGCATCTTCCTGAGCGATCCTATACTCTCTGGAACTTTTACCCCAGTCCGCCTGACAATTCCCGGCCGCCTAACAGATGCAAGTGTAAATGCTGGACCAACTGTCCGCCTTGAGGTCCGGTGTTGATCACGATCCTGTAACCTTTGGTGGCAATCCCCTGTTGCTTCGCCAGTTGTTTGGCGACCTGTATCATGTGACCAAGTATCTGAGTCTGCTGTTCGGTGATATCGTTGAGCGTGGGAATATGCTCTCTGGGGATGATCAGGATATGCACTGGCGCCATCGGGCTGATATCACGGAAGGCAATAACCTTATCGTCTTTATAAACTCCTTCGCTGGGGATTATCCCGGCGATGATCTTACAAAAAATACAATCCATCGTGCTACCCTCCTGTTTAGCGGATTTAAACCGGATGACGAACACTCACATTGTACTAGCTTTTGTGTCGAAGGTAAATAACTATTTTTTGATCCTTATGGTTGACGATTACAGCCTGTTCACGCTATAATTCAATTCGGTACGGTGAAATCTTACTCCGTTCAATAAAGGTTTTTCATTTACGCACGGGCCGTTAGCTCAGTTGGTAGAGCATCTGACTTTTAATCAGGTGGTCCTGGGTTCGAATCCCAGACGGCTCAC